>SPJL01011541.1_pt1 | contig 29351 bp, 12 predicted proteins | sample 3741751 | NCBI WGS metagenome assembly SPJL01 (sample SAMN10925998, study PRJNA522277) | cold seep metagenome | isolation source: Elba SIP-enriched marine methane seep metagenome, extraction at timepoint T3 | place: Italy: coast of Elba, Mediterranean Sea | reverse complement strand
GTTCCCGTAACTTCGAGATTGTAAGTGACGGGATCGGTTTCGGGCAGTGGAATTGAAATAACTAACTGATCGGGAATTACGGTACAATCTTCAACTAAGTAATCGATGCCTGAAAAATAACTAATGTCTAAAGACGGAGTACCACCGCTAATTTCAGAGATAAAAACACCGGAGTCATAGACATTATCTCCTCGATCCGCAATGGCGAGTTTAAGGTGATACGTTTGGCAAGGGGTAACTTTTTTTCTAGCGGTCAAACTTTTTTTACCTCCTAAAAAGTCAGAAGTCATACCGTTATATTCCAAGCTCTTTCCCGCTGGGCTTAAGGGGTTAGAAGCATTGATTTCATTACTGCGATAGTATTCCCAATTGACGAGGTTGTTGACGCTATTGATCTCAATCGGTGTATTCGTGCCGGGAATGAGGGCAATATTTTCTTGTCCTCCCAATTCTGGTGGACCATTAATTCCAGGGCCAGATACCAGAAAGGCAAAAATATCATTAACCCCAGCATTCACAAACTCTGTATACTCCTCCGAGCCAAAGACATATTCAAAAGTCAACTCGTCCGTCGGTACAAATACATCCAACTCCACCACACAAGCATCTAAGGATGCGAGCACTGGCGATAAGGTGTCGAGGTCAGCATCTCCAGGGCTACCTACGGGCTCTAGAAAAGTATCCGGGCCATCATTAGGTCCAATTGCATTTGCGATATTTCCAGTAGTAAGCACCAAGCCTTCTTTCAATCCCAAATCAGTATCATCGGCGGCAAATACCCCAAATTGAGTGGGAGCACAAATGATAGTATCAATGGTTACCGTCATTTGTGAATCAGCAATGCGGTCGATAATGGTTTGTTCGGAAATATTGTCTTGAACGGTCAACTGATCTAAAGTCTCACAAGGTTCTTGTAAGCAATTCCAAAAACCATGAAAACCTTCAAAGTTATTTGAGCCATTGGAAATAAATTGAATGGTCAGACAGCCACTTGTCGCATTGAGCGAAAAGCAAACCCCTCCTCCTCCTGTAACCCCATCGTCAGGAACGTCGAGAATCGTATTCCCAATGACTTCAATCTGCGGAGAAGAAACATCGGGACCATCGTAAAAAATAATTTGATCTGCAACGGGTTCAATGTTGAAAAACTCCATGTCAAAACGAAGGCAACTATGCGCTTGCGTTGGACAGATCGTATAAATGTGATTTTCGTTATCTCCATAGTTGGTGCTTTCTCCTCCCGTATCAAAAATTTCTCCCGAACAAGCGGTAGATCCTACTTCGTCGACCGTCACTACTTGCACCTGATCGGTTACACATACTTTAAAACCACCCGAGTTGGGAACTGCCGTTGAGGTCCAATCATTGACTCTTACAAAATAACGAATCCCTGGAGTTAGTGCGGGAGGGTTGAAGATGACTTCATTGGTACCGGGGTCGGTAGAGGAGCTGGCACAATCCAGTAAAACCAACTCATCAAAGGCACAGAGGTCTCCTCGATAAATGGCGATCTCAGGATTGATGATTGGTAGTGCTCCCGATACGGGGTCGGGGCATCCTATGATGGAAATGGTATAATCCAAAATGGTGTCAGAGGATACAAAAGAAAACCAAACGTCTCGTTCGGATGCTCCTACAAAACAAGCGGGCATATTATCGTTTCCGATATCACTAGGAGTAGCGCCTACATTATGATAAACGGTGGTGCCTTCACAAAAAGGAGCAGTACCGAGGTCGACAATACCTCCGCAGTCGTCGTTGGCGGGTTGAGCAAAAAGGGAAATGGAAGAGAGTAAGAAAAGAAAAAGTAGAAATTTTTTCATTTCAGCAGATTTATTGTTTTGGCTGTTAGATGGTTGTAAAGGTTCGCGAGCGAGGGTGCTTAATGGGCGACGTAAATTTTTTGCCCGACGCTAGCCTCTTCATTTTGGACGAGCAGGTAGTAGATACCTGCGGGGCGCTGGTCGAGGAAAAATTGTTCTGGTACACCGCGATAGCCCCGAGATTCTAGGCGTTTTCCATTTGCATCAAATAGCGTCAACTGAAGATCTTCAGTATCGCTAAAGTCAACAAGGTCAACTTTTACCCAGTCGCTTGCAGGGTTGGGGAATACAGATAAAGAAGCGGCCAAATTAAGATCGGTCGTACTTACTGCCGGAGAGATGTTGATAAACATGGTGTAGGAGGCATTGCTTACATTCACCCCATCCCATACCGCAAAGCGGAATTGATCGTAAGGTGTTCCAGTGCCATTATCCAGCGGGACGTAGTACAACTGGTTTAGGTCAGCAACGGGGAGTAGATCACCAGCATTGATTTGCGCACCATTGAGGTGAATGATGCCGGCAGTAGGAAGTGCTACGATTTGAACCCCTTGTAAAACATCATTGAGGTCTTCATCTGAGAAGGTGAAATCGGCAGCCGAAAAACGGTAGGGCGTTTCGGTAGTCGTATTGACCGTATTATCCGCTGAGATGGGGGCTGCATTGAGGTTGAAAAAGAAGAGGGTGCTATTAAAAGAGGCATCTCTAAAGGAAATAAAGATGCGGCTTTTATAAGTCGTTTCGTAATCATTATAAGCATTCAATGGCTGCATCGGAACTTCCATGAGACTATTGTTATCGTAGTATAGGAGCCGAATGCTAAAAGTATTTAGGTCTAAATATTCGAGCAATAAGCCATCAAATGCTTCGGTAGCAATTCCAAGGTAAGAGCGATCATTGGGGGAAGGTACGACATTGAGGGTATTGCCATCAAAAATCGTCATTTGAGCATCAAAGTTCTGGTTGTTATAGCCTGGATATACGAAATTTTCTCGGATGGCACCTTCTGGGAAAAAGCCCATGTTCAAACCCATTGGGTTATCAAAGGCGGTCCAGCTATTATCGTCTTCGTATCTAAATAGAGTAGCGTTTTCGAAATAGGAATCACCAAAGCTAAAATAAACCTCATCTTGCCATTCTATGCTAGCCCCATCATATAGCGGAAAGCCAGCGGGAGTTTCTAGCATTTCAAAGTCAGTACCATCAAAGGTGAAAATTTGTTCGTCGAAGTAGTAGCCTGCAAAAAAGGTGATAAAGAGGCGATCCTCTTGGGCCAGGATGGTGTTCCCAAATTCGATGCCTGCTGGAGTAGCCACTGGGCTAAAGGTGCCGTTTTCAAAAGCGAAAAAGGTAAAGGCAAAAGTGTTGAAATCAAAAAGAGAGACATAAGCTACGCCATTGATTTCCCCTTCGTAATTATTCCAATCCAAGCCATTAGGGAAAACTACTTCGGTAAAAGAAGTGCCATCAAAGGCCTGTATTCCGCCATTAAAATTATCGTCGGTATAGAAAAAATAATACAAATCCGCATGCTCGAAAGCAAATTGTTGAAGATTGTTGAACCCTCCATCAATAGGAAAAATCTGAAAGGTTTGATTTTCCCAAGTGGCCAAGCTAGCAGTGAAATTTTCATCGATAACGCTAAAGAAAAAACGATCCCCATCCTGGAAGAAGTAATCTTCTAAAGAATATCCGCTTGGAAGGGCTATATTTTCCAGATTTGTACCGTCGTAAGAAAATAACACCTGATTGAAATCGGCATTTCGGTAGGTGAAATAAGCTAATTCATTGTGTTGGAAAAGGAAGCGGTCAAAGTTATGCCCCGCTGGGTTGGGGACTTCTTGAAAGTTAAAGTTTTGAGCGACTATTGTACTGATATTCAGCACCAATAATAGCAAGAACGGGAGTATTGCTAATCTCATTGGTTAACCTTTTATGCTAAAAGATGCGTTAGGTAAAAATGGTTTTATATTGGATTTAGGGCCTTATTACAAAAAGCAATAACGGACCATTCCGAACTTAAGTCGTATATCATCAAAAAATCCCCTACGTCTAGTCGTATTTATTTAAAATAATCCTTATCAGGGGATTCAACTGGGAAATAATTTACCTTAAAGGTAATTAGTTTCCGTTAGCTTAATTGGTAATTATCGCGACCAATTGGTTTGTGGTAAAATTAGATCAAATTAGAGTGTGTCTGAAAATTATCCTTCGGACTATCTTAGCCATTTTTTGAACCTGCACTTCCCCTCTTTTTTCAGCCAGAACTACGGCTATGGCCAAAAAAAGGAGCTTCGTTCAGAACCAAAACTTGGCTAACCTAGAATCAAAAACATTTTTCAGACACCCCCTAAATTTGGCAAACACCTATTAAATTTTATTGTAATTCGTTTCCGAATTGTATTTTAGCCCCTCAATTCCACCTGTACCAATCCTTGCTCTATGAAAAAGTGGCTCCTATTTCTCTGCCTTTGTACGCTTCCAATAGTGCTTATGGCTCAATCTTCCGAAAAGGACTTGCTCGACCAGCTGCGTCAAGCAAAGGATGGGGCAACTAGGATGAACCTTTACTACGCCTTGGGAAAGCTCAAACTTTCCAAAGAACCCAAGAAAACCAACGAATACGCTCGTAAGGCTCATGATATCGCCATCGATAAGAAAAATTATGGAATGGCGGCTCAATCGGCCTTTCTGATGGCCCAGGCCTATTCGAAGCAACGCAAACCTCGAAATGTTGAGGTATGGTCAAAAACGGCTCAAACCTATGCCATGAAAGCGGATGATTCGGATCTGATCATCAAAAGCGTAGTGATGCGGAGCAAATTGGCGACCAAGCAACGGAATTACCGCCGAGCCTATACCATCAACCAAGAGGCCTTTGATTACTTCAGCCAAAGTGGAAAGAGTATTAGTGACTTGGAGCAGAAGTATGAAGCGCAGAAAATCGAACTACAACGCGAAAAGGCGGCCTTGGAAAAAGATGAAAAACGCCTCCGCGATGAGGTGCAAGAGCTGCGGCAGCAACGCGATCAGCTGAGTACAGATAAGCGAAAGCTTTCGGCAGAACAGGAAGAATTGATCCGCGAAAAGGAGATTGTGGAAGAGCAGATCACCGAGACCGAAGAGGCCTTGGAAAATATTGCCGTGGAGAAAGAAGAGGCCGAGGCTCGTGCCCGTCGCAAAGAGCGGGAGGTAAAAGAGTTGACGCGGGAAAAACTAGAACAAGATTATCTGCTCAAGGAAACGGAACTGGATTTGGCCAAGGCCGATCTGGCCCAGACCCGAAGTCGAAACCTCATTGTACTGCTCCTCATCATTTCCATATTTATCGTCGCCCTAGCCCTTTTATCCTACAGTCGGTTCCGCGCCAGCCGCAAAGCCCGTAAGACCCTCGAAGAAAAAAACAAGTTGATTGAAGAAGAACGGCAGCGCTCAGATGAGTTATTACTCAATATTTTGCCTGCGCAAATTGCCGAGGAACTCAAGAATACGGGAAAAGCCAAGGCTCAAAAGATTGATGAAGCCACCGTATTATTTACAGATTTTAAAAACTTCACCCAAATCGCGGATAAAATGAGCCCGGAGCAGCTCGTTCGTGAACTAGATCATTGTTTTAAAGGTTTCGATTATATCATCTCGCAGTACGAGGATATTGAGAAGATCAAAACGATTGGCGATGCCTATATGTGCGCCAGTGGTTTGAAAGGAGCGAAAGGCTTACCTCGCAATATCGTTCGAGCAGCATTAGAAATGCAGGAATTCCTAGAAGACTATAAGCAGGAGCGATCCCGTTTGGGCTTGCCCTATTTCGAAGCACGCATCGGTTTACATACCGGTCCTGTGGTAGCGGGCGTGGTAGGGGTAAATAAATTTGCCTACGATATCTGGGGCAATACCGTCAATGTGGCGGCTCGGATGGAGGCCAAATGTGATCCCGGTAAGGTCAATATTTCCGAAGCCACCCACGATCGTATCCACCATTATTTCAATTGCAGCTCCCGCGGCCGAATCGCAGCCAAAAATGTGGGTGCCATCGAGATGTATTACGTTAATCAATAGCATCGTTTACTATGAGTTTTCAAATCGAATCTCCTTTTGTTCCTACGGGAGATCAACCCAGTGCCATTCGCCAATTGGCAGATGGAATCAACGAAGGAGAAAAATTCCAATGCCTACTAGGAGTAACAGGGTCGGGAAAGACCTTTACCATGGCCAATGTAATCGCAGAGGTCAATCGCCCTACCCTCATCTTAACCCATAATAAGACCTTGACCGCTCAACTCTACGGAGAGTTCCGTGAGTTTTTCCCCAATAACGCCGTCGAATATTTCGTCTCCTACTACGATTATTACCAACCTGAAGCTTTTATCGTTTCCTCCGATACCTTTATCGAAAAGGACCTGCAAATCAATGAAGAGGTGGATAAACTTCGCTTGCGGGCAACCTCTTCCCTGCTTTCTGGTCGGCGTGATGTTCTAATCGTGGCCTCGGTATCCTGTATTTATGGTATGGGAAATCCCGAAGATTATGCCACCGGAATTATTCGCATTCACGAAGGACAAGTCATTAGTCAACGCTCTTTACTCTACCACCTCAATGATATCCTCTACTCTCGTACCGAGGTTGATTTCAAACGTGCGACCTTCCGCGTACGTGGAGAGACGGTGAGTATCAATCTGCCTTATGTCGACTTTGGCCTACGGATCATTTTTGATGGTGATGAAATCGAAACAATCGATAGAATCGAGGTGGAAACGGGAAAGCGAATTGAATCGCTTTCTGAAGCTGCTATTTATCCTGCCAACCTCTACATCGCCCCCAAAGACCGGATGAATGATATCATTCGCGAAATCCAAGACGAGGCATACGCTCAAGAAAAATATTTTGAACGGGAAGGGCGATTGTTGGAAGCCAAGCGGATCAAAGAACGGACGACGTTCGATTTGGAAATGATTAAAGAATTGGGATATTGTAATGGTATCGAAAATTACTCGCGCTTCTTTGATGGTCGCGAACCAGGCACCCGCCCCTTTTGCCTACTCGATTATTTCCCCGACGACTTTCTCATCATCGTCGATGAAAGCCACGTGACCATTCCCCAATTGCGCGGGATGTGGGGCGGCGACCGCGCCCGTAAACTGAACCTAGTAAACTATGGTTTTCGACTTCCTTCAGCCATGGATAATCGACCGCTAAATTTTGGCGAATTTGAAGGGATACTCAATCAAATCGTTTTTGTCAGCGCTACTCCCGCCGATTATGAATTAGAGCAAACTGGCGGAGTGATTGTGGAGCAAGTAATTCGCCCTACCGGACTGCTAGATCCACCAATCGAGGTGCGCCCTAGTCTTAATCAAATCGATGACCTGTTGGATGAAATCAACAATCGAATCGAACGGGGAGAAAGAGTGTTGGTAACTACGCTGACTAAACGGATGTCGGAGGAGTTGAGTAAATATATGCTCAAGTTAGATGTCAAATGTCGCTATATCCACTCCGAAGTAGATACCATGGAACGGGTTGAAATTCTCCGCGATTTGCGACTTGGTAAATTTGATGTTTTGATTGGGGTTAACCTACTCCGGGAAGGATTAGATTTGCCGGAAGTTTCTTTAGTTGCCATTCTCGATGCTGATAAGGAAGGCTTCTTGCGTAATGCTCGCTCCCTTACCCAGACAGCGGGTCGTGCGGCTCGTAATTCTAATGGTTTGGTCATCTTTTATGCCGATAAAGTTACGGCCTCGATGGAGCGGACCATCAACGAAACTAACCGTCGACGCAGCATTCAAATTGCGTACAATGAAGAACACGATATTACTCCTCGAACGGTAACCAAGACTAAGGAGGAAATCCTTAGCCAGAGTTCTATTCTCGATATTCGAGGTAAGAAAACCAAGGCCTATATCGAACCCGAAGAGCTTAATGTCGCAGCCGATCCAGTACTCAATTATATGAGCCGAGACCAGTTGGAAAGTTTGATTAACGCTACGGAAAATAAAATGAAAAAGGCCGCTAAAGACCTCGACTTTATCACTGCCGCCCAATACCGGGATGAGCTTTTTGCGCTGCGCAAACGGCTAAAAGAGCGTGGTTGATTGGCAAGAGGAGCCGTCGAAGCCCTAGAGCTTCGACAGCAACCCGATCACCTACTTTTATTTTTTGATGGCCTGCGAGCGTTGTTTGCTCTTAAAGGCTTTGCGAATATCATCACGAGTATAATTGGCCGAAGCCAAGAAGTGATCCAACAATTGGGAAACAGTAGCCAGCAAATCACTGATCTGTTCGCGGCTGTGTTTTTGATTGATCGTAATCCGCAAACCACTATTGTTATAAGGAACACTTGGATAACCTGCTACACAGGTGTAATACCCTTTTTCCAATAAGGCCTGACACAACTTCAAGGCGAGCTCTGGCCGCCCCACTCCAATGTATTGAATGGGCGTAAAGGAAAGATCGACCAATGGGAGATCGAGCACTTGAGCTAGTTGTTGGAAATAAGCGATGTTGGATTTGAGGCGGTTTTGCAGTTGATAGATTTCTGGGCTGAGGTGAATCTTGGCACTGGCAATAGAGGCCCCTAAAATAGCAGGTTGTAATGGACTCGAAAAGATATGAGTCGACCCACAGTTGCGAATCTTTTCCGCCGTTTCTTTATCATAGAAAATGGTAGCTCCACCCCCAGCACCAAAGCCTTTACAAAGCGAAGTGGCCACGATCATCCGGGGATGCATTGGCACTTTCCCTAGTGCAAATCCAGCTCCATTGGACCCATCCCAACTCATGCCGTGAGCATCATCCACATAAAGGTGAAATTGCGGATACTTTTTCAATAATTCATGCAAGGCTTCCATCGGAGCCTCATCTCCATACATGGAGTAAATACCATCGACCATATACCAAATCTTGCGATGTCGGTTTTGTAGTTTTTGTAAACGGCGTTCGAGGTATTCCAGATTGTTGTGGCGAACCATCTCTACAGTAGTTCCGGAGGCTTTGGTAATTTTTACCGCATTTTGCACACTGTTATGTACTTGGTGATCGAGTACCACGGCGTCGGAAGGACTGACCAGTAATGGAATGTTGGCCAGATGGGCCAAGGTGGAAGTAGGAGTAATCAGAGTTGGATATCCAAAGACTTGGCTCAGGAGATGCTCCAGCTCTTCGTAGTGGTGTAGTGCCATATAGGCACGAGAACAAGAGAATTGGATGCCATAGCGGTCTACTGCATCAATGGCAGCGGCCTTAAGGCGATCGTCTAATTCTAAGTTCAAATAGCTACAAGACCCAAAGTGCGTGACTTCTTGTCCATAAGGAGTGATTGTAGTACCTTTTAATCGTTCGTCTCTAGTGGAAAGATGCCCAACACCAAAAGCTTTTACACTAATCATGTTCTGGTTGACGAGGTCAACCAGGGAGGCGTTTTGGTTCATTAAGTTTTTGTTTAATTAACTCGGTAAATAATTATTGCTATCTCTTGTCTTAAAAATGGTCAAATAATATTGGAATCAAATAATAGTATTCGATAAAAATTGAGTACGAACGCATTATGTTTTTTAAAAAGTAAAAGGTATAACTATCTGTATAACAGGATGTTGAAATATTGATGTAAGTATTGTTAGTTACTTTTTGACAAAGCAAATAAAATAGCATTTTGAAATAATAGTAGTCTTTCGGTGTTTTCTGATCAAATAAATTGTTGTAACAATTGGTAGGTGAAAGTCTATTTTTTCGATAACTAAGTTAACCGTTTATTGACGAATCGTAAACACGGAACCATAGCCCATGAATGCACGATCCCGCAATTTTCCGTAACTTTGCCCTCCATTATTTAATAAACCCAAGTTGCGGACAATGCGGATCAATAAAATTGATCGCAACTTGAACCCATAAGTATCATGGCCACTCCGCGTACGGTTGCTTTTTATACCCTAGGCTGTAAGCTCAACTACTCTGAGACTTCGGCTATTGGTCGCCTCTTTGAAGAGGCCGGCTACGGTGTCCTCAAATTTGAGGAAGCAGCTAATATTTACGTCATCAATACCTGCTCGGTCACTGATTTTGCGGATCGCAAGTGCCGGCAAATCGTTCGTCGTGCCCTCCGCCAATCTCCCGAGGCCTTTATTGTCGTGGTGGGCTGTTATGCTCAGCTCAAACCCGAGGAAATTGCCAATATTCCCGGTGTCGATCTAGTCCTAGGTGCGGCAGAGAAATTTCGTATCCTCGATTTTATCGAAAGCCTTTCTAAGGCTCCCGGTAAAGGCATGGTACAAGCTGGTGCAGTAAAGGAAGCCAACGAATTTGTTCACGCTTTTTCCTTTGGCGATCGAACCCGTTCTTTTTTAAAAGTACAGGATGGTTGTGATTATAAATGTACCTTTTGTACCATTCCCCAAGCTCGTGGTAAAAGCCGTAGCAATACCGTGGCCCAGGTGGTGGCTGATGCCCAGCAAATCGCAGGCATGGGTGTTCAAGAAATTGTACTGACTGGAGTCAATATTGGCGATTTTGGTAATGGCACTGCCGTAATCGAAGGGGTACGCCCTAAAAAAGAAGCCCTCTTCATCGACCTCATTCGCGAACTAGACGAAGTACAAGGCATTCGCCGTTTTCGGATCTCTTCGATTGAGCCCAATCTCTGTACCGATGAGATTATCGACTTTGTCGCCCAATCAAAGCGTTTCGTTCCACATTTTCATATGCCGCTACAAAGTGGAAATAATAAACAACTTCGTCAAATGCGGCGGCGCTATCTTCGCGAGCTTTATGTAGAGCGAGTGGCGAAGATTAAAAGCGTCATGCCCCACTGTTGTATTGGTGTCGATGTCATCGTTGGCTTTCCGGGAGAAACGGAAGAAGATTTTGAAGAGACCTACCGTTTCCTAAGCGAGTTGGACGTTTCTTATTTTCATGTCTTTACCTATTCCGAACGCGCGAATACTCCCGCAGCAGAAATGCCAGATGTCGTTGAGATGGGAGTGCGTCGCCAGCGGAATGAGCGCTTACGGGTATTGTCGAGTAAAAAGCGCAATCACTTTTACCAGCAGTTTGTCGGTGAAACCCGGCCAGTATTGTTTGAAAAAAATAAGAAGGAAGGCTTGATGACGGGATTTACGGACAACTATGTTAAGGTAATCCTGCCCCTTGATGCTGCCTTGCTCAACACTATCGCTCCGGTACAGTTGAATGGATTAAATGCCGATCAATTAATGGAGGCGACCCTATCTGCTGCTCTAGCCACTAAGTCCGTTTGATACTAATTTTACGGTGCTTTTCATTTTCCTTTTTGCGTAAGGTACGTGGAAGACTGCTCAAGATTTTTTCTTGCAGGGCTTCGATCAATTGTTTTTTGATAAAATTGCGATGGGTCACTAGGCTCACTTCGCGTACGGGAACGGGGTCCTGAAAAGGCATCAGTCGCGTTTTTTGCTGAGTACTTAGGGAGCGGGTAGCAAGTTCTGGTAAAATGGTGATGCCCCGGTCGTGATCCACGAGGCGTTTAAACGTTTCGATGCTACCGTTTTCGTATTGCAGTAATTGGTTGGATTGTTTGCGCAGCTCGCAAAGGTTGAGGATTTGACTACGCAAACAATGCCCTTCTTCCAATAGCCACAGTTCATCAGGGTCGATATCACTAGGTAAAAGATATTGCTTTTCGTAAGAGTGAGAAGAGTAAACCCAAAAGGGCTCATAAAAAAGCGGATTCTCCTGAATAGCCTTGTGATCAAGCGGGGTGACGAGTATGCCGACATCCAATTTTCCCTTTAGCAATCCTTCTACAATCTGCTCTGTCGTCAACTCCGCAATTTTCAATCGTACCCCAGGATAATCAAGCATAAACGAGCGGATAAATAAGGGAACCAGATAGGGCGCAAGTGTTGGAATGATACCGAGTTGTAGTTGACCCTCGACAATGCCTTTTTGTCGCTGTACGATTTCCGTTAGTTCTTGGGCCTCTCGTAACACCCGCCGCGCTTGGTCCAGCAATAAACTGCCCGTCTCCGTAGGAATTACGGGTTGTTTGCTTCGGTCAAAGATTTTGATTCCCAACTCATCCTCCAGTTTTTGGATCATCATACTTAAGGTAGGTTGGGTAATATGACAGGCCTTGGCGGCCTTGCCAAAATGACGATGGGTATCTACGGCAATGATATACTCTAGCTGTTGCAAGTTCATCCTACAAGATAGGTGGAATCTATCAAATAGTTTTAAGGATAGGTTTGGTTGATTGAGAAGAAGCGAAAAAAGAAGGAGCCTCGATGCCCTTTTGAGGGATCGGGGCTCCTGAAAAAAGAATAAATAGTAAAGCGGGTTATTGGCTTGTTAATTTTAGTTTTTCACCACTTTCTCTGTCTGTAACAACTGCCCATCTTGATCCAACGATTGGAGCCAATAAATACCACTTCCAAAGGTCCCATCAATGAGTACTTGTTCTCCTGCTGGTAAGTTCATTTGTTGAAATACAGTTCGTCCCATGAGATCCACCAAGCGAATTCCCATCTGTTGGTACGTCCGATCAGCAGGTAAGACCACGGTCAAGTTATTATCAAAAGGATTAGGGTAATAGGCCAATTTACCGGGATTGACTTTTAACCCACTCACTCCAAAAGCATCATTCGATGGCGATTGAATATTGGTATTCCCCACTACTTCAAAGATCCAATGTTGGTTTTGGTTATTGTTATTATTGGCCCAAAGGTGAACGTTTTGACCTTCAGCGCCACCTCCTTTACCATCCATCGAATAAGCAGAAGCATTGCGCTTTTCTAAACGAAAAGCTCCGCCCGACATACTGATCTTTTTCCAGTGTTGGTTATAATTACCAGCACTACAAGAGTAAATTTTTACATTTTGACTACTACTACCACCGCTGCCACCATCGATACAATAATTGGTATTGAGCTTTTGATAGGTATAGTATCCTCCTCCACGATCAATTTCAATCCACTTTTGATTGACATTATTGTTATTATAAGTCCAGAGGTATAGGTTTTGATTATTGGCTCCTCCATTGCCACCGTCTAAGGCATATCCCATGGCGTTTCTTTTGCGCAGCAATACGATATCAGAACCGCCACTACTACCTCCGGTAGTAAAATCCGGCCCCCAACCCGAGTTATAATTGGAGTTACTACCATTGGCACATTTAGCTCTTACCTGCCATTCATATTCCGTCTGGTTGTCAAGTCCTGAAATAGAATAGGAGGTGGTATTTCTGATCGAAGGTGAGGTGGTCCAGCTAGAAGTCCCTTTTTCGCGGTGGCGAAATTTATAGTGATCAATATTAGGAACTGCATTCCAAGCCAGGGTAGCCGTAGTGGTTCCAACCGTCACGGTGCGACGATTAGCTGGAGTGGTTCCGACACAGGTATTCGACGTACCACCAAGAGTTAATTGACTAAATCGGACTTCTCCATAGGCATTGGGAGCTTCATCCGCTACTCCATTTTTTTGTGCCCAAATGGAAGACTGGGTGTAGCAACCTGCTTTAAAATAACCATTGCTATAATTGCTGTTGTAATCATAATTCCACTCTCCTCGACTACCGCTTACACTTGTATTATTGAGCTCGATCCATACGCGGCCATTATTGACGTACATTCTGGAGACGATGGTATTGCCAAGTGAATAGTCCATGATGTCATTTAGCGTGGTATTTTCATTGATGGTAACGTGTAGGCCTTGGCTACCATCTTGTCGGTAATCGAGTCGGAATACTTCTTCCGAGCTTGATCCATCTTGCCCTTTGATTTGCAGCATGCAAACTTCTTCCTTCTCGTTGGGTAAATGGGTAACGCGGAAGGTGGCGTTTAGCTCGTGCTCGTCCTGAAAACTCCAGTATTCGTCATTGCCATTGGGCGTTTCTCGGAGTTCACAGCGGGGGTAGGCATTGGGGCTGGTCAAGGCTCCAGCACAGTGGGCTCGAAAGACGACTTCGCTTCCCGAGGCAGAGAAGTAGTAGGAAAAGCCCGACGGTGCATTATATCCAACCAAGTTTCGACGTTCGAAGGCTTCTACCTCAGGATTGGCTCGATTATTATAACTCACGCCTTCGTAGTCATTTCCGTTTTCATCGAGTGGAAAAGTGAGTTTAAAATACTGTAAGTCTGGTAGGATACTAGAAGGGGTTTGTCCAAAACTGACAAGAGCAGTAGAGAGGAATAAGAAGAGTAAGGAATAGCTTAAAAAGGCTTGGTGGCTTCGTGGTCTTAGCCATAAGGTCGGAGAGTTTAGTAGGTTTTTCAAATAGGTCATGATTAATAGATTTAGGGAAATGAATAAATTGGTTAACCAATAAATGGTTAGCCAAATATATCCGAAATTCTATTTGTTGCAAATTTAATCAGGTTTTATATAGTGTTTTCGTAGTAAAAGTGAGACGATAAGGCTATGTGCAGATTTTATGTTGGCTTATTAAATTGGAAAAATGTAATTGGTTGACCAATTTTAACAAAATACTTTAGCGTTCTGCCACAAAAAAAGTTGAGAACACCGACCGATGTTCTCAACTTTTTAAATGCAATACAAAAACTTACGATTCCTATAATTTTACCAATCGTTTGGTCTTTTGCTGTTGTCGTGATGCAAGTCGGATAAAATAAGTACCCGGTGCCAGATCACGGACCTCAATGGGCAATTGATAGTCCCCTGCTAAGAAGTCCGCATCCGAAACTACTTTTACTTCACTACCCAAAGCATCGAAAATACTAATCCGGAGTCGTTCTTTTTGAGTGCTAAATTCTAGCGAAAGCCAGTCTTGGAACGGATTGGGGAAAACTTTCATTTGCAATTCCTCGTCCTCAAAAACCTCATTGGTAGCTACGCTATTACAAGGCTGGAGTAATGGCAGGTATTGAAAGTCCTCGTACAAAAGCGATTTAACTTCCGTTTCCTCCACCTCAAACCAATCCATCAATAAGGACCCGTATACGGATCGGAAATCATATTGCATGGGGACTCCTTCTTGGCCATCCACATCAGTGGAAATCTCTGGGTTGTCCCCCAAAATACCTGGGTTGACACAAGAGCCAAAGACCATCAGTGGAGCTGCCGTACCATGATCCGTTCCAAAGGCCGCATTAGACCGAATCCGACGACCAAATTCGGAAAAAGTCATTCCTACCACCCGTTCTTCCACGCCCAGTTGTCGCAAATCTTCTTGGAAAGCAGCTACGGCTTCCGAAAGCTGGGTGAGTAAGTTAGCATGATCACCAATAGTTGTATCACCATCAACAACTTGGTTGGCGTGCGTATCAAAACCACCGATGGAAGTAATATAAACGCGAGTCTCCAAGCCACCGGAAATCAATCGAGCTACAGTACGCAATTGCTCCGCGAGAGAATTAGCGTTGGGATAAGTCGCCATATTGCTACCCGCATCTGCCGCCTCGGTGATTACCGTAGCATAAGCATTGGACTGCAGGATAGTTTGACGAACAAAATCGAGCTGATGTGCATAGCAACTATCGGGGTCTACACTTCCGGGTAGCCCTTCTGGCAATTGACTGAGGTTGTCGGGACTATTGATCGCTAAACTAAAGTTACTGCTGATGCCTTGGCAGGTTGAGGATACTTGATTACCAATGGTCATGGCAAAAGGGGCAGGGCAATCACCGTTGGGATAACCATCAGGGTAGCCCGGATATTTACTATCAAAAAAGCGCCCTAACCAGCCAGTGGTTAAAAACTCATCGGCAGCAGAACCGGTAGTCCAAATATCGGTAGACCGGAAGTGGGAACGATTCTGATTGGGGTAGCCAACGCTTTGGACCACCCGAAGTTTAGCATTGTCATAAAGGTTTGCTATTCCCGACATGGCGGGATGAAGGGCATTGGTGTTATCAAGGTCGATGAGGCTATTCTGAGGCAGAATGATATTGGGACGGACATTGGCCAAATTGTCGTATTGGTCGATGGGAATGAGGGTATTGAGGCCATCGTTACCACCGTTGAGTTGGACCAGCACCAGCACGCGATCACTATCGCCATTGAGACTGGTAAAGGCAGAAGAACCCATCAAAGCCGAAACGGGCATCCCATTGAGAAAGAAGGGCAAACTCATGGCCGAGCTGGCGCGTAGAAAATTTCTCCTTTTCATGTTGATCTATTTTGGAATCCGCGAGAAGCGGATGAATGTTAAAATGAAGCGTACAAAGTTTTACATCAAGAAATACTCCGGCATGGTGAGCATCACGGTCAGGAGCAATCTTAGCTTGGCCCTGACTGGTGCTGCTTTCTCCTCATTGCTAGGGTCGGCGGCATAATTGAAATACTCTTCTTGCCAAACCGAATCGGGGAGCCCGGCGAGGAGAACCTGCTTGAGGTAAGCGATCTGATTATCGGCGATTTCTTGTGCAAAAAGGATACTGGCAAATTCGCGGATCATGGCTTCCGGGTCGGATGGATTATCGATACTGTCGACAAAGGCCAAGGCATCAAGGATGATTTGTTCGCCGCGGATTTCAAAGCCTATGTTAACAAAGGCCGCGGTAAATTCCATCCGTTGCGGTAAGCTCACAGCGTTGATCCACAGTTGATAATAAGACGGTTCTTGATAATACGCTGGCCAGCCCGCTACATTAGGTGGAGCGTAATAGGCCATGAGTTGTTGGCCAGCAAACTGCAAAATACCTAGGCCTAATTCATACTGGGCCACCAGGTCCATCAAAGGTGGGGTACGGAACTGATTAAAACTGGTGAAGACAAAATCTATGGGGTTTTTAATCATACATCCCCGTTGAGCGATATCGTAAAAATGGGCACTTTTTAGCAATGCCTCTAAAACCGGTTTGATTTCAAAGTCATTATCAATCAGCAACTGGGCCATTGGTTCGATGACATCGCTTTCCACCGCATCGTCGATTTGGTAGAATACAAACCAGCGGTATAGCTTGCGACTAATAAAGCGTGCAACCTCATTTTGTTCGAAGATAATATCGATCAAGGTGCGGAATTCCTCTTCCCCTTCATTATTGATAACTGCGCTACCCAAACGAGGGGAAAGTTGCTTCGTACCAGTATCGTGGCGGAATTGACGGAAAACAGCTCCGACGGGATTTCCCACGAGGTCGAAGTAACCGGTATCGCGCCAGCCCGTAAGTACCCGAGCAATTTGGATCACATCCTCCTCCGTAAAGGTCGTATAATCGCCGGGGCCAGCGGGTGCTCCTTTGCCAATGGTAAACAGCTCCAGCAATTCGCGGGCGTAGTTCTCATTGGGGGCATCTGCGGTATTTTGATTGCCGTTGAGATAGCGGAGCATCAAGGGGTTGATGGTCATGGCCTTGGTAAATTCCCGGAAATTGCCCAAAGCATATTGGCGCAGCAATTTGCTGTAATCATAAACAAAGCGAGATTCATTAATTCCCCCGGTTACGAAGTGATTGTGCCAAAAAAGCACCATTTTTTCCCGAATAGAGGTTCCTTCCTGTAGGAGCAATTGTCCGGTCCATCCAGCTAGAGAACGGCTGCGATAAGCAATAAAATCGGCAGAAACAGAATAGGGTGCATCAATCCACGTTTCTCCAATAGGGACATTGGGATCTTCCTCGTAGAAATAATTGAGGGGAGGTTCTGGTTCCGGTCGATCAGCGAGTAATTCGGCAACGATCGTATCCAAACCCTGTTGGACTGCATTTTGGATGTTTTCGTAATTGGGACAGAAGGTGGCCCTGCGTAAAAGATGGGCGGCTTGTTCCAATTCCCAGGGGCCGGTGTAGGCTTCCAACCCGGAAGATAAGCTTTGTGCGGTCCGTTGGTGCTTGCGTTTTCGCCCCAATAAGGTAGCGATTGTACTTCTTCGGTCCATATGGGTGTATTTAATGGATAAATAAAATGGATTTGTCAAACAAAATCGGGTGGCCAGCTATTTTGTGATAGTTTTGACTACGCTAAATCGGGAAAGTTTAATCTATCCAGCAGCTTTCATGATTTTTTTACGTATTAGTCCAGCAATTGTTGGATGTACTACCTATTTTTACCGTTCAAAAGATTAGACAAACTATGTACCCCGACCTCTCTTATATTCTTCATGCACTAATCGGTACCGAGCCCGATAATTGGACATCTATCGTCAAAACCTTTGGTTTGATGCTGGTACTTGCTATTCTAGCAGGTGCATTTTTATTGGAGCGGGAGCTACGCCGTCGCGAAAAGGCAGGCCTACTCAAACCCGTAGAAGCTAAGATTATAGTCGGTGAACCGGCTTCTCCCATAGAGATCATTCTCAATGCGGCACTCGGTTTTTTCCTTTTTTCCAAATTTGCCTACGCCGCCACCCATTTTGCTGATTTTCAGATCGATCCAGCGAGTGTAATCCTTTCGATGAAAGGTAACGCCGTTATTGGGCTGCTAGGTGCCATTCTTTTTGGTGGGCTCAAATATTGGGAAAAACAACGCGAAGTACTCCCTAAGCCTCAGGAAAAAACCATGCTAATTTACCCACATGATCGCATTGGAGATATCACGATCCTTTGTGCAGTCACCGGGGTGATTGGTGCCAAGATATTTGCGATGGTTGAAGATATTGACCTCGTAGTGTCAGGGCAGCTCACCATCAGTCAGTTTATGGCGCAGTTCTTCTCTGGCAGTGGAATGGCGATTTATGGTGGTCTGATTTTACCCTTTATCATCGTACCTTTTTACCTGCGTCGGCATAAAATTGATACCCTACAATTACTCGATGCCGTGGCACCAGCCTTATTTATTGCCTACGGAATTGGTCGGATGGGTTGTCAATTATCTGGAGATGGCGATTGGGGGATTCCCATCGAGCAATTTGCAGAGAATGGCGATTTGATCTATTCCTACACTAAGCCAAGTTGGGTTCCTCAATGGTTTTGGGCTCAAGATTATGCCCATAATGTACTTAATGAAGGCATAGCCATCGAAGGCTGCGAATGGCGTTATTGTCAAAAATTAGAGACTCCGGTATTTCCTACCTCGGTATATGAAATTATGATGTCCTTTGGCCTAGCTGGCTTGCTTTACGCTTTACGGAGTCGCTTTGTAGTGCCGGGTACCCTCTTTTTCTGCTACCTCATCTTCAATGGTTTTGAACGCTTCTGGATTGAAAAAATTCGGGTTAATGAGCGTTATGACATCCTCGGTATGCAGAGTACACAAGCCGAATTTATCGCAGTAATTCTCATGCTCATCGGAGCGGCGGGATGGATTTACCTCCGTCAACGCTATAAACGAGAGGCTAAGAGCTAGCATCAATTTCTAGCGCGACTGTTGATAAAGGCTTTCTAATTGTTGGTAAACCGCCTGAGCTGCTTTTTCCCAACTAAACTGCCTCCGTTGCTTCCGACCCTCGGCTATGAGGGCCTGGCGAAGCTCCGAGTCTGTCCTTACCTTTTTCAAGGCCTGCGTTATCTCCGCCACATCTTCTGGGTTTTCTACCAGCAATGCCGCTTGGCCCGCTACCTCGGGAAGAGAGGACCGATTGGTCGTAATCACGGGCACCTCGGCATGAAAGGCTTCTAGTACCGGTAGGCCAAAGCCTTCAAAGACAGAAAGGTATACAAAGGCCTTGGCCGCCCCCATCAAGCGAAACAATTCCTCTTCTTCCAGATAGCCCAAGAGTTTAATCTCTGCTCGGTACTTTGCCTTTTCGTAAGTGCTTTTGATTACTCCCGTTTGCCAAGCAAAGCGTCCACCAATGAGCAGTTGAGTGTTGGCTCCTGTTTCTGTTTTATAGCGATCAAAGGCTTCGATGAGGCGGTGAATATTTTTGCGGGGATGGACGGCACCGATGTAAAAAAAGTATTCTTGACCCTGGGCATATTGTTTTCTAACAGCTTCTTGTTCGAACTCTTCTAAGGCTCGAAAACCTTCTCTGCTACCATTGTGGACGACCGTAATTTTCTCTTCGGGGATGGCATAACGCTTGACGATATCGGTCTTGGTAAAATGAGAAACGGTAAGAACCTGCTCGGCGCGCCGTAGAAATTGAGGGACGAAATGGTGATAGTAGTAACGAGATACCAAAGGCACTTGCTCCGGGAAATGTTGATGTGCAATATCATGGATCATCAAACTAGTGGGAATCTTAGTCCGCAAGGAGCAGTAGCCATCGAGGGAGAAAAAGATATCTGGCTTTTCTCGTTGGAGCAATCTGGGCAAAGACCATTCGAACCAGTAATACCACAGTATGGGGTGACGGGCTTGGGGGCCAATTACGACTGGACGAACATTAGGACCAAAAATAAAAGATTCGTGAAAAGGGCGATCGAAGATAAAGATAAACTTGTCGTCGGGATGGTCGCGAACGATCCGTTGGAGCAGTTCATAACTAACCCAACCCACACCTTCCAAGCCATCTTTGAGTAAAAAACGAGTATTGATCGCAATTTTCATGTCTACAAGTTATGGGAGACAAAGTAAGGTAAAAAATAAAGTAATAATTTACTTTTTGCTAAAAATGGCGTGCCCGATGCCACACTGCAGACAACGTTTCTTTTCACAGTAGTGTTTTTTTAGTTGGAGTAGGGCTTGTGATTGGTAAGCGCTTTCGGGAGTCATAGCCAGGTCTTTCCACCGACTGATGATTTTATTTTGCTCCGGTGGGATCTCCTCCAGCAACTGCAAGGCTTGATCTTTAAAACGCGGCTCGTCCTGAGTATGACCGTAGTGAAAAATAAAAGGTGCAATGGTATTGATGATGAGTAGGTGGATCGTCTTCTTGCCCAAACGCTTAGTTCGTTTAATGGATGCTTTGTCAAAACGGTAATGTTGCTGCCAATATGCCGACACCCGGCGATCGAAGAGATTCTCAATTTCAACGACCTTTTTAGCTACCAAAATTTTACTAAACAAATGATTGGCTTGATGTAGTAACATGGCGAATTGAGCGATCCGAATGGTAGGGAAATTGGCCGGGCGAAGTCGTAAAAACTTCCAACTTGCTTTAGGGAGCGGGCGCAACTGATATTTTTGTTGTAAAAAGCGATACTCTTTTTGCAGTTTTTGAGGATAATCATCCTTAAACTCGTCCTCCAACATTCCCGCTTGTCCAAAGAGCAAGGCCTCGATTTGCCGCAGTTGATCCTTATGTTTTCCGATAATCGAAAGTGGAATCGCGCGCGCCAGTTGTTCAAAAGGCTCTGCATTGATCTGGAGTCCATAGGCCCGTGCTAAGCCTTGATAAAAAACCGTTTCCCAATCATTATTGGTTTGTATTAACCGTTGGTGGATCGTAGTCGTTTTTGATTCGAGTCGTTCTACCAACAAGCGATCCAGCCACATCCAACGCGCTAGCTCCGTCACTTGCGGGAATTGTTTTTCACAAGGAATCCAAGTTTCCTGTTGGAGCAATTTATGATATTGTTGAGCCAGTCGTTTGGGAATACGCTGCTGTAGTTCGAGGGTAGGGATACGTTCGCCATTTGGTCGGAGGATGATTTGATCTTCATGGAGCACGACGTGTAGGATTACATTTTCGTAAGCGGGATCTTGTTGGTGTTGATGTGCCAACCACTCGGAAGCCTTGATATGGATTTCGACATTCCCTGCCCAGAGGGTATGTCCGATTCGCAGACGGGCGTCGAAAAAATCGGGCCCGGCGTGTAGGTTGTGGGTGCCGGGATTTATGATTTCGATTCGTTGGCCTGTAGTGGTTTGTAGGCTGCGGTGATTAAAGCGTTGGATGCGCCAGAGGTAATGTAGGAAATCTTCTTTCATTGAATTTACTTTTCCGTACATAGACGCTTTGGAAGAGGAAATTCCATAAATGAAAAATTTTGGAAGGCAAGTTTATGGTGATAAGTTATTGATAATGAGGGAGAAAAAATTTAAAAAAAAATTGGTGCTGGCGATTTATTCTTCTTGTTTGAGGAAAGTCCTTGCGAATCTAACAATCGTGCTGTATCTTACGAATGCTTATGAAAACTAAATCTCACCTCAACCTTTTACCGGTACAGATTTAGGCAATGAACATATCGAAATAAATACTCTTGGCAATTGATATTGCCCTAAGAGATTACCAGCTATGCTTTCACCTCAATCACCAAAAATGAAAACTAAACCGCTTTTCCTATTCCTCGTACTTGTCTTTAACACCAATTGTCTTTGGTCTCAATTATTAGGTGGCTATAAAAATGGTCAATCTACTCCTGGCGAAGTCAAAGCGGGAGAAATTAGTGCAGGAGGGTATAGTGGTGATGTCAATCTTTTTACTGGAACGTACAACTCTTCCTATACTTTGGGGAGCGTTTCGACCGTGTCAGGGCTTAATTATACTCTACAACTTTCCTACAATTCTACCTTCGCCAGTGGTAATAATTTACCACATGTTTCGGGAGTACCCTATGGGGAAGGTTGGAGCTTGGATCTTCCGACCATCAGTGTAAGCGTAGAGGATTACAATAAATACAGTATCTGGGAAACAGAAAATATTGGTACAGTCCATCCGGGGGTAAACCCAACTCGGGAATACTATGAGACGCAAGTAGATTCTTTGGGCAACATAACAGAGATCAATCATGCCAATAAGGAAGGCAGACTCTATTGGTTTTCTCCCATGCTTAATATCCCTGGTGTGGCTAGTGGGCGCTTGGTCTATAAGTATGAAACGCAAGGAGAGTACGTCTTTGTATTACACACCTTTGATCGTTATATCGAAGCTTATTTTGATGGCTCCCGTTGGGAAGTAGTATTGGATGATGGGACGCGTTATAAGCTGGGGATGGCATCGGTTTCGCATCGTAACCCTTCGAATCAGAGGGTAGAGGAAGATTGCTATCCAGCTCCGAATTCCACCGCAGATGGTGGTGGGGCCTTGGCTAATTTAGTGTTGCCTAAAACAGAAGTTTTGAATTGGTCTTGTATCGAAATTTACAACCGAAACCTGGTGGGAAATATTCGCTTTCTGTACCAAAGCTTTGGTAAATTTGACTTCCATCAAGAGTTTCAACAACCTGGGTTTAGAAGGGTAAAAGCCAATCAATGGGATGGGTATTACAAACCTGCATTGCGAGTAGCAGCGCGCGATATTATTCTTACTGAAATTCGCTCGGGCCACGAAAAACTAGTACTCGATTATGCGACCATTTTCCCTAGCGGTGGCAATCAATTACTCGATATCCGTGATACGATCAATGTAGAACGACAGGATTCTATGTATGCAAGTGAGGTCGTTTATCGCCAAGGGAATAGTAATAATTTTCAAGATTGGAAAAACTACTTACACATTCGTGCGGATGGAGCGTATAGCGGCCAAGATTTTGCCAACAATACCAATCCCTATTTAGGAGCCATTAGCTCTACTGTTGGGTACCGTTACCAAGATGCTGAAGGCAGTAACCGAGTTAAGTTTAAAGAGGGCTTTTTAGAATCGCCACGGATTACCACCCAAGGGGTGATGCCACCGGGAGAACTCTATGAATTAAGGACCAAGATCCGAACGGATAGTGATTTGTTGGGTACTGGGGGAAGTATGTTTGATATCAATTTAGCAAGCGGAGATGCCTCCGAAACGGGAGAACACAGTAATCTCAGTATTGATGGAGATGGTTATTTACAGGACAACGGTTTTTTACCTTTAGAATTTTATCAGCAATCGCGCGGTAGTGCAGTATTTTCTACTTTTTCGAATGTAGTTAAATGGCATTCTTATGCGACCGAACAGTACGTTCCTAATCAAGGCACACCTTTGGAAACCTCCAACTTTTTTATGATGCCTAATAATCCAAAGTTGTTTAAAGGTTTTCATGTACAAGTTGGACCCGCTATTTCGGATAATGACTTTGCCAAAGAATTTGTTGGAGGTGCGGACCTTCCCTATATCTGTCAAACCTACTTTAACTCCGTCGGTTATAATGTGCCTGGCAATCTCAATACAGGCCATGCCATTCCTCAAAACTTTGGGGTTGGTCTTCCTTTCCATATGATGATGGAAGATTTCTATGCTCACCTTAGCGCCGGACGGGCTTATTGTACCAATTCTACTGGCGCGCATAATTTTTGGTGGAGCACCAATACCGTAGGAGGAAATAGTTTTAACAACCAACCAACGTTGACTCGTAGGAAGGATGAACAGCTTTCTAACTATTATCACGACACCTACTTAGAAGAAGTCGAAATTCGGCGTTATTCGAAGACGCCTTACATGCTTACGGGAGTACGTAAACTCGTTTTCCAAACCGGAGGGATTCCCGATGTTGATATTACGCTCAATGGCTGGCGAATGGTTAATCGCTTAGGCTTAGAATATCGTTTGGAGACTTTACCTCGGTATAACAATTACTACCTCTCCGGTGCCTCTGAAGACCAACCATCGAATGAGGATACGGGCATGGATCGCAATATTTTTCAACTGTGGAAAGTTACTCAACTTCCATTGATCGAGGGCGATTTGAGTCATTTGGATTGGGATGATTTTCCCAAAACTCGTTTTGGTTATAAGGTCTTTTCTGGTTGGGTTGGACAACCTTCTGCTGGTGCTGCTTCTGGCGTTTGGGATAACCTCAATAATACACCTCCCCTTACTAGTAATCACACTTTCAATAGTAATTATTCACTGCTCGATTTAATTATCGATCCCTTGGGCAAGCAAACTAAAATTACTTACCATTCTTTTTCGAGTAGTGGGAATAAATCTTATTCGCTGACCAAGTTTCGTTATCGTTTACGTCCTTCCGAATTAAACGATCGCAATATCCATCAAGTACGAGCGGGCCGACAATATAGTTTTCAGACCTATGCCGTGGTACGCTCCGTTTCGGTGAACGATGAAGATGGCGTAGACAAGAAATGGAGTTATACTTTTATCAATCCCGTAGTTAAGAATGATCAAGTGCCTCTGAATGCAAAGTTTGCCTACGATTGGACCTATTCGTCTTCCTTAGGCTTCGAGCGAGTGAGTGTAGAAGGGCCCGTGCAAGATGGCGAACGGGTACGAAAAATTTATTATCACCATACCTCCCAACAGGATTATTTGCTTTGGGGTAAATTGTATGAAATCCGTCACTACGATGATGCTTCGATTCTTTTACGAAAACAAAAAATCAACTACACCGCTCAGTTAGCTTTTGAGCCTCCTCACCACCGCTTACGCCGATCTAATCAGGCTTTTAATTATTCCGACTACCGTTGTTTTGCGACCTCTGGTTTTTGTAATACCAATCCGCGACCGGTTTATGATGGAAATAATTATGAGGTTTACGTAGACTCACTCATGGGGTGGATGGAAGAATTGGAAGATACTACTTCTGGTAACCCTTTTTTATATAAAATATGGTTTGGCCAACGCCCCACCGCTCCCACTGCCAGCGACCTAGGCTGTGGCACCGCCCCCGCCACCGATCCCGGCTGCAATTGCCATGATTGGGAACATTTGAGCGAGACTAACCGAACACTTTGTGCTCAATTCTTCAATGAATATGGCGAATGGCTTCGCCAAGAACCTAATCGAGATGATAGTAAGTTCTTTTTGCCTTCTCCTGGTATTATTCGTACCGAAGGAATGTATGATACTCCCACCTTTTATGAAGCACGTTTCGGTAGGGAAATCGAAAAAACTAATCCCATTTATCTCAATAGTTACTTTATCAAGAGAACCTCAGAGCTAGACTTTGATTATGAAGCGAAGTGTAGTGATGGAAACCTGCAAGTTTTAAAAACGACTACGGAATACGATTATTTCGATGCCGACTATGCTGGTTATTCCAACTCCCCGGCCTATCCCGCCATGCACCAAGGCTATGCGCGCTTGCTACAAGAAAACAACGGCGATGATTGGTTCGACCCCGATGGAGATACCGAAGGGCCAGACTACGGTGGGCTATCTTGGGAACCTTCCTGGCAGCTCTATCGCAAGAAAACCTATAGCAATGATTATGGAGGAGCAAATAATGCCTATAGCCAAGAAGAGTACTTCTATTTTTACGATTTGCTCAACGAGATTTACCTACAACGAGGCGGCGATTACCCGAGTAATCGCCATCTAAAGTCTAGCCTTTTCACCTTGACCAAATTAGCTAAATTTGATAAGGTTAGAAACCTACCTTATGAGACCCGAGTAACGGTGAAAAATATTGGCCAAGATGCTCATACCCAGTCTACGTATTTTCAATATGGCAAAGATTGGATGCCGGAGAATACTTTTTCTTTAACCAATATTCCCAACCCCAATGGTAATGGTTGGCCTTGTGATACATTGGAGGCCACGTCTACCGGAGCACCCGTTGGTGGTTCGGGTTGGGATCCGCATAAGATTGTCAATCAAGATGGACAAAACTGTGTTTATTATCACGCAAGTACTGGCCCTCCGGGTTATCCTTGTCGGATGGAAGGTCAATTTTTTTGGTACTGCGATTGTAGCGTGGGTGGGCAAGCAAATGGAGATAATACCAATCAATTAGGAACGCAAAGTTTTCGAAAAGATAAAGCCGAAACCAGTTCGCGACGGATGCTAAATACCAACAACCAAAGTACTAGCAATCCTTATTATCCTGCTCAATATCAAGAACCCTATTGGGTCCATGATCCTTATGATGATCCTTACGCGGGATTTGTTTTTAATCAATTGGAAAGTAAAATTCTGCTTACCAAAGTTTTCCAACAAGTAGCAGCTGGACCAGTAGAAACCTCGACTTTTGATCCCAGTAATTTTAATGCCATTTATGCTCCTGAGGTGCAATTGGTCAGTGAAATTCGCCAGCGCAATCGCTATGGTCAGGTCGTGGAAGAGGTCGATGGGCAAGGGCTTGTAACCCGCTATGAATTTTCACGAGATAGTATTCTCGAATTTGAAGATTGCTACTTGGGAACCCATCAAAGTCTAGTGTGGCTTCACGTCAATAATAATATTGGTTTACCTCAATCCGTAACCGTAGGCTATGGTTTACCCAATGCCCTAACCACGACCTATGAGTATGATCTCAAAAAACGGGTGAAGAAAATGACGGACCCTACGGACTTAGAACTGACCTACGACTATGATGATTTTGGACGGATGCAAAAAGCTTATCGGAATGGGACCCTACTCCAAGAAGTCGCGTATCAGCAATGGCAAAATAATACGGGTTTAGATTTTACCCAACGCGCTTACGAAAACTATGTGAATACCACTACCCATGTTGATAATGGTGTTTCTTTTCAAGAAAAAACCTACCTCGATCCACTAGGGCGGAGTATCGGTCGGGTAAGAGATGGTGCCGTTGTGTTTGATAATCCCATCTTTGATAATGCCGGGCGACAAATATTACAGCTAAAACCTCAACTAGGAACTCTACCCCAAGTGACGTTTAGCGGCAACACCTCTGAGCATACGGAAATGGCCTACGAAAATAATTTCCGAGCGCGACTATTGAAAACAGCGAAGAATGGTTTGGCGATTAATGGTAGCCATGTCGTTAGCAATGCTTATTGTCGATTGACCAAAGCAGAGGTGCTAGCGGACCTAACGGCAGCAGGTTCTCCGGCATCATTGCTTTATGGTAAGTTTTTCTTTAAAACCACTACAACCGATGAAGATGGTAAATCGGTGGTGGAGTACACCAATGCAATCGGTCGTAAAGTGGCGACCATAACGCTCGGAGGAACGGCCGCAACCGTTTTTTATTACGATAGTCAAGGTAATGTTCGGGAAGTAATTAATCCAGAAGGACAGATTGCCACCTATGATTACAATTACCTAGGTCAGTTATTCCGCAAAACTACTGTAGATGGTGGGGTTACTCAATATGCCTACGACTCTCGCGGTCAGTTGATCGCCGAGCTAGATGCGGAGAACGAAACCCGTCTCTACGATTACGATGCTTTTGGTCGGATGATCCACCAAGCTCGAACAGATACGGTAGGACTTAGTTCTGCTATTTTTGATCTAGATGGCATGCCTTGGGTCGATAGCTTAGGGATCACCGAATTTGAACAAGTATTGGCTAGCAATAGTACAGCTGAAAAGCGTTGGTATTATGATAATTACCATGCTGCTGACTATGGTTTAACGCCTACTGATGTAAGAGTTTATTTGAATAATAGTTTGACCAATACCGCTGGAAAGTTAGTACAAAGCGTCAGTTACGATCTAGCTGGAGAACCCATCAATTTTAAATTTCTATCCTATACAGACGACGGTTTTTTGAAATGGGAAATCGATCAATTCAACTATAATGGAATCACTGCCAATTATCCCGGCTTAGCAGTTCGGATTGACTATCCACGCTACAATCGTTTGGGAAGCGTTAAGTTGCAAAATGTAGATTTAAATTGTGACCAGACCTTGGATTTACAATACTATTACACTTATGATAGTTGGAATCGATTAAAAGAAGTCTACGCCCATTTTGATGACTCCAAAGAGTTGGGCCAAAAAGTAGCCAGCTATGATTATGACGATGTTAAAGGTGTGGTAACTCATCGGAGGCATTACGCTAGTGATTCTGGCTGTGATAATGTTGAAGTCGATGCCGTGGTATACGAATATGAGAACGATCGTTTCCGGCTAACCGATATTAAAAGTCATTTATTTGATTGGAAAATTCACTACGATGCTAGTGTCGGAGGAGGGAGCAGTAGCATTACCAAAAATTATAATGGCAACATTAATGTTACCGAAGCCGATTATAAACTCGGTAATGCCATCAATACTCCCGGCAACTTTTTGACCCCTACTATCTACAGCTACTCCTACGATGCGCTCAATCGTCTCACGAATGCCGACGCCTTAATCGAGGAGACCCGTCAAGGGGTTCTTGATCCTATGGATGCTGGAGATGTAAGCTATACCTATGATAAGGTTGGTAATTTTCAAACGCTTAACCGGATATATTACGATGCCTTGGGGAATTTGGAGTACCGTAATTTTAGTTATAATTACGGCACTGGGAACAATCGTCTAAATAGCATGCAACTGGCTTTAAATGGTGGGGCTCCCTCCACCTACCGAACCTTTGGCTATGATGCCCGTGGTAACCTCGATGTAGACACCAAGCGCGACATTGGTGCCGTTACTTATGGTCGAGCCAATCTACCTTGGGAAATCACCCGAACCAGTAGTAGTACGCAAGATCACGTATCCTATCAATACGATGTCAACGATGCCCGGATTTACAAAGCCACCCGTGCGACTCCGGCTGGCATAGCCGTTAACTCAGAATACTATCTACGTTCAGCCAGCGGTCAAGAACTAGGTATTTATGACTTTAACGCAGATGAACTGTATTGGTATGTCTACGGTGCAGATCGAGTTGCCAAGTTGAAGCATTTGCCGACGACCAATTGGCCCGGAGGTTTAGGCTTGCAAGGCTTAAGAGGCCGAGGAGGAGCTACTAGTTTGGCTAATGATACCAGCAGTAGTAGCACTACGACGGTCTTAGCTGCCCGTCTCTTTGGCCACGGAAGTGGCATTGATCTAGGGAATCCTCAAAACCAGGAGAAATTGGCCTTAGTCAATCGATTAAAGAAAACCGATGGCAGCTATGCATTTCCGAATAATTTATATTATATTAAAGAGCGTTCCAACGGGGACGAATCGCTCTGGCTGAATGAAGATTGGGTGTACTACGACTCTACACAATATGAGTTGTT
>SPJL01005842.1_pt1 | contig 29628 bp, 21 predicted proteins | sample 3741751 | NCBI WGS metagenome assembly SPJL01 (sample SAMN10925998, study PRJNA522277) | cold seep metagenome | isolation source: Elba SIP-enriched marine methane seep metagenome, extraction at timepoint T3 | place: Italy: coast of Elba, Mediterranean Sea | reverse complement strand
CCAATGCCGCTAACTCAGAATACCTAGTGACCTCTGCCGAACTTCCCTCCAATATTATTCCCACTATCGGTTGGTTTCAAGTACCCCTTGGCATCAATAGTTCATTGACTTGTAATACTTCTCCTAGCTGTGGCGAACCAGAGTGGATGATTGCTGGCGAAAACCCTTCGCAGTTGCTATCAGTAGATACCAAAGGCCTTGGGGCGAAACATAAAGGCAAACAACCGCTACAGGTTTTCCCTAATCCAGCTCATGATTTGATCAAGGTGAGTTGGCCAGCGAAGGTCGGAGAAACGGCTCTGTTAACTTGTTATCACCAGAGTGGACAATTGGTTTATCAGGAGAAGCTACGAGCAGAAAATATAGCGATTAATACCAAAGATTGGCCAGATGGTTTATACTTATTCAGGCTAACAAATCAAAGGATTACTCAAGTGGTTAAAGTAGTAATTCATCATTAAAAATAAGCGGAAAGTCTCTCTGGGGCTTTCCGCTTACTTTATCACTTTTCTATAAACTCAAAGCCGACCGATCTCCAAATTGTACAAAAGGCGCCCAATAAAAAGGATGCGATTGCAGACGACTAGCATCTTGTAAAAACTGTCGTTTGGCCTGATAGATGGCTTGATCCTTTGTCGCTCCCGTTCGCAATTGAGCATAATATTCTTTCATAATCTCTGCCGTAGTACAATCTTCTACCGACCATAAACTGATCAAAGTACTTGGACATCCCGCAAGGATAAAACCACGAGATAAGCTCATCACGCCTTCGCCCTTTTGCAAGGGCCCATTTCCTGTATTGCAGGCACTGAGCACTGCTAAGTCGGCATTCAATTCAAGATTAGAAAGATCAAAATGCGATAAGTGATCATCGGCCAAAAAGATTTTATTATTGAGCGGGTTTTCATCGTCCAAGCAGGAGTGTGTGGCCAAATGTAGGATGCGATAGTCCTTGCTGTATTTTAGAAATTTTGCCTTGGTGGCGCTTTTTCCCAACCATGCCTTTCCTCCCATCATCGATTCCAATTGTTCTACTTCTTGTTCATTACAAAGCAAGGCCGAAAGGTTATCACTATCACAGGCTCTAAAGCGGTTGGCTTGAGCGATGGCGGGATTGCCAAAACTTGGAGCCATACCTAAAAAAGGTTTAGTAGCCATTCCTTGCCGCTGATGGCTCATGCTTTGTAGCCACAAGGTAGCCGAATAAGTATAGCTAATTTGATAGTGATTGATCAAATAGTCGAGATGATTGGGGGCATAAGACAAAAGCTCTTCTTGTGGTGGTTGAGGCAATAAAACTTCAAAAGGAATATAGCCAATCAGGTCGTCGGGAATAATGAGGAGGCGTTCGATTTCTTCCGGTAAAGTTATTGAACCGAGTAATTCCTGATATAAGTTATGGGTGGTTTGGACAAACTGTTGGTGGGCCTTCGTTGGTTCGCTAGCGGTAGGAGGCCGGTGGAGCAACTGTCGCAATTGGTCGGTTTGCTCACTCAGGTTTGCGGATCGAGGCACTTGTCGAACCGTAGTGTTTTTCGAGCTGATGTAGATGAGGTAATTGTTTTTTTCGCCCACAAAATATTCCAACAATGCCGATTTATCATCTCCCAGGTTCGTACGAACTTGTTCGATGCTAGCAACCTGATTATCGTATTTGATTTGATGATATCGAGGATAATCTTTTTCAATTTGGTCGATTAGCTCTTGGTGTTCTCGGCGTAAGGTAAAGAGTGCCTCTTCCAATCTTTTTACCTTTTCCTCATTGGGTTTTGCGCCGCGATTTTTTAAAATTTCTTTTTGGTGAAAGCTAATCGTTGATTTGAGTTCGCGTTCGCGATTTACCAATTCGGCTGGAATACCTGCAAAGCCCAGCGCATTATTTTCCTGAATCGATTCGAGTAGCAGGGCTGCCTTACTACTTTCGGCAAGTTGAAAAATCTGCTGCATCAATGTTACTGAGGGGCTTTCCTCATGTTTTTGGTAAAGGGCTTCCATGGCGCCTTCAAAGATGGGGATAACCCGTTCGGCGAGAATGGTTTTGGATTCCCAGGCCAGGTATTCTTGTCGCAATTGGCGGATAAAATCAATCGCAAGGAGATAGGTTTCGATCGCCCGATCTTGGAGGGCGGGATCTTGTTTTTGTTGGTAGAGTTGGAGGAGGGCTTGGGCTTTGCCTTCGAGGAGGATCAATATCTCCGGGCTAGTGTGCAATTGGCTGAGCTCTGGATTGGCAGAAGAAGTGCTGGGAGTAAAGTTATCGGTAAAATGGGCTAGGGCTTCTTGATAGGTGGCTAGGCTTTTATCGGCTTGTTGCGCATCAAGATAGCATTTGGCAATTTCTTTTAAACGTTTTCCAATCGTGTGGTGAAAAGGAAATGCTTGATTATCCACTTTTGCTTGTGCTAGAGCTTTTTGGAAATATTCAAGGGCCTTGGTATATTTCTTTTTTTCGTGATAGTACTCACCGAGTACCACAAAGGCGTACAGATGAGGGCGTTGGAAGGTAGTATCGGAAAATTTTTGAACTTCCTCTATAATTTTGAGAAAGGTTTGATTTTGGTTTTTTTTCATTGCAAAACGAGCTAGCATAACCTATGAATCCAATAAATGATTGTCATTTATTTCTCCACCACCAATACTATCAATAGATAAAATCTCTACACATTGCCGATATAAGGTTTCTGCATCATCGATATCCCCTGTTTTATTAGCCAAAAAGCCAAGATCACGATAGCTATAAGCTGCCTGGGCCGAGTACTCACCAAACGTTTCCTTTCTCACCTGTAGCGCTCGCTCAAAATACTTTTTCGTCTCCTTGAGGTCTCCTTTTTCCATGTACAGCCTACCGAGACTAGTAAGCGTAGCCGCTTGACCCGCTCCAGTACCATATTCTTCCTCGATTTGATGAGCTTCTTGGTAAAGGGTAATCGACTTATCATACCGCCCTTTGATTAAGTAGACTTGCGCTTGATTGAATATTGCAGAGCTGTAAGCATCATTATCAGGTGTGAGCAGGGTCTTTGCCTCCTTGAGCGTATTTTCGGTATACTCAATCCAACTGGTGAAATCTCCTAAATAGAAATAGCAGGACCCAAGTGCATTATGACAGTTGACATAGTTGACCCAGTCTTGTTTTTCTTTATAATAAGGAACGCCAAGCTGAAAATAGTGGATACAGCTGTCGATTTGTTGAGGAAAAAAAGAGGCTGCTTTTTCAAATAACCCATCCTGTATTTCCTCTGCAATGATAGGTGACTCTTCCGTTGGTGAGCAAGCACTTAATACACCAAGACAAAGGATCCAGAGATTTAACTGTTTCATGATGCTTTTTTTGAAATATTGGATGTAAGGAAAAGGAATTACCTTTTGGTACTCTACGGTACCCCTATGCGCAGGGAGCTTTGATGTAACTAAGGTAAAATATTCTAACCAGAGAATGGTGTTTGAAACTAACTCAACTTAGTATTGGACAATTATTTGGCCAAGCCTTGAATAATTCATCTCAGGACCTACGGTTAATGCGACAGAGTTTTTTATACAAAAGGAAGGGAAAATGCGAGATTTGGCTAATTATCGTTCTTTCAAACTGTAAAAAGAGGAACGATTTGGCGCTTATAGCCAAATCGTTCTGATGAATTATTACTTATTGGTTAATCTAGCTTAACCAACTTATGTGTGACAGTTTTTTGACCATCTTTAATATGGAAATAATAGATTCCCGGAGCAAGGGCGGCAGTATTGATGGTTTCTTGGCCACCACCTACTCCTAAAGTAGTTTGCTGAGCTTGAACCAATTGTCCCGTTGCGGAATAAATCTCAATATCGAGATTTAATTCTTTTGGAGATCTAATCTGTAGGTTGAGCTCTTGATCAAATGGGTTAGGATTAAGCTTGCTCTCCCAATCCCCTTGTTGAACTAATTTAGGTGCTCTTTGCCGTTTCAATTCTCCTCCAGGGCCTTCTTGCGTTTCTACTCCTTTACAATCAAAGCAAAGTTGCTCTTCATATACCGGAGGTAATAACTCCGTACAATTTGGATTAGAGCAGTCATAACAGGTTTCTTCGAAGGTAGAACAAGCGAATACATCCCCAGGAGAGGAGTAGTCATGGATTGGATAAAGCTCGTAGGTCCCTGGTACAGCTTTAATCGGAGCTAATAATTCCATCTTCAGATTACTGAGAATTAACTGACCCTCTTCTAGTTCCTTGCAAAGAAAGCTACTAAAGTCGAGCGTCACTGGAATATCTGAATTGTAGAGTGGGTCGGTCGTTGGCTGGTAGTTGGCGTCAAATAAAAAGGTATTGAACGGTCCAATTGTAGTGGTATGGCTGGAATAATTAACATCATAGATCAATCTCATGTAAATCTCACGGGTTCCGATGGGTAGGATATAGCCACCACCAAAAGTTCCGCTTGGGATTAGGTGCGTTGTATAAACCCGAGCTATTACCGAGGCCTCACCAGTCTGTTCATCAATTTCGATGGGTAGAGAATTGATCGGACAAGCAGGTCCGTTAAATCCTGTTCCAAGTATTACATGGCAGGCTTTGATTACCTGAACCATACTTTCATCTTCACATTCATCGGCAAAACTAGGAGAGGGGAGGAGGCAAAAGAGGGTTAATAACATCGTGGAGCATAAACCATAGATTACATTTTTCATGGTTAACTTGTTTTTAGCATTAAAAAATTACCAGCAATGATGAATCTATCATTGATGGAAAGAGTAAAAGGAATAAGGTTGATCAACTTACGCCCCTTAATACCTTTAGAATTTAAAAGGGTAGCATCGGGGCGAAAAAATTTAAATAATTCAGATTTTGGGCATTAATCGGTAGGGGAGCACTTGCAAAAGTCATTTCCCTATTGGAAATTGGAGGAGAAATTACATTTTTTTATCTTTCGACGCAATAAGTCCTTTAACGGAATACTGAAAATCTCCACCTAGTAATTTCATTCCGTTATTGAAATGATAATTGTAATTCATCAAAAGGGATGCTAACCTTTGTATGTAAAAGGGTATAAACAAGTGAGCCAATGCATGAATTGACGGACGATACGCTATTAGAGCTGTTGAGATCTACCAATCCGGTAGAACGTAACCGAGGGTTGACAGAACTCTATAAGAACCTCTATGGGGGGATCGCTCGTTTTGTGCTAAACAACAGTGGCACGGAGGAGGATGCTAAGGACATCTTTCAGGAAGGCTTGATTGTACTTTACGAAAAGGTTGTCGTACCGGATTTTGTTCAGACTAGCACCTTAAAGACTTTCCTCCACGCCATTTGTCGTAATCTATGGCTTAAGCGTTTGCGTCGTAGTAATCGGAAAGAAACTCCAATGAGTGAACTCCAATTACTCCCCATTGCCGACTGGGAAGACCCCCACCAAGAAGATCAGGAAGAAGAACGAAGAGAATTGGTCCAACATTTATTGGGACAGCTCGGTGAGGGCTGTAGACGCTTGTTAGTGCTTTTTTATTACGAACGCCGCAGCATGCAGGAGATTGCCAACCTGCTGGGCCTTTCGAATGACCGGGTAGCAAAAAATAAGAAGGCCCGCTGTATGAACAAACTTCGAGAATTACATGACGAATTACGCAAGCTCCAAAGAAAAACCAGCTAATAGAAGCCCGATGAAGCAACAGGAAAAAATCGACGCCTACCTGATGGGGCAACTCCCCAAAGCCGAAAGCACCGCTTTTCGCGAAGCCCTGCAAAGCGATAAGGCCTTGGCTCAGGAAGTCGAAATCCGACGCAATATGCTCTTAGCCGTCCGCCAAGTCGGTCGTGATGAGCTACGGAACACCCTGAATCAAATTCATCAAGAAGTAAAACCCCAGCCAGATGCCCAGCCCATTAAAAACAATCGCATTCGACAACTACTGCCCTGGCTTTCAACCGCCGCTGCTGCCGCTGTCCTGATTTTCTTTTTCGTTCGCTATCAAGCTACCAACACCACCAATAATATCTATCAACAGCTGTATCAAGAAAATTATCAAGCTTATGAGTTGAGCCTCAATCTCCGAGATGTCCCTCCCGAAAGCCAATCGAGCAATGCGCTAGCTTGGTATCGACAAGGAGATTATACCGATGCCCTGAGTGCTTTCCAAGCGCTTGCCACTGCCGAGCCACAACAGACCCAGTATCAAATGGCCCTGGCGATCTGCTATATCGAGCTGGGCCGCGGGGCCGAGGCAAAAAATATTTTGCAAAAAATCTACGATGCTAAGGACCCTTTCCTCTCCGATGAAGCTGCTTGGTACCTCGGCCTGATCGCGCTTAGCGAAGAACAAAGCCCTGAGGTAGAGCGCTTTCTACGCCCCCTAGCCGAAGATTCTCGTGCGGATCACCACCAATCAGCAAGCAACTTATTAAAAACTTTATCAGAACATTAGCATTACGTGCTATCCTTTTGTGTTTCATTGGTATTAAGCTAATGTAATCCCACTCATTCAATACTTTACTCCCCCTGTTGTAGGATTCTAGGAGGGTAAAGAATTCAACTATGATCTTATTTTTTATAGGAGTAGATCGGCGCCTAAGTTTATACTGGGCAGTCGCGCCCTATCTAGTTCTGCGAAAAACACTTGTTTTTAGTCCCTTTTGATGATGGGGTTTGCCTTTTGGCGAACTCCATTTTTTTATCTAAAGTGTGTCTGAGAAATGTTTTTGATTTCAGGTTATTCAGATTTTGGTTTTGAACGAAGCTCCAATTTTTTCTCCCCTCCATTTTGGCGTTCAAAAAATATTCTCTACATTTATGGCAGTGAACAAACTGTAAGGATATGGTCCGAGAGAACAACCATCACAAATATCCTTACCCAACAAACCACCTTTACTTGGATTTATGACACAAACACATTCCACTACCGGGAATTGTATTTGTTGCTCAGAGAACCACCTTCCCGTGATTTTATAACGCACACTGTTCAACCGTATACGGTTCTGTTTCCCGTTTGCTGTTGATGCCCTTTTCTACTTTATTCCCGTGTAAAACTGGTACCGATCGTGGATCGGTCGCTAAAATCTTGGCTTAGTACGTTGGGGTAATATTACCCCCATGTTTTTACTATGCCTTTAATAATCGAACTGCCGTTGATAGCTCAACTACCGGGAGCTACACCGCAGCTCTTATGATGCCATCCAAAAGTGGATGGTGAATCTTGGAATTGTTGATGCCATCGATTCTTATTGGAATCTTAGCATCAATGCGAATAACTAACTGTCGGCTTTATAGGGCATCCGCGCTGTCCTCTAAAATCGAAAAAATCATCCCATTAACCATGATTGTATCTGGTGTTAAGTGGATACTCTGCTCTCTCGCATTAGGAGGGGCGGTATCAGTCGCTGCTTTAGATACAAATTATGATCCCACACCGAACGTATCTGATACCCTGTGCCTCGACGCTACGGAAGCTCGTATGGCCTTATCAGTACGTCCGGATCATAATTTGTTGTCAGTCTGTGGCTTACAAAAAGGTCAACGATATTCTTTTATCTTGGTGCCAATGTCACCGCAAGCGAAGGGGAAAGTGCAATGGCTACTTCCTGGCGTGTCAAGTACACGCCCAAAAACCGAATCTTTGGGAGAGTTCATTGCCGAGGAAGACTGCGCAACCATCGAATTGTTCAATACTATGGGAACGAGCGTAGCTTCCACGCTTTCCTTGGGCTGCCTGAGCTGCCCTTCTCCCGTCGCTAAATTGGAGCAGAGCAATGCCCTAATGAGTATCCAAACCGATCCAAATTATTCGGCGAATACGCTCATCGAAGATATCTTCGTTAGTGGAAATTGCTTTTCCGTCGACGGAGCCTCGATCAATTATGATGGCTACGCTCGTGGGCTGGGTTATTTTTCTACAGGTTCTTCCGCCATCGATATCGAAGAAGGAATTATCATGTCGACAGGGCGAACGGAGACGGTGGAAGGGGATAATTATATCAATAGTACCACCACCGAATTAAAACCCGTCAACTCTCCTGATTACGATCCGGACCTCAGCCAGTTGATCAATAATGCTCAACCCCTGAGCGATCTACAGGTACTGGAATTTGAGTTCGTACCTACTTCGGAAGAGGTGAGTTTTGATTATGTTTTTGCTTCGGAGGAATATTGCGAATACGTCAATTCGAATTTCAATGATGTGTTTGGCTTTTTTATCAGTGGCCCTGGAATCAATGGCCCATTTAGCAATCAGGCCGAAAATATTGCCCTGATTCCGGGAAGCTCCGATTATATTTCCATCAATAGCGTCAACCACTTAAGTAATTCTAATTATTACGTCAATAATATTCCTGCGCTGCATTTTGCCATCTATCCCTTTGTTGCCTTGGAATGTTCTAATCATCCCATTGCCGACGGGCCAGCGAATGACTTTATTGAGTTCGATGGTTTTACTACCGTACTAACGGCTCGGGCCACAGTAATCCCTTGCGAAACTTACCGCATTAAATTGGCTATTGCGGATGTGGCTGACCGCCGTTTTGATTCTGCCGTTTTCCTACGAGCAAATAGTTTTAATGCTGGTGGTTCCGCCGATGCCAGTACCGATTTTCCCGCAGCCTTTGGAGGCCAGGCCTATGAAGGTTGCCAAGGAAGCCAATTCGTTTTCCAACGCCAAGATGGCGACCTCAACGAAGACCTGACCGTGCGTTTTACCGTCAGTAACAACAGCACCGCTAGCGCCGGAACCGATTACGAACCACTCCCGGATTCTATCATCATTCCGGCAGGACAAGAGTTTTACTACCTTCCGGTAACGGTCTACGAGGATCTTTTCTTCGAACCTATCGAAACCATAATTCTAGACTTAGAGGCGCCCTGTTCTTGTTCTTCACAATTTGTGGAAATGAACATCAGCGATCCCGTGCCACTAGTGCTCGATCTCGACTCACAAGTATTATGTGAACCCGCAACGGTCGAGGTGAACGCGCTAGTGGCCGGTGGCTTACCCAGTTTCCAGTACGAATGGAGTACCGGAGATAACGGAGCCCAGCTATCTACCTTTGTCAATACAGATACTACTTTTTATCTAACCGTTACCGATTATTGCGGTCACCAGATCAGCGATTCGGTAGAGGTCAGTTTTTTGGAATTACCCGCTGCTACCATTAGTGGCGACTACGAAATATGCCCCGAAGGGGACCCTGCTTTTTTAACCATAACCTTTTCGCAAACCGGTACCTATTCTCTGACTTACAGTATCGATGGCGTTCCACAAGCTCCCATCGACAACATTACCATGAATCCATTTACACTGGAAACCAACGTACCGGGAAATTATGAATTGATTGCTATAACTAACGAATTCTGTGCAGGGTCTACCTTCGGCGTGGCATCGGTAACACCACTTGTTTTTGATTTGCAAGCTAAGGTCGATAGCGTTTCTTGTGCCAATCGAGATGATGGTGTCATTGAGGTGCAAATTGGAGGAGGGCAGGGGCCTTATACCTACCAATGGCAACACAGCAATGCCAATGTCCCTCGCGTGGAAAACTTGACCGAAGGCAACTACTTCCTCACCATTACTGATGCCAATGCTTGTACCATCAGCGATAGCTTTCAGATAGATTTGTCGACTAGCATCCCCTTCGCTGGAGCCGTCAACCCAGAAACCCTTACTTGTTCCAAAACTGAGATCACCATCATAGGCGATGGCTCTGAGGGGGCAGATTATGCCTACCAATGGTCGACCGTGGATGGACAAATTCTTTCTGGAGCGTCCACCCTCCGTCCACTTGTGGCGGCGGGTGGAACCTATCAGTTGATCGTCACCAATACCGCTACGACCTGTACGGCCACCGAAACGGTTTTAGTCCCAGTGGATACCGTTGCGCCACAGGCGGAAATCATTCCCCTAGGCCCGCTCCAACTTTCTTGTACACAAACCAATACCATCCTTGATGGTAGCGCCTCTCGCCCCCTCGGTAGCTTACTCTATCATTGGATCAGTAGCGATGCCACCATTCCTGGTGATACGGATCGACCAACGGTAGAACTTGACCAACCGGGGAATTACAGTTTACTCGTTACCAATATTCATAACGGATGTACGGCAAGTCAGCAAATCCAAATCGCAGCCGATACGACCTTGCCTCAACTGATGATTGCAGCTCCCGATGAGGTCAATTGCCGGGATTCCATTGTCCACCTGGATGCTAGCGCCTCGTCTACTGGCGCGGACTATTTATATCAATGGACAGCTAGCAATGGAGGTCATATCTTGACGGGGTCAACGACGCTCAACCCTAGCGTTGATCGCGCTGGAGATTATGAGTTAGAAATTGAAAATCAAACGAATGGTTGTCGCACTTCTGGGAGGACCACCGTAGAGGAAAATAAGGTATCGCCCCTTGCTCAGGCGGATGTAAATGAAAAACTCGATTGTAATACTCCCTATGTGACGGTAGATGGCAGTGGTTCGGCAACGGGCCCATTGATAAGCTATCGTTGGACTAGCGCTGATGGGCAGTTTCGGGGCGATAGCCTTAGTTTATGGACTGAAGTGGAGCGTCAAGGATGGTACAGCTTGTACGTCACTGATCAGCTCAATGGCTGTGTTTCGGTGGCGGAGGTATGGGTGGAAGAAGAGACTGCGCGACCAGAGGCCATTGATTTGCTACCGCAATCACCTCGCTGCTTTGGTGATCCGGGAGCCTTAACGGTTCGAGGAGTCCTAGGAGGCACCCCACCCTATTTATTTTCATATGATGGTGGAAATACCTTTGGGAATGACACGCTCCGATCCAGTCTAGTTTCTGGCGATTATGAAGTAGTCGTTCAAGATGCTAATGGCTGTGAACTGACCCAAGGCTTCCGCATTCCATTTCTGACGGAACGCTTTATTTTGATGGATCCAGTCATTGAGGTGGATTTGGGCGAAAGCGCAGAATTGGAAGTAATCACCAATTTACCCGAAATATTGATCGACTCGATACGTTGGTGGCCAGAAGAAGGCTTGGATTGTGCCACCTGTCTGGAACCGACCGCCGAAGTATACGATTGGACCGATTATTCACTCACGGTGATTGATACCAACGGTTGTGTTTTGGGAGATGAAACCCAACTTCGAGTTCGTAAGGATCGGGGGGTATATATCCCCAATGCCTTCTCTCCCAATGGCGATGGGATCAACGATTTATTTTATATCCATTCCGATGCTAGTAGTGTACGCCAAGTGGTGCAATTGAGAATTTTTGACCGTTGGGGAGAAGAGATTTTTGTATCACAAGGTGGCCGAACCAATGATTTTAGTATTGGCTGGGATGGTAAATTTCGAGGACAAGTGCTTGCTCCTGCGGTGTTTACCTATTATGCCGAATTAGAGTTTGTGGATGGCCTCACGCAACTGTATAGCGGAGATATCAGTCTAATTAGATAGAAAAAAGCATTACGTGCCCTAACAACATCCCCTAATTCAGAACTAAGCATGACAAACATCATGAGCGAAATTACACCCAAAACCGAAAACCCAACGTAATGTTTTTTTCTTTTTGAGTTTGTTTTCATAATTCCAAGTCAAGGGTTGATAGTCATAAAGATGACTTCAACCCTTTTTTTATTTTTTTTGGGTTTGGGGCATAAAAAAGCCCGGTTGGATCAGAACCGGGCCATCAGTGTTTGACGTTTTTAGCTGTACAGCGCTAAATGATCCAATTGTTCTGGCATCCCCAATTGATGCCAATGCGCTAGGGAAAGGGACTATTCCACTTTGAAAAAACGAATATTTTCGCTTTGGGCACCATATTGCAACTGCCCAAAATACCAGCCGGGGGCTAAATGCTCCACAGTGAGATGGTATTGCTGAGGGCCAGCGGCTTGCATGGCAGTGGGGAAATCAATAGCCTGCTGACGTCCCTGTGCGTCATAAAGGCTGAGGCGAACCTCGCTTGTTTGGGGAAGGTGAAATTGTAAGTTTAGTTCACTATTTACGGGATTAGGGAATATTGTGGGTAGTATAAGGGAGTTATTTTCAACTTCTTCTTCTCGGAATTTACTGTAATCAGGAAGATGAGAATTACCACGAGCACATTTTGCAATATGGATAAAACCTTCCTGACTCTCTTGTAACCAATCCATGGTAAAGCCAAAGAAGGGGGTATAAGAAAAGGCCAAGAAGCCTTCGCCACTATTGTCCATTCCGTAGATTTGATCCTCATTGGAGTAAAATTCGGTGTTTTGAAAACAATTTCCTAAGTTATTGGCAAAGAGGATGAGCCGTTGATAGTCGGTCAGGTCTTCGTAGCCCATAAAGAAACGACCTTCGGTATCGAAAAGGCCTTGTGTTGATCCGAAGTTGTCCTCTAGGTTAAAGCCCCATTTTACTCGATAGACTCCATTGTGGTCAAAATCCTCATCGTTAATGATATTAGACAATCGCTCACCGATAGAAACCCCTTTAAACTGTTGATAATAGATGGTTTGACCACGTTCGCAGAGGCAGTTTTCAACGGTGGTAAGGTCAAATGCGATAATTTTTTCGTCGATGATGATGTACTCTGCACTAGCCCTACCCGAAAAGCGAGCACTGACTAGGTAGATGGTGAGGCCATTATCCCAGCCAGAGAGGCTGTAATGGCTGGCATCGAGAGATTGACTATTTTGTTGGCCATTGCTGAGATGGAGGTAGCGGATGTGATAACCGTCAGCCTTTGGCAAATCGGGCCAGTTGAGGCGTAATACGGGATCAGTTTCCAAAACGACCTCCGCCTGAGGAACGGGCAAAGCCCCCATATATGGAAAGGAATTGGTAGCCTGTAGAAAGGTTTTAACTTTGTGCAATGGAATATCGATTCGATTGGCGTAGGATCTTTCGATGTCCTGATAAACAGTGTTTACATTACCGGGATGGAGTTGATTGGTACTGAGTTGCGCCATCCCAGGCGGGGCTGCAAAACAGCAGAATAGTACGAAAATGATAGCAATGCGATACATGAATTTGAGATTTTGATGTTTAAAAAGGGAAAATAGGAGCATTAGCCGTGAAAATTCATTACATTTTTGCAAATTTTTTCCCTGCCCTATATAAGTTCGGATAAACCATGCACTCTAGTAAGTTGCTAAAAGTCGTCCTCAATTTACCGAAGGAAGCCTACCTGCCGTTGCAGCGCTTTCTACAATCGCCGTATTTCCAAGGGCATCGGCAAGCAGAAGGCCTTTTGACTTTGCTCGATTATTTGTGGAATGGAAGGGAGCAGGACGACCCCAAATATTTTGATAAAGAGAGCGCCTACGCCTATATGTTCCCCGGCCAACCGCACTTTAAAGGGAAGCTGGAAAAGCTGATGAGTAAGCTTTTTCGATCCGTGGAGGCTTTTTTGGTACAACAGCAAATGGAAAAAAACCGTACCGAACGCCAGGAATTACTCGCTTTATTATCCGCTTATACCGACCTACAATTGCCGGGTTTATTTGAGTTGCGGCGGAAAAAATTGGCGGCTCAACTGGATAAAATGACCCCCGATAATCCTCATCACTTTTGGGAACGCCAGGAGTTGGAGCGTAGGATCACCGAATTTCAAAGTTTTTCAGGGCTCCGCAATTCCGACCTTAATTTACCCGCTACTCATCATCAGTTCGACCTGTATTTCCTCCTTGCTAAGCTTGAACTAGCTTGCCAATTGTTAGCTCGTCATTTGTTTGTTTTTAGTATCGAAAAGTTGGAAGAAAGCCTCGAAGCGCTCGATTTGCTCGAACCCCTTTACATCAAAAAATACGCTTTTATCCCAGTCATTCAAGTCTATCACCAGGCCTATCAACTCCTGCGCTCTTTTTGGAGCCCCGACCACCTGACCCGCTACATCAAATTCTACGAACTACTCGAAACGCACAATGATACCCTTTCGGAGGAACACCTCAAAACCCTACAAACCATCGCTCGTAGCTTTTGCGTTCGTCAATATCAAATTGGAGTGGCGGGCTATCGGTCTTATACTTTTGAATTGTATCAAAAGCACCTACTCAAAGGCTGGCTTTACCACAAAGGCAAAATGCTACAAAGCCTTTTTTCGAATATTGTTACCATCGCCCTTCGTGAAAAGGCCTATGATTGGACGCGTCAATTTATCGAAGATCACCGCGACCTTACCACCGGGAGTGATAACTCTGAAGCAGTTTACCACTACAACTTAAGTCAATATTATTTCCACACCCAACAATACGAAGCAGCCATCAACCTATTGTCCGATAGCTATCGCGATCCCTATTACAAAGTCTCCGCGAAGCGCTTAGAATTAAAGATTTTTTACGAAATTGAATCTGATCTGCTGGAGTCGCGGATGGATGCTTTCAAAATTTTTATCTACCGTTTATCGGAAGGAAGTTTTAATGCCAAGAGCAAGGAAATGAATCAGCATTTTATTGATATGCTGCGGCAAATTAAATTGCCAAAAACGCTTGGCCACTTGGAGCGTATTGATAAGTTGGTAGAGAAAATTCAAAACTCTCCTCGTCTCTCCGACAAGGAATGGCTCATCGAAAAATTAGAAAGATTACGCTAGTTGTATAGATCGCTACACTTATCAGTTGAGCTCTGATTTTTTTTGGCTGCCAATGGATTAGCCCTAAATTCAAAAGGACATCATTCCTTTTTTATTTACCAAAAGCCAAAAAAATGAAAGTAAAAATTTCCCCACTTTTCTTATTGCTATTCCTCTGTTGTCTTTGTCAATTCCAATTCACTCAAGCTCAAAGTCGAGATAAAGATCCCGTAGTGGTAATGGGAACCGAGTTACCAAGCTTGAACAGTACCGCACCTAGTGACCTCGTCGGATTTCGCTATCTCAACGGAGCTTGGGACCAAGTGCCGATTCAAATTGACGAACGCGTTTTACTCCACGTACGTACGCCCTACGGCTTGCTCGCTAATAGCCCCTGCCTCAGCCCTTCCAATGGTACCGGAACTTGGAATGTCTGGTTCTACGCTGACCCAGAAACCAATATCGGCGCTGACTCCGATTCTGATTTTGATGCCAATGATGAACTGGTCTTTATGTACTATGATACGGGTGATCCCTTTACCGGAGGAAGCTGCCCCAACGGAGTGCTGAGTAATACCTTAGTTGAAGTCTTGGTTGGCGATCCACTCAACTCCAGCACTTCAGCTTATCTTTATCTTTTCCAACAAGATGGAAGTCTCGCTCAGGATGCAGGTGAAGACTACGTCAACTATACCTTTGGTTTGGTCAATGGCGACCCTCTAAGCGCTTACGACGAATGCGAGACTGCAACCAAGTGTCCGAATGGGGCGGATAATAATCAATGCGAAACCAGTACGATAGTGACTAATGATTATCAAGTGGCTTATTCCGCCCGTTGGGTTGAAGATGTTTTAAAAATTACGAGTGGTAATGCTTCTGGGCAAGATATCTTAGATGTTCATCAAGGCTTTATCGCTCCCAGCACTGAAATTCAAGCCTTGGGGAGTAGTGCTCCAGGCTCGCCTTGTGGTCGGACCGAAAGTACTTTCTCCGAAAGTCGAGGTGCCATCGTTACTTCTACCGACGGTCCTGTTCGAGCCATTCGCTCGGTGATGGGATCAAATAGTGGAACGTTTAATCAGGTCTCCGTTAAGTTTACCGAATCCCGTGCCGATTATTCGTTCGACTTTCGGGTACATAATTTTAGCAATGCCCCTTGTGCCGGTTTCGTTGATGCCTTTGATCTCAACCAAACCGCTAGTGGGCAAATGACGTACTATAATAACATCTATCCCGGTGGGTTCGCGGTAGATGGAAATCAGGACAATCAACCCAATGTAAGCGTCCGTGATTGGGAATTGATAAAAGGAGTACATGGCGCTATTGTAGCCGCTTATGATTATAGTACAAATATACCGATCACCAATCGTGGTGATGTTTGTAGGCCTACGGATACGGGCCGTGGTGCCGTAGAAAGTTATTATGATGATGGTGGCACTAATCCACTACACAATTGTACGGGAGATAATCAAGCCCACGGAACTTTTGGTTTCCGATTGCTGACCGATGCCTGTACCGATCGCCTTTTTACCAACAGTGGAAATAACTCTTGCCCTGGGAATAATGAAGAATTTGTTCAGTACCGATATCATTATTATTTACCTCCCAATACCTCCACCGGAGAAGCACAGACCTACGGTAATTTTGCAAAAAATCCCTTAACCGTTACTACCAACGCCCTCGCCAATGCTTGCGGTGGTGGCAACCCCAGTATCAATGTCAGTATCAGCGAGGTGACTTCAATTTCTTGCAATGGAGATAGTGATGGAAGTTTAAAAGCTTCTGCTTCCGGAGGCAGTGGGAATTACACTTACCTCTGGTCTATTGGTGCTACCACAAGTATCATCAGTGGTTTATCGGCAAATACTTATTCTGTTACGGCTACGGATACCCAAAGCGGGAATATGGCCACGGCAACTCAGACCTTGACCGAACCTACGGCGCTGAGCGCGAGTATTACTAGTACCAATGAAACCAATGGCCAGGCCAATGGTACTGCTACGGCCACGGCTAGTGGAGGCACGAGCCCTTATAGTTACCTCTGGTCGACTTCAAGCACGAGCAATAGCATTAGCGGTTTGTCAGCAGGTACTTATCAACTTACCGTTAGCGATGACAACGACTGTACCTTTATCACTTCGGTGACCATCATCAACGAGGTGACAGGCGGCTGTACTTACCAGCAATTTGATATTGAAAACTTTGAAATTGGTTTTGGAATCTGGAATGATGGAGGGGCAGATTGTGCTCGGGTCAATCCACTCTTGGCGGGGAGCTATGTAGTGCGATTGCGAAATGGTACGAGTACTTCGCGGATGTATACCAATACCCTCAATCTTTCCACCGCTCAGGAGTTGCAGGTCAACTTTGATTATGGTGCCAATAGCATGGAGCCTGGAGAAGAGTTTGAGTTAGGTATTTCGACCGATGGCGGGAATAATTTTTCTACCATCGAAAGCTGGGAATCAGGAGTTGATTTTAATAGCTTCCAGCTCAATATCAGTGGTACGGCGACTTATACTGGAACGCTCAATAATAATGTGGTCTTGGAATTTCGCAATCTTGCCAATCAAAGCAATGATCGCATTTTTATAGATAATGTTGAAATTGAGGTTTGTGAGAATAACCAAAATCGTCGTCGTCCAACTATCGCTGCGACTGCTTTTACGGAGGAGCGTCAATGGGGCTTAGCTCCTAACCCAACGAGGGCGCAGCTTCAGATTAGTTTCCCTAGCCCTGTGGAAGACCGAGAAGTACAGGTTAGTATTATTGATAATCAGGGGCAGGTGGTACAGCGGCAGGAGTGGTCCATAGCTGCGGGCCAAGAGCAAGAACAACTGATGGTAGATCGTTTGGCGCCGGGGCTTTATTGGCTACGGGTACAAGGCGCGGATGGCTTTTGGTTGACTCGGAAATTTGTGGTGATCCGCTAGATTTGGAGGGGAGGAGGTAAGTGGCATTTGCTCCGGAGTGTTTCGGGGCAAATGCCCTTATTTCATTTCGATATCAAAATACAAGTCACCAAGTGGAATTTCAATTCCTAGCGATTGTAGTTTGAGCGTAGCATCGAGCCCGGTAGCTCGGCTAATCCGCCATAGATCGGTGCCTTTTTGCTTATAATAAATTTCTACCTGATGCTTATCCTGCTCTACTAGTACATATTCCTCTAAGCTTGGGATCTGTCGATACAAATGAAATTTATCCCCTCGATCATAATTAGAAGTGGAGGGCGAAAGTACCTCAACGATTAATTTAGGGTTGCTAACCGCACTTTGATCTGATGGAGATAGTTGAATTGGTTTGCAAACGACCATCGCGTCGGGGTAGACAAAGCAGTTTTCCTTTTCGATATTAAGTTTAATTTCGCTAGAAAGTGCTTTACAAGTTTCTCCCAATCGGCTGCGCAATTCCGAATAAATATTGCCACAAAGCAGACCATGAGCAAAGGAGCCACCCGCTAAAGCAAAAATATCACCGTCATGATATTCATAACGCTGACCACTTTCCTTTTCAATGGATTGGTATTCGATGATGCTAAATTTATCCATCTATCAAGGCCTTTTTACAAACGACTGATAAGTCCCTTGATCTTCCCCTTCCAACCTTAACTTTAAGAAATACAAACCCGTAGGTAGGTCTGAGACATCCAAAGCCCTTTCCGCCGTGGCTGATTTTAGCAAATGGCCCTGGTAGTCATAAACGGCTACCTGCACTGGGGCCTGGCTTGGGAGCGACCAATAGAGCATTTCTTGGGTAGGATTGGGGTAAAGCGTCCAATCGGAAAAGGTATTGGTTTTTTCTGCTACCGAAGTAGTGGTGGTATTTCCTTCTACATAGAGAAGAACCTGCCACTGTGTTTTACTCAACAATTGGCCATTGCGATACTCGTTGAGACAGGTAACGTGGTTAAACCAGCCTTGGTCACCGAGGTGGTTCCAAGTCAAATCCCCATTGAGCGAATCAAATTGCAAATCGGCCATATTTTCCACCAAATCACTCAAAGGCCGATAAGCCTCAAGATTGAGTTGACAGGTTTCCCAAACCAAGCTATCGCCTTCGATATCCTCCACTTTGGGGCGGTAATTGCATAAAGTCGTTTCGCAGATGGAAAAATGAGGGGAAATAGTAGGCGTGGTATTGAGGGGCTGGTCGCTATCTTGTACTACATAAAAATCGGTTGCTAGGCTTAAGGATTGAGGAGAGTCCAGCGGAACATTAACCACATCTTGCGTCCAACAGCAGGCTTCTACCGTGATATTCACCTCCCCTTCAAGGGCATAGCCATGAAAACCATCCCAATGATAATGGCGCAGATCAATCGCCGGCCAACTTTCCTCGGGAGTGGTGATCCATTCTTCGCAATTGCCATCTCCCCAGCAAATACGCAACATCGGAGTCGAAGCATGTAGCCGGGCATATAAATCGACGCTTAGTCGGACCGTTTTATGGCTCAATTGCTCCACTCGTAGATTTCCCGAACGAAGGTCTTGAGCTAGGAGCTGTGGTGCCCAAAGTAGTAGTATCCCCAGGAGGTGTAGTAGTTTCATATTGCGAATTATACGCGCTTAAATCATTAGATCAACAACAAGTCCATATAATAGACACCAAAATAGGGGAGTCTCCCCCAAGGAGGTCCGAGTATTTGTCGAATTCGGCATTTTAGGCGACGGAAAGCGTTCTTTCTCTAAAAGGAGCTAAAGATTAGGGGTAGCCAACAACAAAAGTAGCGCTGATACGTACTATACTTTGTCTAATTACCCACAAACAAATATTAGACATTTTCTTACATTGTCATCAATTGCCTTATTTTTGCGAACCTATGCAATTTTTACACCCGACTTTTCTATACGCACTTGCGGCCCTGGCCATCCCGATTATTATTCACCTGTTCTACTTCCGACGGTTTAAGAAGGTCTATTTTACCAATGTCCGTTTTCTCAAGGAAGTAAAAGAAGAAACAAGTGCTCGCCGTAAATTGCGCAATTTACTGGTTCTATTGATGCGTATATTGGCCCTGGCCTTCTTAGTCCTGGCCTTTGCCCAGCCTTTTATCCCCCGCGATACCGAAGTGAAAAAAGGAGAGAAAAACGTCAGCGTTTTTATCGACAACTCCTTTAGCATGAGCTCGCTGAGTGAGGATGTACCCCTGATGGAAAAAGCGCGACAAAGAGCCCGGCAAATTGTAGAGGCCTATGGCGTGGAAGATCGATTTCAGGTCCTGACCAATGATTTTGAAGGTCGCCACCAGCGGCTAGTCAGTAAAGAAGATGCCCTCGGGCTTATTGACGAGGTGCAGGTTTCCCCCGCCGTACGGGAAATGTCGAAGATATTGCAACGTCAAAAGCAAGCGCTGGATTTAGGGGCCAATGATAATAAGGTGGCCTACGTGATCTCCGATTTTCAACGAAATATTACCGATCTGAGCAATTACCGGGATACCCTCATCGAGGTTAACCTCATCCCACTCCAATCGGTCCAAGAAAAAAATATCAGCATCGACTCCTGTTGGTTCGACGCTCCGGTACAGATGATCAACCAGACCAATACCCTCGTGGTCCGCGTCCAAAACCATAGCGATCAACAGGAAGATAATATTCGTCTCAGCCTACAACACGAAGGGCAGGTCAAACCCGTCGGGACGCTGAGTATTCCACCTCGCTCCTCCGTTACGGATACCGTAAACATTACCATTCTAAAGACGGGATGGCAGGATGCCGAACTCAAAATCACCGATTTCCCTGTTCAATTTGACGATTCCTATTATTTTACCTTCAATGTTGCCCGTCAAATTCAGGTTCTGGTAATCAACGAGGCCGAGGCCAATAAATACCTCAATGCTGCTTTTGCCGGGGTTTCCTACTTCCAGGTGACCAATCAACCCGCACGAAATATTAACTACGCTACCTTGCCAGATTATCAACTCATCATCCTCAATGGACTCGATCAGGTGAGTACGGGATTGGGAGCGGAATTACAGCAATACGTCAGTAGTGGTGGAAATCTCTTGGTTTTTCCCGGCGCTAGCGCCAATTTGGCCTCTTATAATAGCTTCCTGACCGAGCTTAAAGCCAATGAATTGCAGAAATTTGAGGTGCAAGAACGCACCGTGGCCGATATCAATACCGAAGAATTTATCTTTAATGATGTTTTCGAAAATAGAGGGTCCAACCTCAAACTGCCCGTTAGCCAAGCCAATTTTAAGATCAGCAACTTTGGGAGTAGGGGAGAAGAACGCCTGTTGATTTATCGGGATGGAGGGAGTTATTTAGGAAAATATCGATTGGAGCAAGGGCATTTGTATCTCTGCTCTGCGCCTTTGAGCGATGCTTATAATAATCTCGCGCGTTCGGGGGAAATCTTTATCCCGATGCTCTACAAAATGGCCATTTCTACCGCCAAAGATCGCCAAATCGCCTATACCATTGGGCAGGATGAGCTGATTGAGGCCGATAATAATACGGATGGTGGTGAGATTGTCTATAAATTGAAAGGAAAAGCCGAAGAATTTATTCCTGAGCAGAAAGTGACTGGCCCTAAGGTACTTTTGAGTATCAATAATCAGGTTCGCGAATCGGGCTTTTATGACCTTTATCTGCGGGCTGATAGCACCTTATCGCGTTTTGCCTTCAATTACGACCGTAAGGAATCGGCTTTGGAGTATTATAATGAGGCCGATTTAGGGCAGCAGCTTGGAACCAACATGCATTTGATTGGAAATACGGCTCGGGCTAACCTCACCGAAGTGGTGGGCGAGCGAAGCCAAGGCGTCGTGTTATGGCGCTGGTGCCTGATTTTAGCCCTGATTTTCCTCGCACTCGAAACTCTCCTGCTGCGTTTCTGGCGGGTATAGCTAGCTTTTTATATCTTCGCCAAAATTTTTGTGCAGGATGCAACAAGCCAATGCAGGGCGAGGTTTACTTTTGATGGCACTGGTGATGATGGCCCTACTGGGCATTCGTCACTTTGACCTTTTGCTGGCTCCCAACTCCTTTTTTATCGGTGATTCGTTGGATGGCTTTCGGACCATGTGCGCTAATTTTTTTCACCTGCGCCATGATGCCGATCCCAGCCATTTCTTGGGCATGCACTATCCCTATGGCGATTCTCCCGGCTATGCCGATACCATTCCCATTCTAACCAATGCCGTCCGCTACTTTTTCAACGGTAGCGATCATTATCTGCTGGCCAGTTGGAATCTCGCATTAGTGCTCTCTCAATTTTTTTGTGGCATCTTCCTCTATCTCGTTTTTCGAGAACTAGAATTACCCGTTTGGTATAGCATCATTGTGGCCTTGGGCGTAAGTGGCCTCACTCCACAGCACGATCGCTTCGCCGCGCATTACGCGCTTTCCTACGGCTTTGTAATCCCGCTGACCCTCTGGCTCTTGCTGCGCTTTGGTCGACAACCCAAGGTTTACCTCAGCATTCTCATCGGTTTGATACCGATTTTGGCCAACCAAATCCATCCCTACCTCATGGCGATGTCGGTCTTTTTGGTGGCGGGCTACCTGGGATTCCGTTTTCTATTTCAAGCAAGTTGGAAAAATCTGGCTTGGTTGTCGAGCCATGGCTTACTACAATTGGTGCTTCCTTTAGGCTTTTTATTGTACCAAACCGTACTCAATGACCCCATCGTAGATCGGCCCGCTTGGCCTTGGGGCTTTACTTTTTATAAAACACGCCTGCAAAGTATCCTACTTCCCATTGACCTTCCTTTGGGGCATTATATCGAACAAAATTATACCCATCTGGGCTATGTGCTGACCGAAACGCGAGCCTATCTTGGTGCGGTAACCATCCTCGGGGGACTGTTGCTGTTATTTCGCTCGGGGTATCGGCGTTGGGTGAAAAAGGAAAGAGAAGCCTTAATGCCTGCTTCCTTGCGGTATTTGCTCTGGGCGGCTCTAATCATTTTATTTTACGCCGCTTGTTTACCTTTTGTATTGTTTGGTTGGGAATGGATGACCGATTACCTGGGGCTGCTACGGCAATTTCGCGCTTTGGGGCGTTTTGCTTGGGTCTTTTTCTATGTATCGAATGTGGCGGTCTTGTATGGTTTATACCAACTCATCAGTAGGATGGAAAGCCAAGCTTGGCAGCGTTTTACTTATGGCTTGGTGCTTACGGTGCTTTTGGTAGAGGGCGTGGGTTATATTTTTTGGGAAAAATACGATTTGGTCCCCCGCCCCGAATACCGCGATCAATTTAGCCGAGCGGATAACCCCTGGCTTTATACCATCGACCTCGATCGCTATCAAGCCATTTTACCCCTGCCTTACTACCACATCGGCTCCGAGAACTTCTGGATCAATCCGCTAGGCTTACACCTCCACCGGAGCGCCTGGGCAAGTGCAGAATCAGGTTTACCCAATATGGGCTCCTATATGGGCCGTACCTCCATCAGTCAAAGCATCAAACAAATCGAAACGGTGGTCGAACCCTATCGCGTTCCCGCCCTGCTCGATGATTTACCCAATGATAAACCACTCTTGCTCTTTATCACCAAAGATGCTTACAAACATTATGGTTATCGATACAGTCATCTCAAAAGAGGGGCTAAGCAAGTATACGAAGACGAAACTATTCGCTTGCTAGAGCTACCGCTTTCTAGTTTTACCGATCGGGTCAATCGACAACACCAACATTATCGCAATGAGGTGGATACCACTAAAATGCATCTTCGAGGCGAATTGCTTGCTAAGGATAGTATTCTCAACTTTGTGTACGACAGTTATGACGATGCTGGGGCGGCCTACCAATATCGCGGTGGAGCCAAAGCTTTTGCGAGTCGACAAGCCCATGTGTTGCACGATGGGCCTTTGCCGGGGCGCAGTGGCGTAAAACGCTATGTGGTATCGGTATGGGCAAAAATGGATTACGACTTGGCGGGAAGAATTCGATTGCTATGCACCGAATACGATCCCGAAACAGGAGCCGATATCCAACACTTAGAACTTCCTTTTTACGAATACATCCGCTCGGTAGACAATGGCTGGATGTTGATTGATATTGGGATCAATATGCAAGAGGAAGGCTCGGCCTTGCGTGTTAAAGTACAGAATCAAGACTTGCTATATGGTCAAGATTTTTATTTAGATGAATTTCAGTTGCGACCTTCAACCGCTCGTTTGTACCGCCGTACTGCCGACGAGATTATGGTCAATAATCGCTGGATACCGCAAAATGCACCTGAATAATGAAAAATACGGACTAAGTAGTTTTCAAAAATCGAATATTATATCAAAATTTTGTTCCGTCACTTATGCTATTAATAAAAAATGCCAAGATTCTCTCTCCCGGTTCGTCCCATCATGGTAAGAAAAGGGATTTGTCGATTGACCGCAAAGGTCGGATTCAGTCCATCCGCGCCAAACTAGAGGATAGTCGAGCTAAGGTTCTGGAGGCCAAGGGGGCCTATGTTTCTCCCGGCTGGATGGATGTAGGAGTGCAAGTGGGAGATCCTGGGTTTGAACATCGCGAAGATTTACAATCGGTAGCTGCGGCTGCCGCCGCGGGCGGCTTCACCGCCATTGCCGCGCAGCCCAATACCGAACCAGCCATTCATTCCAAATCTGAAGTACTTTACCTCAGCAAAAGTATGGCCGACAACTTGATTGATCTCTACCCGCTAGGAGCCGTTTCACAGGCTTGTGCTGGAGTGGACATCACCGAGATTTACGATATGCACCAAGCCGGAGCCATTGCTTTTAGCGATGGTCAAAAGTCGATTCAAAATGGCGGTTTGATGATGCGGGCCTTACAATACGTCAAAGCGATCAATGGCGTAGTGATCAATGCTCCCCACGACGAGAGCATTGCCGGAGGAGGACAGATTCACGAAGGCCGGATGAGTACTGCGCTAGGCATGAAAGGCTTACCCGCCTTGGCCGAAGAACTGATGCTACAACGGGACTTGTATTTACTGGCTTATACCGATTCTCGGCTCCACGTCTCCAATGTATCGACAGCCGGGGCGGTGGCTTTGATCCGGGAGGCCAAGCAAAAAGGGCTCCGAGTAACGGCTTCGGTAGCGGCGATGAATTTGGCGTTGACGGATGAGGTACTCGAAGGTTTTGAAACCAATTACAAAGTCCTTCCTCCCCTGCGTGGCAAAAGTGATGTAGCTGCGCTCAAACGCGGACTGCAAGACGGCACCATTGATTTTATCAGTTCCAATCATACCCCACTCGAAGGCGAAGCGAAGAAGTTGGAATTTCCCTATGCTCAATTTGGGGTTTTGGGTTTACAAACGCTATTCCCTTTGGTTAATACTCATCTTGGAGATCGCTTTAAGGCGGAGGATTGGGCGCGGCTTTTGGCCATTAGGCCAAGAGAGGCCTTTGGCTTGCCGGTGCCGGAGATTCGCGAAAAGGAAATGGCTAATTTGACCATCTTTAGTACGGAGGAAGATTGGACTTTAGAGGCTAGCGCGATCCGGTCTAAATCGAGGAATACGCCGTTTATTGGCCAAGGTTTTACGGGCCGGGTATTAGGCGTGGTAAATAAAGGGCAGACTGCCTTATTTTGATGCGATGCTGCTTTAATAGTTTTTTGTGGATACTTTATCGGTTTTCTTTCGTAATTCGGGGCTTTTTCCCCAAATTGTTAGGAAACAATTTTTCCAACTTTAAACTTATTGCATATGGATAGCTTAGACCACTTCAAAAATCACCCTGATCCAAGCGAAGTATCTCCTTGGGAAACCGTATTATACTATGGTGGAATAGGAGGCCTAGTTTTTATTATCTATAGTTTTCTAGGGAATACCCTTGGTTTTGGTCGACCTAGTGCGGGATTACTTTCCATGGCCGTTTTTGGCTTTTTTGCTTTAGTCATTTACTTATTCCTTATTTTTGCGGTCATTCGCAATTTTCGCGATAAGGAATTAGGAGGCTATATTACGCTAAAGAATGCCGTAATTGTAGGCACCGCCACGGCAGTATTGGCCGGAGTGATTTCTGCGATCTACAGCTATGTCTACGTCGCCTTTATCGAACCAGATATGGTGATGCAGATGGCGGCAGAGATGGAAGAAATGTTGGGAGAGTTAGGACTGGATGAAGATGCGATTTATGATCAAATCGAAGACTTTAAAGGTCGAATGGAGCCTTCTTCTCAATTTACCACCGGTATACTGGGGTCCCTAGGCATGGGAGCAATAACATCATTGATTATGGGTGCCATTCTCAAAAATCCCCCTCCAGAAGACGCGCTCTAAGGAGACGTGGAAGAAAAGTGAATTTATGAAGCATTACGCGATTTCGGCTGGATTGGTTAGTGGTTTACTTACCATTATTTTGTTTGGAGCAATATATTCGATTTCTCCCCGTTGGATGTTGCATCCCTTCCTGTATTGGGGCTCTATGGTCATCTTTTTAGGAGGAATGCTAGGAGCGTGTTTGCTGGCCAAACGAAGAGGAAACGGGGTATTGTCTTTTCGCGAAGGGGTCCGGCATGGATTTTTAACTTTCGTGATAGCCAATTGTTTATTTTTAGTCTTCTATTACCTTCTTTTCAATTGGGTGAACCCTGAGCTACCGCAAATTCAGCTGGAAATGATGCAGGAATATGCAGAACAAAACCTGATGGGAAAGGAACTACGTGACCAAAAGGAATGGCTAGCTACACAGGATTTTACGCTACAATTTAGGGATTTGATCTTTGGCTTTGCTCGCGGGGCCATTGGCGGTTTTTTATTGTCGCTAATTATTGCCTTAGTCGTACGCCAAGAAGCCTAAAGGCGTAACTTTGATTCTTGGGTTCCGTATTTATAATGGAGCCTAATTGCTCTGCAAAACACCAGAATCGATAATATACTTATGGACGTTTCTATCGTTATTCCGCTGTTCAATGAAGAAGAATCGCTGCCCGATCTTGAAACCTGGATTCGCCAGGTAATGCAAGAGCATAAATTTTCTTACGAAATCATCTTTGTCGATGACGGAAGTAAGGATGGCTCGTGGTCGATCATCGAAAACTTGCTTCGCCAAAACTCCAATGTGCGTGGCATAAAATTTCAACGGAATTATGGGAAATCGGCGGCCTTAAACACCGGTTTTAACGCCGCTCGTGGAGATGTAATCGTTACGATGGATGCTGATTTGCAAGATAGCCCCGAGGAAATCCCGGAACTCTACCGGATGATCATGGAAGATGGCTATGATTTGGTGTCTGGATGGAAGAAAAAACGCTACGATCCTTTATCCAAAACGATTCCTACCAAATTCTTCAATGCCGTTACCCGTTACGTTAGCGGCATTCACCTCCACGATTTCAACTGTGGCCTCAAAGCCTACCGCCATGCGGTAGTCAAAAGTATTGAGGTCTATGGCGAAATGCACCGCTATATTCCCGTAATTGCCAAATGGTCCGGGTTTAGCAAGATTGGCGAAAAAGTAGTACAACACCAGGCCCGTAAATTCGGAGTCACCAAATTCGGAGGCATTGCCCGTTTTATCAATGGCCCCCTCGACCTCATGTCGATCACCTTCGTCGGCCGCTTTGGCAAACGCCCCATGCACTTCTTCGGAACCATGGGTTTTGTCCTGTTCTTCGTCGGCTTTATGTCTAGCGCCTACATCGGTATCAATAAACTGTATCGCCTCAGCCAAGGCCTAAAAACCATCCTCGTTACCGATAATCCTTATTTTTATATTGCCCTCACCTGTATGATCCTAGGAACCTTCCTCTTTATGGGCGGCTTCCTCGGTGAACTCATCAGCCGAACGGCATCCGAGCGGAATACTTATCTGGTCGAAAAGGAAATTGGCCAAGACGAACCAATGAGTAATTCGCCGACTAAAGAAGATTACCTGAAAACTACATGAACCCACGAATCAAAGAACTGATTTCGGAAAGCATCTTAGTCAAGCAGCAGATCCTGCAAGACGAAGCCCTCCTCCAGACCATCGAACAGGTGGCACAGACTATGACCATCGCCCTGAAAGGAGATCAAAAAATCCTCTTTTGTGGCAATGGCGGTAGCGCCTCCGATGCCCAACACCTCGCCGCAGAATTGTCCGGCCGCTTTTATTTTGATCGCGCCCCCCTTTTCGCCGAAGCACTCCATGTTAATTCCTCCGCCCTTACCGCCATTGCCAACGATTACGGCTACGAAGAAGTCTTCGCCCGGATGATCGGCGCCAAAGGCCAAAAAGGCGATATCCTAGTGGCCTTGTCTACCTCCGGCAATTCTCCCAATATTCTCCGCGCCATCCAAGAAGCCCAAAAGCGCTTTATGATCGTAGTTGGTATGACGGCAGCTTCGGGAGGCAAAATGGCGCATCATTGCGATTATATCATCAAAGTGCCGACTAGCGATACCATGCGTTGCCAAGAAAGCCATATCATGATCGGACATTTGCTCTGCGAATTGATCGAAGCCGCTATTTTTCGACCCAATACCATCCGTACTTAATGCTTACCATCGATCCTAGTTGGACCCTTTTTCTCGACCGCGATGGAGTAATCAATCGCCGTCTGCCCGGCGCTTATGTGCGACATTGGGGAGAGTGGGAATGGGAATACCGCGTATTGAATACCCTGCCTCTGCTCACGGATTTTTTTAGCCGAACGCTGGTGGTGACCAACCAGCAGGGTATCGGTAAAGGGTTGATGACGGAGGAAGATTTGGACTTAATACACCAGCGCCTATTGGCGGAAGTTGAAGCTGTGGGTGGTCAAATTGATAAAATCTACCATTGTCCAGATTTGGCGAGTAAGCCCGATCATGGCCGGAAGCCCCGACGAGCGATGGCGGATCAGGCCCGGGCCGATTTCCCCGCAATCGATTTTGAACGGAGCATCATGGTCGGAGACTCGCGGAGTGATTTGTTGTTTGGGAAAAAATTGGGGATGTATACCGTACTGATTGAAAGTAATCCTGAGGAAATGGCGCAGGTACAAGCAGGTGAGGCTGATGAACGCTGGGCTTCTTTATGGGCCTGGGCTGATAGTTGGCGTTTAAAAGCTTGATCCAAAAACAATTTGGACCATAGGCTGTATATTTAAAGGGCAAACCTAAACAGTCTTATGAAAAAATTACTACTACTTACCTTTATTCTTACTCCTCTTTTCTCTTTTGCACAGGATAGTAATCTCGGCAATTGGTACCTCTATTTTGGCAATAAAAAAATCAATTCGAAGTGGAATTGGCACCATGAGGTGCAATATCGGAACTATAATATTGCTGGTGACCTAGAACAGTTGCTACTGCGGACGGGTTTTGGGTACAACCTAAGTGAGAACAATAATAATCTGCTTTTGGGCTACGGCTATATTTTGAGCGAAAATTACCTGCCCGGCAGTGATGATAAAATCAGTATCAACGAACATCGTATTTACCAACAGTTTATCAGTCGACAACGTTTTGGGCGAGTTGGTTTTCAACATCGCTATCGCTTTGAACAGCGCTGGGTGGAAGAGGATTTTCGTATGCGCTTCCGCTATTTTTTGTCGATGACGGTGGCTTTGAGTAAGCCCAGTATGAGCGATGGTACTTTTTACTTGTCGTCTTATAATGAAATCTTCCTCAATACGGAGAATACCATTTTTGATCGCAACCGCCTTTATGGAGGCCTGGGCTACCGCCTCAATTCGACGCTGCGTTTTGAGCTCGGCTATATGAACCAATTCTTTAGTGAAGGAGGCCGGGATCAAATGAATATCGTGGTTTTTGTGAGCTTTTAGAGGAGAGAATTAATCCTTTATACTTTTTTTATGAGCAATGAAATACTAGATCAATCTTTGGCCGAAGGCGAAAAACCTGGCTTTAGCCGGGCTATGTTGCCCTGGTGGATGAAAGTTTTTTGCTGGCTATTTATGGTAATGAGTTTATTTATTCCGGTAGTCATAGTAGCCAATTTTATGGACATTACTTTTCGGATATCGTTGTATAGCTTATCTACGAACGAACCTTTTTCGATGCTGGGGCTACTAATTATGGCGCTAATACTACTCAAAGGAATTGTTTCTTATGGGTTGTGGATGGGCAAAGAGTGGAGTATAAAAATAGGGATAGTCGATGCTATTATTGGCTTGGCTATTTGTGGTTGGATAACTTTTGTACTGCCCTTTACTACCGACACGAGTATGTTGGGAGAATCTATTCGACTTGAGATTTTATTACTGATTCCCTACTTGCGCAAT
>SPJL01004823.1_pt1 | contig 30011 bp, 24 predicted proteins | sample 3741751 | NCBI WGS metagenome assembly SPJL01 (sample SAMN10925998, study PRJNA522277) | cold seep metagenome | isolation source: Elba SIP-enriched marine methane seep metagenome, extraction at timepoint T3 | place: Italy: coast of Elba, Mediterranean Sea | reverse complement strand
CTATCAGCCGCCGACTGACCCCGTATTACTAGAACTCTTTAGAGTAGTTGAAAAACTTGGCGTGATCATCGCAGCTGTGTCTCTGACACTCAGCGTCTACAAACTGATCACGGATCACAACTACCCCAAAAGTATCTGGCTAGATGCATTTCTTTATCCAGTGAACCTATGCTTGTTAACACTGATCATTATTGGACACTTATAGGCCCTTATCGCTTAGGAAGTTAGGATAATTGCCCTGCTTATTGATTATCAAGAATTGATTGGCAGGGCAAGGTAACCCTGTTTTTAGTGGCGGAGAAAGAGGGATTCGAACCCTCGATACGCTATTAACGTATACACACTTTCCAGGCGTGCGCCTTCAACCACTCAGCCATTTCTCCGCGTTGGGCTCGAATTATAGCTTATCATCATGCGCACTCCAAATAAATGAAGGCGATTACATCAACGATAAACGCTGGAATTTTGACCTGACTAAAGTTAACTCACTAACCCATTAAGACATGATATGGGTTAAATAAGTAGCGAGCTATATCTCGTAGCCTTTAGGATTTTGAGATTGCCAGTGCCACGTATCGCGACACATGGCATTAATATCTAACTTGGCTTGCCAGTCGAGCACTGTTTTTGCCATCGTAGGATCTGCATAACATGTCGCGATATCACCAGGGCGGCGCTCTACCAACTTATATGGAATGGCTTGACCTGTACTGCTTTCAAAAGCCTTGACCATGTCTAGGACACTATAGCCCTGCCCTGTGCCAAGGTTAACCGTTATCAAGCACTTTTGTTCCACTAATGCACTGAGAGCAGCTAAATGGCCTTGTGCTAATTCGACCACATGAATATAGTCTCTAACGCCTGTGCCATCATGAGTAGGATAATCTGAGCCAAACACACTCAGTGCCTCTCTGCGCCCCACTGCCACTTGCGAAATAAAAGGCATTAAATTGTTTGGAATCCCGTTAGGATCCTCGCCGATCATCCCACTTTCATGCGCGCCGACAGGATTAAAATAACGCAAAATCCCGATATTCCAACTGCTATCAGACGCATATAAGTCACGTAAGACTTCCTCAACCATCAGTTTAGACTGACCATAAGGATTCGTTGGTTTTAAGGCAAAGTGCTCTTGAATTGGCTTGTCACCAGGTGAGTCATATACAGTAGCTGAAGAGCTAAAGACGATGGTCTTAACATCATGCTCAGCCATCAATTCAGTCAAAGCTATACTGCCACTAACATTGTTATCATAATAGCGTAGTGGTTGCGCAACTGATTCACCAACTGCTTTTAAACCTGCGAAGTGAACCACTGCATCAATTGAATATTCTGAGAACACGCCATGCAAGAAATCGCGATCTCTAACATCACCTTGTTTAAAGGTAATACTCTTTTGCGTGATCGCTTCTACACGTTGAATAGCTGTAAACTTACTGTTGCTGAAGTTATCAACAACAATGACTTCATGCCCCGCTTGTAAGAGTTCTAAACAGGTATGGGAGCCGATATAACCAGCGCCCCCCGTGACTAAGACTTGCATTGCTAAGCTGACTTACCGCCTACTGACATGGCTTCTGACTCTGGCGATGACCCCAAGACACCAAAGTCTGAGCGGTCTTTTAAAACGCTGTCAACGATTTCAATGCCTAACTTTTTAGCGCCACTGGAAAAACCATAGACTAGCACCATATCGCATAGCAAGTTGATACTCCTTGGCACACCTTTACTCGCCTCAGCTATTTTGGCCATTGCCTCTTTAGTGAACAATGGGCGCTTACGTCCTGCTACCTGCATGCGGTGTTTGATATATTTAATGACTTCCTCTTTGCCCAGTGGAGGAATATAGAAATCGACTGCTACACGCTGAAAAAACTGCGCCATATCAGGTCGTCTTAACAGCTCACGCAATTCGGGCTGCCCAACGAGAATCACTTGTAGCATCTGATCTTTATCAACGTTGATATTTGACAACATGCGCAACGCTTCTAAAGAGCTGGTATTCAGGTTTTGCGCTTCGTCGATAATCAAGACTAAACGTTGACCTTCAATGTAACTGGAAATCAAATACTGCTGGAAGGCGTCAAATAAGGCAATGTCAGATAAACCATCATAACTTTGACCAAATGCCAACATAATCCAACCAAGCAAATCGTCTACGTCTTTATGCGTGTTATAAACAATGCCAACAGTAACATCATCATCAATATTATTGAGCACATGACGTACTAAAGTAGTCTTGCCGCAACCAATGTCACCACAGATCACCGTAAAACCAGCACGATTGGTAATGCCGTATTGCAACATCGCATATGCCATGCTGTGGCGATTACTTAAATAGAGAAAATCTGGATCAGGCTGAATAGAAAATGGACGTTCAGTTAATCCATAAAATTCTTCATACATAGTTTAGTTTTTCCAATTTACTTTAATTTATTATCAATTTAACTGTATAAGGTTAGGATACATGACTTCATTTAATATCTTAAGACATTTAAACAAGTTCATGGTATATCTTTATCATTTTATTCACTTTATCTTTCCATAGATACTCTTTTTTAACGCGTGCAATCGCAGCAGCACCCATACTTTTACGCAGTATAGGATTAGCTGCTAATACCTCAATTTGCGTTTTAAACCCTTCTACTAATGCTTCTCTGGAAACAGGCGGGATCAGCATACCTGTTTGGGCCGTCACATAATCAATAGGGCCACCCCATCGCGTAGCAATCACTGGCAAGCCATGCGCCATGGCCTCCAACACCACCGCACCACCACACTCTCTTAAGCTAGGTAACAAAAAAATATCTGCCGCTTGGTAATAATCATCAACAGACTCAAACGGCACAAAACCAGCAAACCTAACGTTATTGAGCTGTTTTTGTTGTACCAACTTTTTTAAACTAGCTTCTTCAGCACCACTACCAACAATCGTCAGCGCTATTTGTTTTGTCTCACATTGGGTAACTGCATCAATGATAATATCAACCGCTTTCCAATCAACCAGACGCCCAACAAACAAACAGTTTATGGTGCCTGAAGGTTTTTCAGGCACTGTATCCAACACGGATAACACGCCGTTTTCAGGTAAAATGCGTGCCTTTCTTTGTTCTGCAGGCGTTAGCATTAACTTAGTACGTCTATTTGCCACCAATAGAATGTTAGCCAAACGCTTGCCAGGTACCAACCACCTTAAGCCATCTGCTAACCAGCGCAACCATTGATAAATAAACAACTCACCACCAGCTGCCATAGATTCAAACGCTGGCGGGAAGTGCATACCGCCATTCATCGGACCAATCACCACAGGTACTCCAAAACCAAATACACCTGATGGTAACTTTGGAGATACTGGGATTGGCTGATGAATCACATTGATCTGATGTTGTTTAACAATGCGACGTATTAAAAACCATTGCAGCGATGTGTGAATCAAATTCATTAAATTGCCAATAAAAAGCCAAGCCAGCCTTGGTGGCAACATAGTACTCAGCCGATTTAGCCATCTAAACAAACGAGTATCTTTAAGGTAATAAATATTTTCATGCGCTAAATCACTCATCAACTGCAAATCATTTTTAACACGTTCATGAGTCAATAAATATGTATCGATCTTACATTCATGCAATAAGCGAAAATAATGTAGCGGCAGAATTGCCTCACCACCGAATCGATTCGTCGCATTCTCGCCAACAATCAAAACGCGTAAATTTTCATGCGTTAAATGCGAATATCCGCTTACCATGCTAAGCCAGCATATATGACAAACCCGTCCAGTCGACAACTTTTGCAATCGAAGCATTACAGTTCACAATCCTGGTTTCCACACCCTTATGATCCAACTGCTTTTTAAGCATTAATATCAAACCAAAAAAACCAGCACTCACATATTCAGCATCGCTCAAATCAATATCGACACTTTTATTTTCTTTACCAAGTTGTCTAAATAGATCTCGCACCTCTGGGCTAATATCATCATCAAAAATCGCGCCATTCACTCTGATAGTATTATTTGTGTCAGCATTAGCCACATTTACCCAGCTCTTATCTTTTAGACTTTTTAACCTTTTCAAATGGCGTTTAAGCCAAAACCTCAGCGGAAGTACTTTAGTGGCCAGCATATTCAAGAAGAATAAACCATCTTTGAAATACCTGCGCCATAGCTCTGGCTCTTCTTTAATCCGCCACAACCACTCAAAGCCCGTATTTTGTAAAATAGTGGGGGCACGCTGAACACGTTTTGCCTCAAAGTTAATCACTGCACCAAGATGGCTTACCAGCGGCACTTTAATGCGATCAAGGTTATGCATTATCCATGCTTGGCCTTTTTTAGCGCCCAGTGCGACAACAAGGAAGTCTGCCTCACTTGCATTAATATTATCAATAATCTCATCTGTACTCATCTCGTCAATGGTTCCAAAGCCTGGGTTGTAATAACCGACACACTTCAAACCACCTTCGCTGCTATTCATTTCTTTACTAGCCGCTTCTGCAACACCTTCCAAGCCCCCCATAAAGTAAACTTTCATGGTGCGACGCTTTTCTTCTTTGAGCATCTCAAACAGGTTGGACCCTGCAACACGGTGTTTAATAGGGACACCAAGCAATTTTGCCATCCAAATAATAGGGGTACCATCTGCAACGACTAAGTCACTATAAATCACAGATTTGAGAAACTCAGGGTCATCCACAGCATTTGCGACAAAGTTCATGTTTGGCGTACTTAGAAAACAGCTCATGCCATGATATTTTGCATTGCGCACAGCGCTGATCGCTTTATTCATATCTAAAGCGTCAAACGGCAAGCCCGCTAGGCAGTAAATCTGTCTATCAAAGTCACTCATTCTGTTTCCTGATCTCTTTTCGTCTTGTTCCACGCCGTTTGTCGCTTGACGATAAAACTAAAATAATTCGGTACCTTTTGCAAAATGTACACTGGTATATATAACAGCTGTCCCAACGAAATAATACGTTGTCCGAAGCCCCACCAAGCAAACACGACAGCCACTAACATTAGCATGACATTCATTAAAGCTAGTACAAAAGCAAATGGCGCAATCGCAAATCCGTAAAACAATAGACTGCATATCAACGCAAACATAACCAGCAAGCCAACAAATAATGCTAATGGCGGAATCGATAAATCCAATGCCATGGCGACAACCAAAGACTGGCCTCGCTTAATACCTGCCCATAACAATGCCGGCATTTCACCAAGCATTACTGACAAATGGCCATGCTCCCAACGTTTACTCTGCCCTTTTTGCGTGTCAGTAGCTAATGGGAAATAACTGCTGACCTTAGCATCAGGGTAAAAAAGCGGCGGATAACCGATTGCCGCTAAGTCCACACCTAACTTCATGTCTTCTACAATGTGCCCATTGGCTAAATCCATTTTATCTAAGACCTCCCATGGGAAAGCCATTCCAGTACCCATCAATTGACATGGCAACCCTAAATTAGCAAAGCCTAATGGTCGCACCCAGTTCTTGACTGTCCAGGCAAACTCAGCAACTGCAGCTTTTAAAGCTGCACCAGGCTGACGGTACATCAAATACAAGGCTTGAACAGGTCTATTATGTTTAACGGCATAACGCGCGATTTTTTGAATGCCTCCTACCTCAACAATGCAATCAGCATCAACAATCATCAAAATATCTTTAGGATTTTGTGACAAGTATTGGATACCATAATCCAGCGCATATCCCTTACCACGTTGTTCTGCGTCAAAACGCTCGATGACTTCAGCCCCCAAATTGCGGGCTACCTCAGCAGTATTATCCTCGCAATTATCTGCAACAACTAATAACCTATCATTTTGACCGAGCTGGGGTAATAAGGAGTGTAAGGTTTCTTTGATACCTGAGGCCTCATTATGTGCGGGTACTAAAACAGCTACTGAAGTATCAGTCCCTGAAACATCAAACGTTTTTTTAAGCAGACATGCCGAAAGCACTTGAATCAATAAAATGACAACAGGCACCATCATCACGATAGCAATAATAGATAATAAAAGTTGAATGAGGGCCATTAGCTTGTTGATCCAGATAGAGTTTTATTTATTATTCTTGTGTGCTTAGGTAACATTTATAAATGCGTTGTATAGCTTTGGCGCTATCGTTTCCAGGTTATGCTCTTGTTCCACACGCTTGCGGCCCTCCTGGCCTTTCTTTGAGAGCTCTTCAACCGGAGTCATTAAGCACTCGCGCATTGCTTCAGCGATATGATCAATCGAACCCGCTGGAATCATCCAGCCACAACCCTTATCTACCAGCTCTGGAATACCAGCAATATACGTTGAAATCACTGGGCGCCCTAACGCCAATGCCTCCATGATTACCACAGGCAGACCTTCGGCAAAGCTAGGCAACAACAGTGCCCTGTTCTCTTTAACCATCTCACGCACCTCGGTATTGGCTTTCCAACCGTGCAAAGTCACCATATCACCAACATCATAAGCTTGAATAGCAGCTTCGAGCGCTTGGCGCGATTCACCATCACCAATAAAGTGTACATGTAGTTTAGGAAAAGCTTGTTTCAGTTTTGCAATCGCAGGCGGGAATAAAAGTTGTGCTTTTTGTGGACATAGGCGGCCAACACAAATCAGTGACTGATTTTCTTCATCAAAACTAAAGTCGGGCTGAAACTCATTCACATGGATACCACAATGGATAATGTGAATTTTGTCCCAGAATTCATAACTGCTGAATCGTACTAACTGAACGCGGCAATAATTAGAAATCGCAGAAATAAACGCCGCGTGTTTAACCTTTAGATACATGCTGGCACTGGTTGGGTCGACAAATTCGTCAGGGCCATGCGCTGTAAAACTGTAGTTCGCGCCGCCCATTACTTTAGCAATCATGGCCACAGTGGTTGCATTCGTCGAAAAATGTACATGCACATGGTCAAGCTGGTCTTGCTTGGTTAGGCGATAAAAATAAGTCGCTTGTAAAAAGTAAGCAAAATGCTTGATCGAAAAGTGTCCATAATTACTAAACACTTGAAACCAGATGCCCAAGCCTTTAAAAAAGCCTATTGGGTTTGTAAATAATACGATAAAAAATGACAGTAACAACTGCACCAGGTTTCCTGTCAGCAAATAATGCGTGCGCGCTTGATCTGCGACATCCAAAGGGTCAACTAACTTGTCACCCCAGTGGCGTACTGCGTAGCGTTTAATGTCCAACCCCATAGTCTCTAACGCTTCCATTTCACGACGAATAAAGGTCGTACTGGTAATGGGATAGGTATTCATTAAATAACCAATGTTCAAACTATTATCCTTTTTCTTTTCTTAGCTCTGGTTGCTTTAAACAGCAAACACTTCTGCATAAAAGTCAGCGCGGTTTTTATGCATTTGTTGATGTGTTTTTGATCGTGCAAAGGTCAATCCTGCGCGACCAAAAGCAGCAACTTTTTCACGATGCTCAGCAGCTTCCTGAATAGCAGCAGCCATGGCATTAGCATCACCTGTTTTGAACAAGATGGCATTCTCCTGATGCTTGGTCACTGTTTTCAGGCCATCGGTATCAGAAGCAATAATTGCCAACCCCTGTCCAAAGGCATCAAAAACAATCCGCGGCTGCTCCTCAGTCAGGTTCGCGATAATCAATGCATCATAACTACTAATAAAGTTAAAAAACTCAGGGCCATAGGCAACAGGCTCGACAAAGTTCACATCCACTTTTCCATAAGACTGTTTAGCAAAATCGCGGCAGGTCTGTTCTAACTCTCCACTACCAACCAAGTCGATTTGCACGGTCACATCCAGCTTACTTAACTGCTCAATGGCATCTAGCAAGACCATGACGCCTTTTTCTTTCACCAGCCTTGCGGCAAATAAACAACGCAACGGCAACGTACTACGTGCTGCCTGTTTTTTGATTAATTCTGTTTCAGCAATTAAAAACTCACTATCAAGATTGGTATAAGAAGCCACGTGCGTTTGAGCATCGCCTTCAAAAAACATCTTCTTATACTCTTCGTGGGTAAAAATACGTGCGTCTGCAGCCTTAAGACAGCGTGGTAAAAACCACTGATGACAGGCTTGCGTAAAAGCTTTTAGCGGATGAAATGGCGCGTCTTTTTTTACCATCCAGAATGTCGACTCAATAATCATTACCCACTTAAAGTGCTTGAACCAACGTATAGGCAATACATAAAATGACAAAGGAAAAGGCCAGCCCGCACCATCGGTATGTACTATTGTGTCTTTTGTAATCGCACGATTGATACGTAGGAAGTTTGGTAAGAGCCCTTTGATGACGCCTAACCAACCATCACTATATTTCAACGGAACGATGTTAATCGGATAGTCCGAAATATCAGCCATGCCTCCGAAGTTATACGAGACTTTCTTCGCTAACTGATCCACATCTTCATCGGGTTTGGCTTCAATCACGGGACAACATAAATGCAAATCTGAAATATAGTCCAGGTGCAATTTTAGGTCTTTGGCCCAAAAAGGATCACACAAATAACGACCTTGCTGATCCTTGATCAAGCCAATGCTATTGAGCAACAAATATTTTGATTGAATCTTCATCATCGACAAACGTGCATTATTGCATAAAGACTTTAACAGCCTTCACGATACCGTTTTCAACCAAGTCTGCTTTATTGCCCGTTGGCTTCCAACCCAACAAATCGATTGTTTTACGGTTATCGTACTTAGCGCGATGACTGCGTGAGTCCCAATCACGATAGCTTGGCACTTTGCGGTTTGGGTGTTTAATCAGATTTTTTAAGCCTTCTTTCACAGCATCGATCATAAAGAACTTCCATATTGGAGTCGGCTCAGCGCGGTACTCTGTACCGACGGTTTCTGATACGACGTCTACATAATCACGTGCGCTCAAGAATGGGCCATCTGTTAACAAGAAAGTCTCACCATTGATATCATCGCGACCTAATGCCAACACCAATGCACTTGCCACATCGTCAACTAAAACTAATGGCAATTTATTTTTACCATCACCCCAGAACTGCACGCGGCTTTCTGACTGGAACATACCCACGCCCCAATGTGCTGGCGGACATCCTGGGCCAATCACGACACCTGGACGGAAAATCGTCACAGGGAAGCCAGAGGCTTTATACATGTCCATCAACATCGCCTCACAAGTCGCTTTTGAACGCGCGTAATGGTTACGGTTTTCGTTGGTGTCTAGTGGTGTATCTGCAGTAATCGTTTCATTGGCATTCGCTGAGTAATATGAGTCGATCGTACCTGTGTAAATAAACTGTTTAACACCAGCTTCTTTTGCACACTCGGCAATGTTTTTGGTGACTAACACGTCATTTTGGTAATAGTCTTCCCATTTTTCGCCAGTGGCTTTTGCCAGGTCATAAACGACCTCAACGCCATCCAATGCTGACATCATAAAGTCTTTATCGCCAATATCGCCTTGCACCAGCTCAACAGGTAACCCAGCCAAACCGATGTTCCCTGCGGCCATACCACGTGTAACGACACGTACGCCATGACCTGCATCTGTTAACTGCTTAACAAGGTACTTACCAATAAAGCCTGTACCGCCAATAACCAAAATCGTTGGTGTTTTGGTTGGGGCTTTTACTTCCCACACCTTTTTGCTGCGTGAAGCTTTGAATGGCGCTTTTTTGGTAATTTCTTCACAAGCTTTGATCACATTCACTGCAAACTGCGGGCTCAAACGCGGCTCAAGCTTGCCATCCAGCATTTCATAATAGGCTTTCACACTACGCGCGATACTCACACCAAATGGATTAGACTCAGGTGATTTTTTCAGTGTGTTTTTGACATCACTGAATAGGTTACGTACAGCATTGCCTGCGACTTGTTTTGCTAGTGAAACGTTGGTTGCAAAACTGTCGAACAACATACCGTGGCCACTTGGCTCATCACGTTGGTAAATATTGCGGTCAAAGTCACATTTTGCGGTTGCTGCATGACCACGCACCGTAATACTACGATCCGTATATCCAGGTAGAAGCGACATGTTCAGATCAATGGTTGCATCGTCTTTGGTCGCATGAACGTGCCATTTGCGATAAACACGACTACCGCCGGGCAAATCAATTGGCTTTGTCACATGTGAAGTCAAGTCATCGACAGGACCGAACAAGTCCAGCATAAAGGCTGTTAAATGTGGGCCTAGTTCGAACCACAAGTTTTGCGGCTCGCGTAACATCCAGTTATTAAACGGGCCAAACTGAATCAAACCTAAGGCGTACAACCAATTAATGGTCACTTGATCCAAATTCCCTAAAGTACCGTCTTTGGCCTGCTCTCTTAATTTTTCATAGGCAGGTAGGAATAAAAAGTTATGGTTGACAGAAAGCTTTAAGCCTTTGCTCTCAGCCAAATCAACCAAACCCTGACAGTCTTCACTATTCAAACCCATCGGTTTTTCAAGGAAAACATTCGTACCAGCCTCTAAAATCTGACGGGTAGTATCAATATGCAAATCAGGTGGTAAGAGCACATGTACAACATCCAGGTCGAGCTTAAGCATGTCTTCCAGCTCAGCATAAACGTTAGGAACACCATAAGTGTCCGCAGCTGCTTGAGCGCGACCCAAAGCTCGGTCACATACTGCAGTGATTTCTACATTAGGAATATCACGCAAAGCTTTAGCGTGAGAGTCAATGATGAAACCTGCACCCAGCAAACCAACTTTTACTCTTTTTTTCATGTCTTTTACCCTAAACTTTCTATCATTAATATATCGAAACTATTTCTTCGTAACTGATCAGACACTTACTTATACTCAATCAGCACGTATTGTTTTTTCATTGCATTCATCTGGAACTTCAAAAACCCAATGCCATTGGCAACCTTGCCCACTACAATTGAGCTGGTAAAAATCATTGCGTCATCATGTGTCATGCCCTGTTGCTTAGCATATCGGTAAACTTTAAAAAACATCACACCATACAGGCCTAAAATTGCCAGGCTGACTAAAGGGAAAATAAATAACATGATGATGGCAATGATAGGCATGATAATGCCCCAAATGATGGTACTCTTGCGTTCCTTAACGCAGTCCTGCACAGCGGTATCGCCATTGATATGCGCACGCTGGCCAATGGCATGACCAGCTCGCACCGCACGACTCCACCATTGTGAGAACTTCAAGATATTCGCGTCATGTGTTTCCATGTGATGGTCAATTTTGTACATCTTGTGCCCGGCAAGACACATCCGCACACCGAGCTCAGAATCTTCGCCAGCAATGACATTGGTTTTAAAACCGTTCATTTCTTTAAAAACAGGGACTTTGACCAAGAACGAGCCAATTAAACAACCAAAATTGGTTAATTCACCCACAGGTGAATTCCATTCAATAGCGGCTAAACGGTTATAGATAGTGAAATCAGGTTGTAACTCTTTACGGTGACCTAAGACCAGACTCGGACCACTCTCGGCCTCAAGTGCACTTACTCCAGCATCAAACCAACCTGGCGCAACGACACAGTCACCATCAACAAACTGAACATATTTAAGTGCAGGAAAAGCTTTGGTAATCATATCAAAGCCTTCATTTCTAGCGCGCGCTGCTGAGAATGGACTGGACCGGTCTAATTCATGTACTAATGTTGCATAAGTTTTTGCCAACTTAACACTATCATCAGTAGAGCCAGAGTCAACATAGACAACAGGATAACCAAACTGATTGACTGACTCTAAGCTAGTACGTAGTCGATCACCTTCGTTGCGACCAATAACGACTATACCGACTGAATCTTCTATGATTTCTTTTTGCATTAATCCACTTTCTCGGCTTTTAAACGAAAGGCGTCTAAGGTCAGTAAACTTTTTATATCACCCGATAGCAAGTCATACATGTACCATTTTGGGTCAATGTTTGGTTTTTGTGCACCTAGCTTTAAAAAGCGACGCACTAAATAACTCATACGCCCTACTGCCCACAACACGTCTGCTGCGACTAACCCCAAAACACCATACATCTTCACAAACATACGCCTTCTTGATTCATACCAGTATTGTGGCCTTCTTCTGACTAATTTAATGCCTGTAGAAGCACCCTCAATATGCGTTACTTTTGCTTCAGGGACATACCAAGTCTGCCACCCTGCTTTGCTTGCTCGATGAAAAAAGTCTACTTCTTCAAAATATAAAAAGAAGTTTTCATCAAATAGTCCAATTTGATCAATCACTTCGCGACGAATCATCATGCTTGCACCACATAGCCAGTCGCATTGAAATGGTTCGTCTATAATTTCAGAATGCAAGGCATGCTCTTCAAAAAGATTATCCAAAGCACCTAAACGCGCACTTTCTAATAACTCATTCACTGGAGAATGAAAGCGGTGTGCTGAGCTTTCGATATAGCCATCGATATTTAAAATTTGACTGCCAACAATACCGACACCAGGATGATTAAGCAAAAAGTTGACCAAAGGCTGAAAGCAATTTTCTCTCGCTTCTGCATCTGGATTCAGCAATTGGAAAAAATCCACATCCCAATGTTTTAAGGCATGCCTGAATGCCAAATTATTTCCAAAACCAAAACCGCCATTCTTTTCAGCTGTGATTAATGTTGCCCAGTCAGACCAGCCTTGTTGTTCGATAAAAGCACTGATCTCAGGACTGTCCCCTGATGCATTATCAACAACCACTGCTCGAATATTTAAATCAGGCGATTGCTGCTTTTGCTGATAGACAGAGCTGAGAGAGCGCGTGGTCAATTCGGCTGACTTGTAAGAGACGGTGACAACTGTGATATTAGTTTTTGGCATTATAGTTTGTAAAATAAATCCCCACTTATGGTAGGCCACATACTGTCGCATATTAAATGCTAAACACATGATCTACATCAACATAATTCGTTAAATACTGTTAATCATTTTTGCATTATAGGGCTGTTTCCACAAAAGAAAGCGCTTAATTTGATGATTAAAAAACCCTTATTTAACTCTTTGAATACTGCAAATTAATGAATAATAACCATTCGAAGTAATATCGCGATGATAGTATGACCTGATGTTTTATATTGGTGGCGTCTGTTTTGTTTTAACTCATACCACCAGTGCTGTAATATCCCTATTTAAACTTCAACATGCGCACCGCTCAACTTAAGGATTGATAAGAACAACTAACCATGACCACCACTGACAATAAATCTTTCGGCATGAAACAACGAATCTTTAGTGGTGCATTGTGGACCTTTTTTGGGTTCGGAGCTACTCAGGTTCTAAAATTCGCGTCTATCTTAATCCTAGCGCGCATGCTTTCACCAGCGGATTACGGTTTGATTTCCATCGTAACGGTAGTACTGGTCGGCATTACCATGGTTTCTGATTTGGGTTTTGGCCCTAACGTCATGCAAAACGATCGTGGCGAAGATGAGGACTTTTTAAACAGCATCTGGTCAATGCAAGTGGTTAAAGGCTTCTTAGTCTGGTTTTTTTGCATTTTACTCTCGTGGCCCATTTCACACTTTTACCATGAACCTATCTTAATGCCCATTATGATTGTCTCGACCTTTGCATCGGTGTTATCAGGCTTTAACTCCACGGGTGTGTATTCTACGGATCGTAATATTGACCTGAAAAAACAAACGATTTTTCAGTTTTTGTCTCAATTCATCTCACTGGCGATCATGATTACGATCGCATACTATAACCCTTCTGTCTGGGTGTTAGTCATTGGGGGATTAATCACTGCAGGTGTTTATGCCTATCTAAGCCATCACCTCGTGCCAATGACAAACAAATGGCATTGGGACTCAGAGACCAACAAGAAAATCCTGACCTTTGGGAAATGGGTTGCCATCAGCTCAACCATGGGCTTTATTGTCATTCATAGTGCGCCATTGATTCTGGGTAAGTTCTTAACCATGACTAAGCTCGGCTTGTTTTCAAACGGTGTGAACCTTGCGCGTGTGGTTGAGGGCATTAACTTTACGATCATTCAAAAAGTCGTCACGCCAGTGATTGCCAAAACACGTGATCAATCGAATCAGGAAGTACGGCTAAAACTCACTAAAATCAAGCTTTCGCTGATGAGCCTATTCTTGCCCGGCATGTGGATCATGATTATTTTTGCGCCTGAAATTATTGGCATCATGTTTGATGAACGCTATCAGGACGCCGCATGGGTGATGCAGGTTTATAGTATTGCCTTAATCCCCATGGTCATTTCTGGCCTCGGCCAGTTTTATCTCGTCTTGGGTGACAACAAACTGCTCGCCAACCTTACGTTTTTCAAGACCGTCTCATTCTTTACACTCGTGTTTGGAGGCTGGTATCTAAATCAGGGCAATGGCATTATTGTAGGCGTTTGCCTATATAATACTGCTTCATACTTTGTTGAATTGTATGGACAGATAAAATACAAAGTCTGGATCGCCTGGTTAGACATGATCGGCTTTGTGCTCTCGGCAATTGTGCTATGGGTAGGCTTAACAATGACTGGCAATGGCGCAATACTGTTACAAAAAATCATGGAAGCAAGTTAACTTGCAATAAGGCTTATCGGCTCAACTAACGCATAACAAAACTTTATTATGATGCAGAATATCAGTGTTCTGGTGACCATTATGGTGATCAGTAGTTTTACCATGTTGTACCTTAATGCTGCGGTTAAACCCATCGTTGGTGCAAAAGACTTCAGGATATGGCTTTTTTCCTGGGCATCCTTAACAACGGTTGCTTTTTTATCGCCTAAACTACTGCTTGCCCTTGTCTTTACTGGCGTGTTCTTATGGATCATGGGTAAAAAAGTGGATAACAAGGTGGCGTTGTATTTTGCCATTTTATTTGTGTTGCCTGGTTATGCCGTTCAAACAGTCATTATCAACCTCAACTATCAAAAAATGGTGGGGCTAACGCTGTTACTACCCTTGTTTCTTGGTTTTGTGTTTGGTCGGGATCAAAACAAACCACCACGCCACATGGCTGACTTATTCCTTGTGTTGTATTTGATCCTGCTGTTTATTTTGCAGTTCAGGGGCATTTTTATCAAACCAGGTGAAGGTTATATTCTCACCTACCCTGCGGTGATCAAATATGGTTTTGATTTATTTTTAGAGTTTTTCCTACCCTATTATGTGGTCAGCCGCTATATTCGTGACTTTGAGCAGCTCAAAAAAGCGATCACTGCCATTGTTGTGATTTGCTTATTAATTGCGCCTATTGCCGCGTTTGAAATTGGCACAACGCGTTTACTCTATCTCATTATTCCGCAAAGCATGGGCTTTGAGTGGGCAATCGGCGAAGTATTCCGAGATGGTATGTTACGTGCGACAGCGTCGATTGAGCATCCTCTGTACTTAGGCATGCTAATGATGGTGGGGCTCGGTCTTTATCTCTTTGTCGCCAACTACATTAAAAGCCCAATCTTAAAGATGATTGGACTAGGCATTATGCTGTTAGGACTGCTGGCACCACTCTCTAAGGGGCCCTGGACTGGCACTGCACTGATGTTGTTTATGTTTTTCATCTCGGGCCATAATAAATTTAAAAACAGCATACTAATCGCCATGGGAGCCATCATCGTTGCCATTGCTGTTTCGTATAGTGGCTATACGGAAAAAGTACTTTCTCTATTACCATTTGTTGGTAATGTCGATACAGGTAATGTTGATTACCGTGCAATGTTATTTGAACAATCATTAATCGTGATCGAGGATGTGCCCTGGTTTGGTATGTATGACCCCACTAAGCACAAAGCCATGTTGCCGCTCTACCAAGGGGAAGGTATTGTTGACATCGTCAACCTCTATCTAGGGGTCGCCATGACCTACGGCCTGGTAGGCTTATTTCTATATTTGTCTTTTCTTGCAACGATTACGCTCACCTTATTTAAAGAATTGTTTATCCTCAAAAATAGACGTGCAGAAACATTCAAGTGTGGCAAAGCATTCTTTTGTATTTTGATTGGCTTGTATCTTGTGATGGCAGTGGTTGCAAATGCACCGTTCTTAAATACCATCTTGTTTGCCTTGTGTGGACTGATTGTGGCCTATATCAATATGTTAAAAGCGGAACGCAACAAGCCCTTTGAAAAGGTACAACATTACGAAACAACACGCGTGGTCAATTAAGAAATACACACTGCCAGGATATCAGGTCTTAACTGGCAGTAGTGAATGAAATTGATTGATAGAGTTTAGATAAGGCTAAGTGCTTTTTGCAGCTGGTTAATGTCCACTGAGAATGGATTATTCTTAAACTGTACAATTTTTTCCCATCCATTGAACGGGATGCGTGCATCGAAATATGGCATGAGAACAGTATGTCTAGACACTTTTCCTGCATAAGCGATTGGAAAATAGTCGTGGTACACATTAGGCGGCAACAACTCAATCAGGCTATCAAGCTTAGGGTTCATGGCCAACATGCACATTGACGCACCATGGACAGCAACAACAGACTTAGCCGCCATCGACATGGCTATCTGTTCTTCAATCGAGTGGTCTTCCATGTAAATGGTTTCGTAGCCTAATGGCGTTAGCACGCTTTCAACTGCTTCGATATTGCCAACCCCTCGTGCACCGCGCCTAGCAATAAACAATTTCTCTTTGATAGGGTGCTGACTTTCAAAAGCATAGCCTTCAAAAATATCAGGCATCATCGGATAAGGTGCCGTATCAAATAAGTCTAGTACGCGATGCGCCGCCAGACCGCGGAAACCATAATGATCAATGAAGTTAGCTGTCACACGTCGCTCTTCAACAATCGGTTGAATATCAAAAACGTCTAACAGCTTTTGAAATGGCGGACGTACAAAGTCGAACAGAAATTTAACGGGTTGAGAGCTATGTTTTCTTGCATGTAGTGCCAATGGAATCACATGAATCATCAAGTGACCAATATTATTGGGTGGCACGCCTCTGAAGTCATAAACTACGCCGTCGTTAATTTCTAGCGCTGTTCGTGATCGGTTTTTTCGGTTGTCTAAACTAAGCTTTAACCATTTAGCTACTGACTTAATTGAGTCAATAGCAGGTAACTCATGCTCAACGGAGGCGCTAGTCTTATGCATGCTAGCAGTAACCAGCTGCTCTACGCGCACTGGAATTGAAGCCGTACGCTCTTCAAACTGCATGCCATCAGCATTGTTATAAATCAGAGTAAACGGTGACTCAGGGCGTGACACTGGCTGCGAATGCAGTACTGTTGCATCCTGCAGCTCAATGGATTGATTCTCATCCATGATAAAGGGTATTGTTCGTAGACTTAATAATAAGAGCGTGCTTTTTCTTCTGAGCGATTAATCACTGTGCCCAGAATGTTGGTTTTATCCAATAAACGCATTGTTTGAATAAGCTCAGACTCCGTGTTATTACCATCCGAGACGACTAAGAGTGCACAGTCAACATGTGGTAGAACTACCATCGCATCATCAGCTTGCAAAATCGGCGGCAAATCAAAAATCACAATTCGTGACTCATAGCGCTCTTTTAACTCGTTCATCAAACCACGTACTTTTGAGCGTGATAACACTTCTGACGAGTTTTTCACTTGTGCATTCGTTGGAATAACCGTAAAGCGCGGAATACTTGGGTTTAGAATAATTTCAGATAAATCTGCTTTATCTTTTAAATATTCGTTCATTGATTTAGGGTGGTTAATACCTAAATAAGTCGCCACTTTTGGCTTACGCATATCAAAGTCAACCACCATAGACGTTTTTTGTGGTGATTGCGCAATACTAATGCCTAGATTCAATGCCGTAATCGTCTTCCCAGAAGCTGCTGTTGGCGAAATAATGGCAATGGATCGCCAGTTGTTTTCATCCATCTTTTGCAGCACTTGGGTTCTTAGCGTGTCGAATACCCAACTACCTGGGTTCATTTTATCTAGGGCAACAACACGGTGTTCTTCCAAATGTTTAGGATCAATCTCAACCACATTTTCCTGGTTATAGACAATTTTATCTAACACTTCATCATGTTTGTGCATCACCACATTACGACGCACCGAGGGTGACATCGAGCGATTGACAGCAATACCAGTTTTAGCTTTTTTGAGGGCGTCTTTAATCTTTTCCATATGACTTTTCTACTAAATTTTTGAGGTAATCTTAGCCATCACCTCATCAAATGGTGAGACAAAAAAGTGAATAACAACCAGGCATAGCGTAATCACAGTCATGTTCAGGTAAACAAAGTTCATCACTTTATAACGCATTTGAGCAGCGTCTGCCTTATTCTTAATGTATGGGATCAATGCCATCGGTTGCATTTTCAATGTATGTGCAATGGCATCCTGACCTCTTAAGCGACGATCAAATAACTCCATCAATACGGCAATCACTGCGGCTAGACCAAATGCCAAGATTAAAGATGCCACTAGTAGTAATTTACGCTTCGGCTTTACTGGATAGGTAGGCATCACAGGCGGTTCAGTCACGACAAAGCGATCACCTTGATCCTGCAATTCAATGTCTTTGGTCATCTTAGCCTTGTCTTGTTTAGACTTAGCATCAGAATAAGCCAACTTGGCGGCATCATATTTGCGCTGCAATTTATCCAAAACACCTTCAGTTTGGGCACTGGCAAACACCATGGATTCGGTACGTTGCATGCGTGAACGAATCTGATTTTCCTCTCTTTCGGCAGCGCGGATTCTGCGATTAACCGCATCGATTTGCGCCTGAACACGATCAACTTGCAGCTTTTGCTCTTGCACACTATCTGCTTCGTTGGTTTTTACTTCTTCCAAATCGGTTAAGGCAGCAATCTTACGCTTTAATTCTTTAACCGCAGGGTGGCGGTCACTGTACAGAGTTTTTGCTTTAGATAAATCAGAGCGTAATTTATCCACTTCATCTTTATATGAGTTATAGCGAGAATCATTAATCACTCGCTTTTTCAAACCAACGCCCGCTTTTGCAGATGCCAGCTCAACCTCAAGACTCGATAATTCAGAACGTGCCACTGATTGCTCTTTTTGCGAAGCACGTAAATCACCCTCTAGGCGATCCAGGCTGCTCATTTGCAAGTTTACATTCTGAGGCAACATACCTGCATGTGATTTTTTATAAGCGATTAGCTCTTGCTCTACACGCTCAAGTTCTTTTTTCTTTTCTTGCGCTTCTTTATCAAAGAAAGCCGATGTGGTCACCGCCCTATCTTTATTTTCGATGGATGTTTGGCTCACAAATGCATTCACAATGTCCTGCGCAATATTATAGGTCGTCTCTGGCGTATCAAAGCGCGCACCAATTTGAATTGCTAAGGCTTGCTTTTCTTGGTAAACACTACCTGTTTCAGCACTGATCAAGTTGGTCGTAATTTGCGAACGAACCAAACCAGCGATAATCGCCTCTTCCTGTGGTGTTTGTACCTTTTTTTTATTTTTAGGCTGAAAAAGCTCATATTTATTGGCAATTTCCAGCATTTTTTCATTCGCCAAAAGCTTGGTATTCAACCCCTCAAACTTGGCGGTCATATTGTCTTTTTTAGGCTGCCAAGGGTTGTCTTTATCCGCAGAAATTGTTTTTGACTCAATCAGAATCGTGGCAGTAGCCTCATAGACTGAAGGCAAGAATAGTATGACAAAAAAAGCAATGATAAATATAGTCGATGCTAATCCAGCGATAAAAAACAGCTTACGTTTAAAAATATTGACGTAATCATCAATCGATAAATCATACTTTAGATACATTGCTTTTTGATGCCTTAATTAATTATGTGATTAATTAGAAATTTAGTGGGTTACGACGGAACTCGGTAAAGTCAAATGGATCGTAGCTGATCGTTAAACCAATGACTTCTGAACGTCTTTGACTACCGTCTAAATCAAGACCTACGAACTGTACATAAACAGAACCTTTCCAGTCTTCATATGCATGCTCATAGGCAAATGATAAATTATCATAAGTCACATCAAAATCAGAGACTTCGCTGTCAGGCTTGTTTTCATTGCGGATATAACTTGCACGTAGATTGCTAACTTCTGTCAACTCATAAGTACTACCCACGATGAGAAATTCGTTGATCTGGAAAACACCATTACCGCCAGCCATCATTTTACGGTACGCATCCCAGTACATATTGAATCGGTTGTAAACATAATAACCATTCAAGCCAACCTTCACACCTGAATCATCGAACTCACCAGAGGCATCATAACCACCGATACTGAAGTCAACTTTGAGGTTTTCTGATGGGGTATAGATACCACCAACGACGAGTGAATAGACATCAGAATCTTTTCTTTCAAACGGGTCAATATTATTATTGACTTCTTGGATGCCTCTTTTAGGATCCAGGTCATAGTAATCAACGGCTGCATAGGTGCTAAATCGGTCAGAGTTTTTATAAATCAACTTTGACTCTACCCCCACTACATTGTAGTCAAGCAGTTCACTGATGTCTTCGCTGTATTTAACGTTGGTATATTCAGCATAGTTTTGCAAAGACCATTTACTATTGAAGTCCACGTTAAAAATACCACGCACTTTGCCTGTTTTGGTAATGTTTTCGACGTTATCTTTATTAGTATTAAAGCCATTGTTATCAATACCTAAACGCAACACCTCTGCACGTGAAGCAATATGATTGTACTCAGCCAGAATACCAATCTGTCCAAATTCCAGCTCACGTGACCAGTCAGCGGTAATTTCGGGGGCGACATAATCAACCAATACGTCTTCATTCGAGTTTTCATAAACAGAAAAACCCAAGTCAAGATTGTATTCATTCAACTCATCCGCATACTTCAGCTGAACCGAAGGTGTGACTTTTAAAGCAAATACATCTTCTTCCTCAGAGCTGCTTTTCGCAAAGCCTGGATTAGTCTGAAATGAAAAGTCTGTATCGATCTGATAAAACTTTTCTAACTCAGCTGTTTGAGCCACAGGTGCAATACTCAGTATGGCTGCCCCAGCTAATAATGATAGATTTTTTTGAGAAAACACTTTTGAACCCCGCCCCATTGTGTTGATTTTCATGTCTAATTCTCTTTCTGTCTAGATTTGAATTAATTGATTAATATCAATATTATAACCATGTTATTAAAACTATTACATAAAAACATGTATACATTAATTCCTAATGGTGCTTATGGCACCAAAATAGTGTCGCCAGAAATTAATTTATAGTTCCCATTCAGATTTTTACCATTAATCAACTCCTCGTAATTAGGCACAGGAATCACCTTACGGCCTTTGCCTGACTCTCTGAGTATCTTGATCCCTTTTTTATCCGCGAATTTTTCAAAGCCGCCAGCGACACTCAGCGCCTGCAATACAGTCATGGGACCAGCCAATTGTATTTCACCAGGCTTAGACACCTTACCCATGACATAGACTTTATTACCATCAATCTTGGTTACAACCACAGACACATGTGGGTCAGGTAAATATGGTTTTAGCTTTTCGGCAATTTGCGCCTCTACTTCTGGTGCACTCAGACCTACTACTTGTACATTACCAGCTAAGGGATAAGTGATACTGCCATCTGGTAATACAAGGCTTGGGCTTTGCAATTTATCTTCGCCCCAGACTGACACTTGGAGCGTATCACCCTGGTGTAGTGTATAGCCTTCCGCTTGTGCTGTCGTGGCGACTAGACTCATGAAAACCATTGTTAAAAACAAAGTATATTTATTTAGCATTACCCTCTCCTATGAATGTAACCATTCTTTTAAGTTATCTTGAAAATAAACAGATTAGACGTCAAGTTTATGACAAAAAAACTGATTGTAATATAAATTACAATCAGTTTTTTAGGGTTTAATTAAACAATTTGAGACTAAAAACCCAGACTGTCTAGTAAATCATCCACTTGTTCTTGATTAGTGACGATGTTTTCTGTTTCCTGATTAACCTGAGGACCATTCATCAAACTATCGTCATCACTGCCTTGCGCACTTTTTTGAGCCAAGTTCGCTTTTTTATCTTCTGGTGAAAAATCCAACAACACTTGCAACAGTTGGTTTTCAATCGTTTGTGCCAAGTTTGTAATGCGTTGTACAACCTGACCAGTTAAATCCTGAAAGTCCTGCGCCATCATAATTTCTAATAGCAGTGCTTTCGTTTGGTCTGACTTTTCATTAGCCGTTGCCAGAAATGTCAATGTGTCTTTAACACCTTGATCATATCCAGATTTTAAAGTTGGCTTAGCCTGAATTTCTGTCAGCTTTTGTTCTAACTGTTTAATATCTTCTTGAAAGGATTCCTGTAAAGGAATTGCTACGTCAGTTGCATTGAGCACTTTATCCGCAGCCTCTTTGGTTTTTTGTGTCACATAGTCTAGACGGTCGCGTGCGTCTGGCATATTTTGCGCAACTTCATCGAGAATTTTATCTAACCCAAGTCCAACCAGATTATCATGCAAATTGCGAGTTACACTGCCAATACGGTTCAACATCGCATCATCGTCAGTCATCATACTCACCTGCGAACTATCGTTTGTTGTCTTGCTTGCGCTAGCACTCATGATTATGCCCCTGCCTTTTCAAGTTTTTCAAAGATTTTCGCTAATTTTTCATCCAGTGTTGCTGCTGTGAAAGGTTTGACAACATAGCCATTTGCACCGGCTTGCGCCGCGGCAATAATGTTTTCTTTTTTTGCTTCGGCAGTCACCATCAATACGGGTATTGACTTAAGGTTTTCATCTGCACGCAGATTCTTTAACATTGTGAGGCCATCCATATTAGGCATATTCCAGTCAGAAACGACAAAATCAAAACTTCCGTCCCTTAACTTTGCCAGACCTTGTGCGCCATCTTCTGCTTCTTCAATATTCGAGTAACCGAGTTCTTTCAGTAAATTGCGTACGATTCTACGCATGGTAGAAAAGTCATCAACAACTAAAAATCTTGTATTTGGGTTTGCCATGCTTTATTAATCCTTCGTGCTTAAAGACATATTTTTACTTGGCGGCCAGCTTTACTGACGCGGTTTTATGCTTTAAAAGTTCTCTATGTAAAGTTATATCGGACTCTAAGAACGATCCTTTAATACAAAATAAGCGGTTTTCCCCCGCTTATTGTTGAGTTCGCATTTACATGCGAATCGCACGCTCACTATTTTGAGATAGATGCTGCAAGACTGTATTAGCCAGATCATTCAAATGAACGGCTTCATGGACGCCACCATATGCAATCGCTTCTTTTGGCATGCCGTACACAACGCAACTTTCTTCATTCTGCGCAAAGTTATAGGCTCCCGCTGCTTTCATCTTGGCCATGCCCTCAGCGCCATCTTTACCCATGCCTGTCATGATGATGCCAACGGCATTTTTACCAGCATTCTCAGCAGCGGAGTGAAACAACACGTCCACCGATGGCTTATGACGGCTGACTGGTGGGCCATCTTCCAAACGTGTCACATAGTTGGCACCACTGCGTGCCAGCACTAAATGCTTATCACCTGGCGCAATATAGGCATAACCGGGCAAGATACGCTCACCACCCTGTGCTTCTTTGACAGTAATGTTGCAAAGTCCATCCATACGGCCTGCAAAAGCCTTGGTAAAACCCGGCGGCATATGTTGCGTGATTAAAATACCAGGACTATCTAGTGGCAATTGAGTTAAAAAGTGCTTGATGGCTTCTGTACCGCCCGTGGATGCTCCAATAATCAATAGCTTTTCACTACTGATTAATGGATTTTTTAATGGTTGTGAAACAGAAGTAGATTGTGGCTTGGCAATGACTTGTTGCACATTTGCCCTTGCCGCAGCGCGAATTTTATTCGCAATCTCATCAGAGTATTCATGCATGCCTGCAGTCACAGACATTTTAGGCTTGGTCACAAAATCAATAGCACCCAACTCCAGTGCACGCATCGTGACCTCTGATCCTCGTTCGGTTAAAGTAGAGACCATGACCACTGGTGTAGGGCGTAAACGCATCAGCTTTTCGAGAAAGTCCAAACCATCCATTTTAGGCATCTCTACATCCAACGTCAGCACATCTGGGTTAAGCTGCTTAATCATCCCTCTGGCAACCAACGGATCTGGCGCGGCACCCACCACCTCTAAATCTGGATGAGAACCAATAATCTCTGTTAGGAGTTTTCGGATTAATGCAGAGTCATCAATCACCAGTACTTTCGTCGTCATTTTTTAACCGTCACTTTCATTCACAAACACAATATCCATTCACCTTTAGAATAGATCGACTTCGCCACCCACATCATTGGTTTTAAGTGAGCTTGCATAATTCTCTTCACGCTCAAAAATCGTATTGTTATTAAGCGTTTTAATTTTCTTCATCAAGACCTTCCCCGTTTTCGGGAAGAAATACACTTTACGGGGATAATCATCCAGCAAGTCTTCCCCTGTGATTCTGATGCCCTCATTCGCTAAAAACTCTTTCACAAACTTGGCATTACGCTCCCCAACATTTGACGAGCTAAAACTTTGAATCACATTGGCACCGCCAAAAATTTTGGCCTCCATCGTCTCGCGCTTTGCACCATTACGTATCAGCTGATTGATCAACACTTCCATTGCATAAGAGCCATAGCGCATAGACTCAGAAACTGGGCTGTCTTTATCTGCCGCCGCAGACATTGGCAACATAAAATGATTCATACCGCCAATACCCAAACGGGTGTCGCGAATACAGGCAGAAATACATGACCCTAAAACTGTGACAATGACCATATCGTCATCTGTAAAGTAATATTCACCAGGAGAAATCTTTGCGGCCTCTTTATCAAAAGTCCGGTCGTAATAGATAGTCTCTGCTACTTTTTCTGTAATCGTTAAACTCACGGATTGCCTTTCTTATTATTGTGATCCAACCGCTTCATGACTGGCTGTGTTCAGACAATATACTGTTTTACCCAACAGCTTTAAAAAGTCCGAAACATATAAAAAGTTTTCTGAGTGCCCTGCAAACAAAAGCCCTTCTGGCTTCATTAAAGGTTTAAAACGGCTTAAGATTTTGCCTTGTGTTTCTTTATCAAAATAAATCATTACATTGCGACAAAACAGCACATCAAACGCTTCATGATCTGACATTGGCCACTGATCACTCAACAAGTTCAATTGTTTGAACTCAATTAAATCTCGTAATGGTTTCTTAACGCGGACTTTGCCTGCATTTTTACCCACACCTCGTTCAAAATAAGCTTTTTTACGTGACTCAGATAAATCTTTAACGCGATCTTCTACATAAACACCTTGGCGGGCTGTAGCTAAGACATTGGTGTCAATGTCTGTCGCAATAATCTCAACGGGTGGTTTCAGTGTGTTAAAGACCTCGCACGCAGTGATGGCTAAGGAATAAGGTTCTTCGCCTGTAGATGCAGCAGAACACCAGATACGCAGTGGTTTAGGCTGAGATTTAAGGTGTTTAGCCAACACAGGAAAGTGATGCCCTTCTCGAAAAAAGGAGGTCAAATTCGTCGTCAGCGCGTTGGTAAATGCCTCCCACTCTTGCGCGTCATTAGCAGACTCAAGTTGGTCAAGGTAATCGCGAAACTCAGTAAAACCATTAGTACGTAATCGACGGCCGACTCGACTGTAAACCATGTCAGTTTTTGCGTCTGATAAAGAAATACCCGCATGCTGATAAATCAAAGAGCGTACACGTTCAAAATCGGTTTCGGTAAAGGAAAACTCTCGATCTTCTTTAAATTTTTCTTTGAGCATAGTCACTTTCTAATTGCATTAATTGCTCATGCTGCATTAAAAAAATGTAGCGAGCTTCGATCTATTATGCCCGTTAAGCCAGTGACAAAAGCCAAAAAAAAGAGGTTGCTTTCTCCCTCAGTTTGAAGGAAAAAGCAACCTCTTCAGATTGCCTACTACGACGAATTAAGTAGTCGCTTTACGGCCACGCATTTCGTTTAACGCGCCTTCTGCAGCAATGTCTTCTGCAGATGGCTCTAATGTTAATGGATTACGTGTTTTCATTTGTTCAATCGCTAATTGTACCGCGGCATCGTTTGATCTTCTGTTGCGGTCTTCTTTGCTACGTGCAGCAAATGGGTGAGCACTGTCTTTGTACGCTTTTAATACGTCTTTAGCTGTAGGACCACCTGCCACTGCGCTCTTAATCGCTTGCTTAGTTGCTTCGTAGTTCCAGTCTTGGATACGCTCATCGATATCCGCGCGGTTATCGATAAACACACCAACACAGATAAAGACATCATCAGCTTCTTCCAATGGGATTGTACCGTCAGCAACGCAATCCATCACAGCCATTGACACACCACGTTGTGCTGGGCCAAACATTTGTGTCGCTTGCTTACCATTTTTGATGGTTACTTTGTTAAACATTACTGTCGCAGGTTTAACCATCATGTTTGGTGCAGCAACAGCTAACAAGCCATTAACACCTTGTTTTTGATCTGTTAATGTGCGGCAAAATGCGCTTTCAGCCTCACTACCACGTGGACCCATAACTAAATCGATATGTGCAACATTTAATAAGTCTAAACCGTTACCATCTGGACGATCTTCAATTACTAATGCTTCACCTACCATCACTTTATCAATGACTGCCATTTTTCTCTCCATAATATAAATATAAATGAACTACAACTACTAAAAAATTTGTATTGCTCTACTACTTGTCAGACCGCTGTATCGTTGCTTTTTATTTCAATCTAACACTTTAAAAAGCGCTTCCACTTTGGTTACCCATTACTCACCAAAAGCGCTTCATCAGTTTGGTACCCTGCTGAAGCGTGATGAGTATTTTCTTCAATGTTAAAGACATCCACTGAGGTCTTAAGGCCATCAGCTTGCTCCATTAAGGATTCTGCTGCGGCAGCGGCTTCTTCAACCAGTGCGGTGTTTTGCTGGGTCACTTCGTCCATCTTAATAATGGCATTGTTGACCTGCTCGATGCCCACACTCTGCTCTTGCGAAGCAGCTGCAATCTCGCCAATAATATCTGAAACTCTTTGCACAGATGTAACAATTTCTTCCATTGTGTTACCAGCTGTTTCAACTTGTTGGGTGCCCTCCGTTGTCTTACTAACGGAGTCAATAATCAGCTCTTTAATTTCTTTTGCAGCACTGGATGAACGCTGTGCCAGATTGCGCACTTCACCTGCTACGACCGCAAAACCACGACCTTGTTCACCTGCTCTTGCGGCTTCAACTGCCGCGTTCAAAGCTAGAATATTGGTCTGGAATGCAATGCCATCGATGACCGAAATAATGTCTTCAATTTTGCGTGCAGACTCGTTAATGCCACTCATGGTACTCACCACCTCATTAACAACTTCACCACCTTTTACCGCCACAGACGTCGCAGCTTGAGACAACTGATTTGCCTGTTTCGCATTATCAGCATTTTGCTTCACTGTAGAAGCCAGCTCATCCATGCTGGTAGCGGTTCTTTCAAGGTTTTTAGCTTGATCTTCTGTTCGGCGACTCAAATCGGAATTACCTTGGGCAATTTCTCTTGCTGCTAGGTTAATCGCATTTGAGGCACCCTTAACCGTAGTAATTGGATCAACAATCATGTCTAAGGTTTCATTCATACCTTCAACAATCTGACGATAGTCACCATGATGGCGATCGGCATTGGCTCTGACTGACACATTACCTTCACGTGCGGCTTGTGCTAATTTCTGCGCATCCTCGTTCAATGTTTTCAAATTGCTACGCACTTGCTCAATCGTTTCGTTAATCTCTGCTTTTTGACCTGGGAACTGTTCAAGTGGCGCATCAAAATTACCCTCACCAAACTCCTTCACCACGGCCATCGCTTTTTTATTCAGCTCAATATGACCGCCAACAATTTTGTTTACACGCTCTGCCATGGCAGAAAACTGGCCTTTAAACATGTGGGCAGCCAAGGTCATGTCGATATTGCCTTTTTCATGTTCGTCATAAACCCAGTCAACTGAATCAACCACAGCTTTCAGATTGCCGCGAATGCGATCAATGCTTTTATTCCAAATCTCTTTTTTACCAGGTAGCGGTTCTAATTTAACGGATAAGTCACCACGACCAATACTGGTGAGCACTTCATTAATCTCATGGTTTTGCTGATTGTTATCAGCAATCATCTGATTAATCACAGCAACCACACCACTGAGTTCAGCTGGTGCACTTTCCTCATCTAAGCATGCATCGATTTCACCTTCTTGATGCTGTGCTGAGACCGACTCTAGTTCAGTCTGGAATTGACTAACATCCAACTGACTACCATCATTCACAGAAGCTTGTTCACTTGCACTTGTCGTTAATTGGATTAACTCATTAATCATTTGTGTGGCTTTGTTTGAGGCAGGCTCACTGCTATTCAGCACGATGTCTTTGTCGCCTGATTTTAATTGTGTTAATGCCATAGACAACTCGGTTTCGAGTGCACTGAGTGCTAATTCACTTTCGTTAAAATCATCACGCCCATTCAATAAATCATCTTCATGGTCAGCACCTTTTTGCGCTTTTTTTCCGACCATGATCTTTACCAAATTCAACATACTTTCTACCTCTATTTTTATTGATTGCTGTTCTCTATGTGTGTGCTTCTATACACATAGAACTCTCAAACGGCTTTCTTGGCAATCGCCGTTTTGTTGATACTTATATACATCTATCGTTAAACTTTGACTAACTCTAAAGTTACACAATTCTCATGCACTAGCATTGGCTGATAACAACAGTTAATTTAAGTTAAATCGCCTGTTTAGCCTGCTTTAAAACCACTGGTTAATAAAACAACTCACCTATAACGCCTGGCTTTATCTGAAATACTAAGATTGGATTAAAACTCCTCCCAATCATCAGTGCCTGTTTTTTGCGCGACCACTTTGCCTTTCACATGATCCTGCATGGTGTTGATTGCTTTAACTGTCTGTTTGGAATAATTTGTAAAGTCTCCGCCTAACAGTTTTTTAGCATCTGACACTCTGCCGTCTTGTACATGCTGAACAATCTCGCCAACACTCTGATGAAAGGCTTTGTGACTGTTTTTCAATGTGCTGTAATCTGGCTGGTGCGCATACTGTGCCCCTTCGCCATAGATCCAATGGCCTAATGGGCATTTATCATCACATGTCACCGTCGCAACATCTAAGGCTTCGTTGCTACGTCCATTGATGTAATCAACTAAGCGCAACTTCCATTTTGAATGTGCTGACTCAGCTGCAGCGAATGAAAATTTCTTTTCTCGCGCGCCTCCTCGCATAGGGCTATTCGGTGAGCGACGTTCTATCGAGGATTTTGTCACTGTAGCAACCGGAGTTGAAGAGGTTGAATCTGCCTCATTAACCCGATATAGACTCACCGTATCCATCAAACTATTGGCTTGTTCTACCAGACTCTCTGCTGCCGCAGCCGCTTCTTCTACCAGGGCAGCATTTTGCTGCGTTGTTTCGTCCATATTGGTCACGGCATTATTGATCTGCTCAATGCCTGCGCTTTGCTCTTCTGAGGCGGCGGTGATCTCGCTCATGATGTCGGTTACACGCTGTACTGAGTTCACAATCTCGGTCATCGTGCTACCAGCGTCTTCGACCAGTTTGGTACCTTCTTGCACCTTACCGACTGAATCACCAATCAGCTCTTTGATCTCTTTTGCTGCACTCGAGGAACGTTGTGCCAGGTTACGTACTTCACCCGCGACTACCGCAAAACCACGACCTTGCTCGCCTGCGCGCGCAGCTTCTACCGCTGCATTTAACGCGAGAATATTGGTTTGGAAGGCAATGCCATCAATCACCGAAATAATGTCTTCGATCTTGCGGGCTGATTCGTTGATGCCTGACATCGTGGTGACTACATCACCGACCACCTCTCCACCTTTAACCGCCACACCTGAGGCTTCAGCGGCCATTTTGTTGGCTTGCTTGGCATTCTCGGCATTTTGTTTCACCGTTGACGAGAGTTCTTCCATGCTGGAAGCAGTCTGTTGTAGATTGGAGGCTTGCTCTTCGGTACGCGATGACAGGTCTGTATTACCCGTTGCAATTTCACTCGCAGCCGTATTAATCGTCTCTGAGGCTTCGCTGATTTGCGTCAACATCGTCTTCATATTTTCAAGAAGGTCATTAATACCGCCACAAAGCATGGCAAGATCATCCGTTTTATTGGATAGATCAATACGGTTGGAAATATCACCAACCTTAGCCT
>SPJL01019341.1_pt1 | contig 30017 bp, 17 predicted proteins | sample 3741751 | NCBI WGS metagenome assembly SPJL01 (sample SAMN10925998, study PRJNA522277) | cold seep metagenome | isolation source: Elba SIP-enriched marine methane seep metagenome, extraction at timepoint T3 | place: Italy: coast of Elba, Mediterranean Sea | reverse complement strand
GCCTGTCTCTGATTTTTCTCTAAGACCAGAGAACCACTTTTTTTAGTTCTGCTAGAAGGCTGTCGGGTTATGGGGTTCGTCGTGAGGCGAGTGGGACATCGAGTGGATTTTTTTGATCTTTTGAGGCGCATAGTGGTGCTACGTAACGAAAAAGACCGGAAAAATTCGCTCGATGTCCCGACGCCGCAGTAGAATTATCCATAACCTGGCAGCCTCCTGGGCTTGTTAGGTGATATCACCACAAACAAGTCATGCAGAATCAATACACATTACGTCAAGTATTTCGTAAAGCAGATAAAGCAGATGAGTTGAAAATTGATCAGCTTGTCCAGGATCTGCGCATCTGGTTTACCCAATTTCCACAGTCCGAAGCCCTGCATCCCTGCGTCATTAAGGGGCAGGGGGCGCTTGTCTGTCAACACGCACTCAGTTCTCATGATCCTGAAGCATACCGGCAACTAACACAAATTTGCCACAGTCATGGCTTGTATCTTAAAGAAAACCAGCGGACCCAACAGAATGCAGGTGTCAATAATCGGCGGGCAAAAAATATTGCAATGGTGGGTTTTTGTTTTGGCCTGATGTCATCATCGCCAGCATTTGGAAGAACAAATCATCCGCATATCCAGCAAACACAGCAGGCGGTGAATAATCTGGTGGCCCCGGCTGAGCAACTGGTATCCCGGGTAAAAATGATAGGGGGGCAAAAGGTGATCAGTATAAGGAAAGCCGTTCCTCCGGATATTTCGTCCATCGCCCATGCCTATGCGGTGAAAGCAGGAGCGTCCATTCCCAATAAAGATATTCAGATTCAGATTGAAACCTTTCTTAAGCAGGCCTATCGTGTTCAGACAGGTGACCCTTACGGCATCAAAAAAGACCTTGCCCGAATGGCGGCTTACTACGCCAGATTCCCTCAAGTTGCACATTTATTTGCTGAATTGAAGGGACATAATATTGTGTTGAAATACAAAAAACATCAATGGCAGGCGCAGGCGCTGGGAACCTCGCTTTCGGTAGATCAGGTCATTGTATATTTCGACACGCGCATTGGCGCTCAGCTGTGGCTGCATGAGAAATGCAGCGACAACCCGGCCTGTCATATCACGCCGGCAGACGCATTATTGCATGAACTGCTGCACGCAAAATTAATGATTGTGGATAGCGAGGATTTTATCAATAAAGGCGGAATGAAACCCACACTGTACCTGTATGATCACGAAGCTGAAGTGATTGCATATGAAAACAGCTTATATCAAATGATGAGCGAACAGGATGGCATACCCAGGCCGTTACGCAGCAGGCACAGCGGTGATTTAAAGCATGTAAATTGTGTATTATGTTTGCCGGGAGGGCATCAATCATTTTGACTGAGCAGCGAAATCGGCTATTGGTAGGGTCAGGAGGCTGTCGTGTTATGGGGTTTGCCGCGATGTCCCATTGCCGCAGTAGAATCATCCATAGTCCGACAGTCTGCTAGGCAGAGTCAATGTGATAGCTTCCACAAGGAAAATATTTTTCAGCAAAATAATATTTTAACCAGCTTTCAGTATCGATATTTTTTTCCGGAGGGTCTTGCAACTTCATGAGTTGCTGGCGAATGGAAGCATTAGGTAATATCAGTAGCTCAACATCCGACATGGAAACATACTTTTCGGGATTGGTTTCACCACTATTTAAAATGTTATAAAGTTGATTCTTTTTCAATCCCAGATGCAAGATCAGATCTTCCCGGCATTCGAGGAGTAGCGGCAACAGGTCGCAACCACTATGTGAAGGCGAGAGAAAAGCCTCCATATTGGATAATAATTGTTTGACGGCAAATCGGTACACATCAGATTCTCTAATATATAATCTTTCCGCAATGGCTTGAACTGCAGTCCTGTCACCATCAGCCAGCCGCATAGATACAATATTTTTCCGCTCGTTCATCTTACCAGCACAACACAAAAGAGCTGATAGCATAAAATAGAAATATTACAGATTTATAACAGATGGAAAAATGTAATACGTTTAATTTATATGTAACCTATATGTAATATGAAGGCATTACTATGTCAGAAAATTATTACTTTTGTATGAAATGTATTACGTTTCTGACGTGTGTAACTAATTTTTAACCTGTGCAGTATTCAAGGTGTGAAATAATACCGTCCGGTTCGGGGCTTAGGGATTAAGTTTATTGGATACAGGGTTGTAATTGTAGAGTAAATGGAGTTATTCTGTTAGAACTGAGGGGTATGGATTGCCGGGTATGAGAGATGTTGCCAAACCTGTCGTGAGGCGGGGACGGAAAGCTGCGGGTCTTTGTTTATCATGTAACAGAGACGGCCGGGTTGCGTTCGCAAATGTGATCTGCAGGCTCGGCATATATTTATTTATATTTAAGCTTTTTTGGAGGCTACATGAAGTCTATTTCTAAAACGCTGATTGCGGCGACATTGGCACTGGGTGCTACTGCAGCTAACGCAAACATCCTGGCGGACAGAAGCCTGGATTCAGAATTGTTTCTGTCTGTATATGATGCAGATATGAAGCGCACGTTCACGGCTGATTTAGGTCAGTTCGGTTTAACAATGGGCACTGTTATTGACGCAGTGGATAATCCAGCATTCCTTGTTAATGTTGATTTAACGGCATATTCTGCTTGGGCGGATTTCGCTAATGGTATGTCTAACAACGTTAAGTATGTTGTTGCTGTGGCTGGTCTGAATTCTGATCTCAAGAATGCTTTTGTTTCGACGGGGGCTGATACAAGTTTCTGGGCTGGAAAACCTGACTCTGCAGTTGGTATTGCAGCAGACGCGATTATGAGTCATGTCGGTGGTATTAATGCTGATGTGGGTATCCAAGATACTGCAAATCATTTTTCAACCTTGCTGAATGATGGTGAAGGTAAAGGTGGCGAGCATACAGGGTCAGAAGGGTTGTGGGCTAACATAGCCTGGGATCCAAATGTCGCCTACGGTGAAGAGGGTATCCTGAGCTATGTACGTTCTGTGAAATCTGGCCGTAAAACGACTGCGCAACAGGCTGTGGCAGCGTTCACAGTTAATTTATCAGGTGATAATTTACGCGTCGGTCAAGTGCCTGTGCCAGCGGCAGTGTGGATGTTCGGTTCTGCCTTGTTAGGTCTTGCCGGTGTTGCACGCAAGAAAAAATAATTTTTTATAATCGAGTATAAAATCATGAAAAACATTTTATTAGGTTCGGCAGTATCGGCGCTATTGTTGTCAGGCGCGGCTCATGCTGTAACAACGGTTGATCCTGAAACCAATTTACCCGTTATCAATGAAGAGACAACCTATGTTGTCTATTTGTCAGGTGCATCTGCGCCACGTAAATTCATTGAAGAATTGCTGACAAACCCTGGGGTGTCTGCGGCAGATGCCATCTGTGATGCGTCCAAGTCTATCTGGAAATATAAAGACAGCATTAATGGTACGAAGCAAAACGCCTATTTGTGTGATATCAACAAGGCTAACCCTGCGTTGGCAAGCTTGCCTAAAGCTAACCTGTTGATCTACAAAAGCTCTGAGAATGGGTCTGCACAAGGGGTAAGTCCAATCGTTGCAGAAGCCAAAGGGGCGCCTTCAGATATTCCTTTTCTGAAAATTGATCCTGCCTTATGTACCTCAAATACATTGCCGTCCCCCGGCGTATTGGGTGATATCGAGTGTACGTATTCTGAAAATGATGCAGCATTGAATGTTCAGGTCACGCCTGACTTTGGTGTATCTGATGTGGATCCGGGCCAGTTCACGGGTCTAAATACGCCTGCGGGGTTTGCGCCTGTTTTACCCGCTGATGTGGCGTTGTTAGCGGTTCAGCCCACTGCGGCATTGACCTTTGGCGTGCCTGTGACTAAAAACCTGTTCTATGCCTTACAGGAAGCACAATTTGGTAAAGGCGATACCTGTGTTGAAAATGAAACAGATGTGGCATGTTTGCCTAGCTTGACTAAAGCACAAATCGCATCCATCCATACAGCGCAAATTATATCCTGGGATCAGCTGGTGACCAGTAATGGTGACGGGTTGTATACATTTGCCAGTGCCAAGTATAAGCCGGCTAACGTAGCGGCTATTCCTGATACAGCGGCAAACGCTTTTGATGATACTGTGCATATCTGTCGTCGTGTGCCAGGTTCCGGTACGCAGGCACAGCATGGTATTAAATTCCTGCATTATCCATGTACTGATGCAGCATCAACACCTGCTTCTGGTAATACGGCTGTTTTTGGCGGTGGTGCCACGGAAGATGATGGTGTGACGCTGGTTCACGCCTTGTCGGGTTCAGGTGATGTGACGGATTGTTTGAATATGCTGGATCAGGGCGTGGTTGACGCCGGTGCAGATATGGAAAACATCTACGGTAAGCGCTGGGCGATCGGTATTCAGTCACTGGAAAAAAATGCCGGATTGGGTGATGACTTCCGTTTTGTAAAAGTGGACGGTGTGGCGCCTACGTTGGAGAATGTGGCCAGCGGCAAGTACTATGACTGGGTTGAATTGACTTTCCAGTACAGCAAAACACATGGCTGGGACGCGGGTGAGCAAACAATTGCTGATGCGGTGATCAAGTCTGCCGGTAGTCCGGTGGTATTGGCTAAATTAAACGAGAAGTTCGTTCACTATTTCGGTCAATCTGGTTTTATGGCGGTGCCCACGCAGTTTGATGCGGCGACTGACGGTTCCATCGATCTGGCTGCGCCAGTTAACCCGTACACACATGCTACTGTAATTTCTCCAACTGACAACTGTCGTGTACCGGCGCGTATCACCGGAGGTGATTTCGAAATCGGTATTGAATTGTAAGATTCAGACGGTTTACGCAACATAACCGCTAACGTAGCGGTATCGAAAGGCCCAAATACTGCAACGGTATTTGGGCCTTTTTGTTTTATAGGATGTAATGGCGGTGTTGCTATGGAATGGTGCGTGCTGGAGATGAGAAAGGGCTTGCAGTGCGTTCAAATGCCATGCATAAATCCGCGTGACCAAAGTCTCAATGTGCCAATGAAATGTCTGTTTTGGCGCACATTATATATTTTTCCTGCTTGACATAAAGCTGACATATTTATTAGGCATAATGGCGCGATGCAATATTACGCACGATGAATGCCCTGTGGGGCTGAACAAAAATGAGATGGGCAGCCTTCCAGCCATGTTCACTCATGCTCAGCAGGTGAACATGGTGCGGTTGATGAACAAGAATGTTCTTAATAGTTAGAGTCAATGATAAATCTTTTTCAAATTAAATTAATCGGAATGATTTTTTTACTGTTGCCATCAGTACAGGCGGCGCAACAGGACGTTACTTTTAATATCTGGGAGTTGCGGGTTAAGGGCAACACGCTGCTGGATAATAAACAGGTGGAAATGGCGGTGTATCCCTACTTAGGGCCTAAAAAAACAGTGGATGCGGTAGAGCAGGCGCGTGCAACACTGGAAAGTATTTATCATCATCAGGGCTATAAAACCGTCAGTGTATTTACGCCGGAACAGGATGCATTAAATGGCATCATCTATTTACAGGTGGTGGAAGGAAAAATTGATCGATTGCGAGTAAAAGATTCGCGCTATTTTTCCCTGCATAAGATCAAGCAGGCGGTACCGGCACTGGCAGAAGGTAATGTGCCGAATATGAAAAAAATGCAGGAGCAGTTACAGACCTTAAGTCGGCAAACGGCAGACCGCAAGATTTATCCAATTATGCGAGCAGGGAAGACGCCGGGAACGACAGAAGTGGACTTAAAAGTGCGGGATGAATTGCCATTGCATGGCAGTGTTGAATTAAACGGACGTAATTCTGCCGATACCACGCGCTTACGACTGGTGACGTCGATAAGCTACGACAATTTTTGGCAGGCATATCACAGTGGATCATTCCTGTTTCAGACCTCTCCTGAAGACCCTGATGAAGTCGAAGTGTTTTCCGGCACCTATGTGATGCCGGTGATTGATGAAGCAACCAAGCTGGCATTGTATGCGGTTCACTCAGGTTCCAGCTCACAGATTGCTCAGGCGGGAGACAGTACGGTCATTGGTGCGGGTGAAATATATGGGGTGCGTTTGATACGTGCGCTAGAGGGAAGTCATCACTATTTTCACAGTATTATGCTGGGCGTGGATTATAAGGATTTCGAAGAAGACACGCTGCTGGGCGGGGTGAATGCGCGTTCAGCGCCGATTACCTATTTACCCTTTATGGCGCAGTACCGGGGCAATTATCGCGCGGGTGATTTAACGGCACGTTTCAATTTTGGCATTAACTTTTCTTTTCGCGGTATTGCCAATGACGATGCTGATTTTGCCAATAAACGCGAAGGTGCCAGAGCCAACTATATGATTGCGTCATTGGGCGGTGAAGTGCGTTATCAATTGCCGTGGGAAATGGAGTTTGTCAGCCGCTTGTCTGCACAATATGCTGATTCCCCATTGATAAATAATGAGCAGTTTTCAATCGGCGGCACAAGTACAGTGCGCGGCTATTTTGAAAGTCAGGAACTGGTTGATGATGCCATCGTGGCCAATGTGGAATTATATTCACCGCGCCTGGCACCACTGGACTGGGAAGCGGTAGATAAATTACGCGCCCTGATGTTTGTTGATGTTGCGCAGGGCTGGGTTAAAAGAGCTGCGGCAGGTCGGGCAAGCTCAGTCAATGTGTACAGTATCGGTATCGGTTTGCGTACCAAATTATTAGATTATTTTGTAGGGGCGCTGGATTGGGCTTTTCCATTGGTTGCAAATGATGAGGTCAGTTCCGGTGAGTCGAGAGTACATTTTAATGTAGGGCTTGAATTTTAATGATGATCCGTTAAAGGACATCACTTGCAGGTGGTTAAAAAACGTGATGAGCGCAACCAGGTCAAGGCAATAGTGAAAAAAATGCGCAGTTTACATAGCGTAAACGCGCATGTTGAGTCACTTTTTAATGCCGAATTGGTGAACGTAATCGTTTTTCAACTGCCTGCAAGGCACTTGTTTGAAGAGGGCGGACTGCAAATGTGCAGCCGATATAAAGCTAACATAACCAACGAGTTTTGTGGCGACACGCGTGCTTGATCCAAAATGTGTAGAAGCAGTTGGCAGTGAGAGGCTTCCACAGGACAAGCTGAACATTATAACTCTTAAAATTTTTTGAGTTGTAGGGTTCGCTGAATGTTTAGTTGAAGACTAACAGCCTGCTAAATGGCTGTTCAGCGGAGTTGTCGGGTTGCCTGTGTTGGGTGGGATGCCGGGTATCCCGGACAAGCTGCCGCAACGTGCCAGTCAACTAACGTATTCGCGAGTCTTTGTTTAACAGGCTTAACTGCGATGGGTTATCCAAATATCAGTCATGAAAACAAATAGCTATAAAATTTATATATCAAAGATGTCATCTTTAAAATATGGTCTTTCGCCGCTTGCAGCAGGCGTGCGCATGGCTTTATCCGGCTTGTTAATGAGTTCTGCAATGACGGCTTCGGCAGAGCAAGCTGTACCTGATCTGCCATCAGCAGCGACTGATTTTGGTACCGGTGCCCGGTTACCCGAAGTGGTCGGCAATAAAATGTCAATTCAGCAAACAGCGCCCAAGGCGGTGTTGAATTGGAACAGCTTTGACATTGGTCAACAGCATCATGTTGATTTCATTCAGAACGTCAGTGATGTCGCGTTAAATAGAATTGCCAATAGTATTCGCCCCAGTGAAATTCATGGCAAATTAAGCGCAGGAGGCAGTGTTTATCTGATCAACCCCAATGGCTTTATTTTTGGCAAAGATTCAGTGGTGAATGTCAACAGCCTGATCGCCTCCACACATGATATTACCGATGAAGTTCTGGAATTGGGTATTGCCAATGTGTTCACTGAAGATGGGAGAACTGATCCTGCCTTTATTTTAGATAGCTCCGCATTTGAGGAAAACACCAATAAGCTTAAACAAATTCTTGTTGAGCATGGTGCCAGGATTACCGCGGGTGACAGTGGTAATGTCATTATCGTTGCACCTAAAGTGACTAACGAGGGCGACATAGAAAGTGGTGAATTTGGCCAGATAATGCTGGTGGCCAGTCAGGATAAAGTCTATCTGCAGGAGCAGCCGACGACGCCGGGGCAGGTCTCTGACTTCAAAGGAATGTTGGTTGAAGTTGAGACGGGGGGCGAAGTCAATAACTTCGGTAATATCCTGGCAAAGCAAGGTGATATTACGTTAGCAGGTTTTGTCGTCAACCAGTCCGGTCAGGTGAATGCCACCACGTCTGTGACTGTCAATGGTTCAGTCAGACTGCAGGCGAGAGAAGGGCAGGGGAAAATAGGTAAAAAACTGGTGGGGACGCGGACCCTTCGCACAGCAGATCAAAATGACGGTTTGGGCTTGCAGGCAACAGTCAACCTGAAACCTGGGCAAATTTCCACAGAGGTGGAAAATGCACAGGGTGCCAAAGAAACGCGCGTCATCGACACCCGGAGTCTGACCACGGTCACCGCAGATGAAGCGCGCGGCACGGATAATGAAGGGCAAGATCAGCCCGCATCTTATGTCGAAATCAGTGGCCACACCATCACCATGCAGCAAGCGAGCAGAGTCGTTGTGCCCGCTGGCAAAGTGGTTATATCCGCCAGTGAGGTGACGCCGGTAGAAAACAGTAGTCAGGCCGGTTCAGGTCGTTTTGTCATGGAACAAGGCAGTGTGCTGGATGTGGCCGGCTATAAAGATGTTGAAGTGGCGATGGCGCGTAATGTCGGCGTGGTGGATGCACGCAGCAGTTTTGTGTTTCGTGACAGCCCCAATCAAAAAGAGGGTGAATTATTCGGTAAGGATTTGACGGTTGATTTACGCAAAACGACGGATTTTATCGATATTCAGGGCCCAAAAGATGCGGTGCAGGCCTCGGTATTTGAAAGATTAAGTGCCGGTGGCGAAATTTCTCTGACGTCCAGCGGTGAAGTGGCGGTGCATGAGGGCGCGTTAATTAATATTGCCGGCGGCTCGGTCAAGTACCTTGATGGTGAAATAACCACATCAATATTAACCAATATCAATGGGCAGCAGGTCGACATCAGTGATGCTGATCCATTGGATGTGTACGTAGGATTTGAAGATGTCAGCTATACAGAGAAAGGGTATACGCAAGGCAATGATGCAGGCAGTTTAAGTATTTCGACGGCACAGCTTGATTGGCAAGGCGAGCTGGATGGTTCTGTGATGCAAGGCATTAATCAGCGTAATCAAAGTGATCAGGCGCGCGGCGGCAAATTGGAAATTAATCTGGCCGGTTTTCAGTCTGCTCAGAATCTGGTATTCCAGGGCGCGAATGCGCTGGCTAAACTTGCGCTTTCCGGGATTCAGGATTTTTCTCTGAACACCCTGGGCGAAGTCAGTTTTGAGCAGGATGCACGGCTCGAATTTAATCCGTTTAGCACTATTGATATTCAAGCTACGACCATACGCCATGAGGGACAGCTCTATTCTGCTGGAGGTAGCATAAAATTTACCGGCAAGCGGTTTGGCGGGCAGGATAATGGGCATATTTTGCTGGGTGAAAATGCACAGCTGGATGTATCCGGACGCTGGATAAATGATCAGAAAAGTCGATTATCAGGTGTGGCGCAGCCTGCTGAAACCCTTGTTATCGATGGCGGCCGTGTAGACCTGCTTGCCGAAGGTAACCTGCAGACGACGAAAGGTTCGTCCATTAGAGCAGACGGCGGGGTGCATTATCTTGGCGATGAGAATGTTGTGGCAGGTACAGGCGGCAATATTAATCTGGTGGCCAGCTATGACGGTGATGGTTCAAGTTCCGTTGCCGGGCGCTTGAAGCTTGATGGGAATATTTCAGCCACTGGACTGAAACAAAACGGCAGCATTGCATTGGTATCTCCTGAATCATGGACGATAGATTCAAATTTCTTTGCGGATACGTTTAGTATGGATTCTGCCTTATTTTCTTCCATATCGCTGGAGTCTCGTAGTGGAGAGATAAGACTTACTTCGCAAACACATCTGGATTTAACCCAAACAAACCGGCAATTGAGTTTCGGTTTTCAAAATCAGCAAAGTCAACGCAATATTAACGGGTTATCTGAATTGACTACACGTCCCCGGTTTGAGCGTGCAACCAGTGATCTTCAATTGCAAGCCTTATCGGATGTTATTTTGGAAACAGGGAGTTCGATAAAAACCGAAGCGCAATCGACTATTTCCATGACATCACGCTTCTCAAGTGTATTTGTTGATGGAACAATTGATTCACCTGCTGGCACGATAAACGTAACCGCTGATAATCAGGCATCCCGGTTTGATCCTGCCCAGAGTGTCTGGCTGGGTGAACATGCACAAATAAATGTAGCGGGCATTAGTCTGCTAGAGCCATTTATCCATGAACGCCGGGGCGACGTGCTGGATGGCGGTTCGATAAATTTACAGGCCAATCGAGGTTATGTCGTTATTGAACAAGGTGCACGTCTGGATGTGTCAGGGACATCTGATATCTTTGATATTGCCACCCAGGGATCACAGGCCCTGGGGCTTGAGCCTGTTCGTATAGGGTCGAATGGAGGTGAAATTAACCTGACGGCTGCGGAAGGCATGTTGCTGGAAGGCACAATGCTGGCGCAAGGGGGAACAGCCCGTAATTTTAACGGCCGCCTGTCGATTGAACTGAGTCGTGCCAACCTGAATTTACCAACGCTGGCTTCAAGAGCTAAAGAGTTTCCAGTTAATTCACTGGTGATTGATGTCAGTCAATCTAATGCATCACCGATGAGTGGGCCATTGGCGTTTGGTGATGGTCTGGGTGGGCATCTTGACGGACAGGCTTTCGTTTACGCTGACCAAATTACAGCAGCGGGTTTTGATGTTGTCGATTTAACATCAAATAATACCTCCCGTTCTAATCAATTGTATGAAGGCACCGTCAGATTTACTGATGATGTTCAATTAAACGCGGGTGTTGCAATACATATTGATGCACCGATCATTGAAGGAGTATCCAGCGGTGACGGCAGTTCAACCGCCCAACTAAATGCCCAATACATTAGGATGGGCTCGGGCGTGAATCAAACAGTCAATGGGGCATCGGTGGCTGGTGAAAACATTTTGAGTGTGAATGCGCAATGGATGGAGCTATTCGGCGCACTTAAACTGAACAGTTTTAAACAGGTAAACCTGACCAGTCAGAATGAAATGCAACTGGTGGCCAATCACGAACACAGAGAAAATGATTTTGGCGGTGAATTGGTTACAACGGCCGATTTAAACCTGACTGCCGGAAAGATTTATCCTTCCACATTTTCTCGTTATCGCTTCAAAGTTGAGAATGAAGTTGATGGCACAATTAATGTGTTTGCCAGTGGGGGCAATGACAGCAAACCATTAAGTGCCGGTGGTCAGCTTATCATGCAAGCCGCGCATATTAATCAGCAGGGTAATTTATTTGCACCGTTAGGCGTGATTGACCTGCAGGCCAGTAAATCTATACGTCTGGGTGACGGCGGGATAACCTCGGTTTCTGCCGATGGTCTGCTGATTCCGGTTGGAAATGTGGTTGATGGTCTGGACTGGTTATATCCATTGGCGATAGGGGGTGATCCGGCTCAATCAGTGTCCAACCTGGTGCTTGAAGAAACAGAAAATGCCCGACTGGATAAACAATTAATTCTTGATGCTCCTGCTATTGTGGTGGCAGAAAATGCGGTGATTGACCAGACGGGGGGCGGCGACGTTTTTGGCTATGAGTTTATTGCCGGTAAAGGGGGTTCTTTTGACTACCTGCAACCAGGCAGCGGCTCGTATCAAAATAGTTTTGCTGTGCTGCCCGAGTTAGGGACGACATATGCGCCATTCGACTTCCTACAATCTCAGCGGTTAGGCAAAGTACGCTATTACGCTCCAGGTGAAACAGTCGTCCTGAATGATGCTGCCAATGGATTGGCTGCAGGAGAATATGCAAAACTACCTGCTCATTATGCGTTGTTGCCTGGCGCATATTTAGTGACCCCCGTAAGCGGTACCCAGGATCAAATATTAACTGAAGCGACAGTTGATAACACGCCCATCGTCAGTGGTTTTTCCCAGATTGCCGGGACAGGTAAGCGAGACGCCAGATCGAGTGGATTCATGATTGAAAACGGCACTCAGATCAGGAAAAAATCTGAATATAACACGTATACAGGTGATCAATTCTTTGCAGAAAAAGCGGCAACCAATGAAACCCCGGTGCCTTTGCTGGCACGTGATGGAGGATTGATTTCAATGTTGGCTCAGACCCGCTTGTTGCTTGAAGGTGAATTTAGAATTGATGCGCCGGAAGGCATCAGTGCGCGCATGGATATCGCAGCGGACAATATCAGAGTGACCGAGCAATTGAGTGAAACGCCTGAAGAGGGTGTACTGGAAATTAGAGGTCAGGATTTAACAGATTTAAATCTGGCCGGATTATTGTTGGGTGGTCAGCGCAAAACAGGCACAGCTGTTGGTGAAACCATTGTTGAAGTCAGTTCAGAGAATATCAGCTTTGAACAAGGGGCGCATCTGGATGTGGCCGACTTGATTGTGGCCGCCAAAGATACTGTACGCGTAAAAGATGGCGCAACTGTTGCCGCAAGCACTGAGACCAGTTCAGGCGACCAGTTGCTCACGGTTTCTGGTGACGGGGCCTTATTGAGAGTGTCTGGTGCAGAGCAGGTAAATATCAGCCGCAGTGATGCCAGTGGGCAAAAAGGTGTTTTAGTCGTTGAGCAGGGCGCAACGCTACATGCACAACAGTCAATGTTGCTGGATTCCAGTGTGGCGACAGATATTTCTGGCAAAATCAGTATGCAGGGAGGGTCACTTAATCTGGCTACCAATAGTATCAATATTGGAGAACTGAACGGACAGGCAAACAATGATGCATTGAATTTGTCCAATGCATTACTTGATGAAATGTCGGTTGATGAACTGGTATTAACCAGCCGTGAAGCTATCCACTTCTATGGAACAGTGGCGAGTCTTGATGCCCATGGTGTTTTTGAGCACGTTGCCGGAGGGGGATTAAGCTCACATAACATAGAGCGCCTGGCATTTAATGCAGCAGGTTTGGTTGCACATAATACTTCCGGAGTGGCTAACCCTGCGGACAGTGTGAATTTATCAGTCGATACATTGATCCTGCAAAATACGTTGAATCAGGTCAACACTCTGCCAGCGACAGGTTCAGGCACCTTGAATATCGCAGCACGCGAAATCGTGACAGGAGAGGGTCAATTTATTATTGATGGTTTTAATACGGTTAACCTGAGCGCAGAGCAACAATTTAATGCGCAAGGCATAGGTGCTTTACAGGTAAAGGCTGATGTTAATCTGGCGACAGCGCGGATGACGGCGGGAAGTCTTGGGGACTATACACTAGACGCCTCTGGTCATCAGATTCGATTTACTCAGGCAGGTGTGAAAAACCCAGCAAGAGCATCGGGTGTGACTGGGGAGTTGGCTGTCAATGCAGCTCAAATTACCTTGGATACTGAAGTTGATCTGGCGTCTGGCGCTTTTGATCTGCATGCCACTGAAGGTGATGTGGTGCTGGCTGAAAATGCTTATGTGAATTTATCCGGGCAAGAACGTGTGTTTGCAGATATTACAGTCGCCAGTCGCGGAGGAGACTTTAGTGTTACTGCTGATCATGGCGCTGTTCGACTGGCTGCCGGTTCCGACGTGAATCTTGACGGTGGAAATGAGAGGGCTCAGGGCGGTCAACTTACGGTTAATGCCGAGCAGGATAATCTGTTTTTGAATGGTGACCTGAGTGCACGCAATGGTGCAATTGATGTAAATGTCAAAGGGACAGACAAGCAGGCTGATTTTGATAATTTTCTGGATCAGATGGCTACAGCCGGATTTAACAAGTCGATAGCCTATCGCAGTCAGCAAGACTTGATTCATATTGCTCAGGGAAAAGAGGTTAAGGCTGAGAAAGTCAAGTTTGTCGCCGATAAAGGCACAATTTCAGTGGCCGGTGTCATAAATGCAGATGCTGCTAAAGACAGTGAAATCAGTTTACATGCCGCTAAACAATTAAACGTGCAGGGTATGCTTACCGCAAGAACGCAAACAGATCAACAAGGCGGAAATGTCCTGTTGGCAACAAAAGATACGACAGGTACAGGTATTCGAATTGAGCAAGGCGCACAAATTGAGGTAGGTAACCAGAATAACCAGCTCGGTTCGGTTATTTTGCAAGCACCGCGCATGGACAGTAACGGCGATGGTGTCGACGATACCTTGAATGTCACGCAGGTTGCGGGGACGGTAAATGGATTTGCCGGCAATGGTTTTTATGCTGAAGCCGTAGGTGTTCACCACGATACCGATGGCAGGCTGGATGCGACAGAGATTTCCCAAGTCAAACAACATGCAGAAGCCTTGATGACGACAGCTAACCAGCTGGCTGTAAGGACGTTGCACAATAAATTAAATCTGCGTCCCCTGGTTGAAATCAATAGCGATCAGGATCTGGTGATTGCAGCAGAACTGAATACAGTTGATTGGCGTTATGCGCCGTTGGATGGCGATTCTGAAGCTGAAATTGGCAGGCTTGTTATCCGCTCAGCGGGTGACCTGAATGTCAACGAAGATATTACTGATGGTTTTAAAAGCGGAAAATTAACGCAAGATAATTCATGGCATTTTCAGTTGGTTGCCGGTGCTGATGTACCAAGTGCAGATAACTCAGCCGTAAATCATCCGGGGAATATCGAGCTCGGTACAAATGCGCATGGCGTAAAAGTGCAAACCGGTACTGGCGACATAGATCTTCATGCGGGTGGAGATATTAATTTCAACCATCTGGATAGCAATGTGTTGAGTCTGGGGCGCCAAAATGAGGAATCTGCCTATGGCAGTTTCAACCGACCCTCCAGAAGTTCAGGGGTGAATGCTGTTGAGTTTCCTGAGCAAGGTGGCGATGTGTCCATTTCTGCACAAGGTAATATTAATAATAACTTTACCCAACAGGAAGCCGAATCCGGTCAGTTGATAAACCAATGGTTACACCGTCAGACCATCAGTGGCCGAAGCAAAAACAAAACCTCGTGGGGAGTGATTGTCGAAAAGCCGGTGTTTCAACAAAACATCGGTTCGTTCGGAGGCGGTGATGTCGCCATCAGAGCCGATGGTGATATTAATAACATTTCCGCGATGTTGCCAACGACTGGGAAAAATGTCTCCTCAAACAATAATTCAAATGAGGTAGATATCCTCGGTGGAGGCGATTTGACCGTGCAAGCCGATGGCAATATTCGCGGCGGCGCGTTTTATGTGGCGCGCGGTGATGCCAGTATTGTTGCAGGACAATCTATTACTGGCGGCAAGCAATTTGCTGATGGGCCGGTGATTGCATTAGGTGATTCCCGCTTGAGTTTACAAGCCGGTGATGATGTAAATATTACTGGCGTCATTGATCCCATGCTGTTGCATAACTCGGTTAACTTCTTTAGTTATACTGAGGAAAGCGCATTTTCGGTGACCTCATTAGCCGGGAATATTGATTTGGGTGTCGCTGATCTGGGTGCTTTAAATAGCTATCTGGGGATCACCAGCCCGGGCAGTGGTCAGCAAAGTCTGGTTTCGCTGTATCCGGCATCACTCGATGTCATGGCGATGGATGGCAACATTTATACCGACAATAATATTGATCTTTTTCCATCCCGTTTTGGGGCGTTGAATTTATTGGCGAAAGGCTCAATCAGTCCGCAAGATACCACGGGTAGCCCAGTTGCAATCAGTATGAGTGATGGTGATCCAGCATTGCTGACAACCTGGAAAACCCCAGATAGCGGAGCCTTTTCCAATGACTTGGCTCAATTGGATGCGCATAAACCCACGCCATTACATATTAATGATTCCGATCCTGTCAGGGTGGTCACGTTGGAAGGTAATATCGAAGCATTGTCACTGGACCTGCCCAAAAAAGCGGTGGTCTCTGCCGGCAAAGACCTCGCCAAAATGACCATCAATATTCAGAATATTAATCCTGAAGATGTGTCTCTGGTTGAGGCTGGGCGTGATTTAAGGTCTGTCAGTTCCAGAAATCCTGAAACAGGCGGACGCTTACCCAATGGAGATTCGATTAATGTTGCTGGGCCGGGCAAATTGTTTGTCAAAACCGGAAGAGATATAGATCTGGGGCGTTCAGCAGGTATCACCACGGATGGGAACGCAAGTAATGTCGCGCTGTCTGCAGAGGGCGCTGATATCACGATCATTGCTGGTGCAAATCAAGCTATTGATTTTGCCGGATTTCTGCAAAAAATGAATGAATTAAGCGCTGAAAACAGGGGCAATGCATTTTTTGATGCTGAATTAAGAAGTAATTATGATTTGTATGCTTCAGGCAACAAGTTATTTGATTTAATGGCACAGGTTGCTGAGCACCATCCAGATATTAATGAACGCCCACTTGCTCAACAAATTCAGTTGGTGATGCCCCTTTATTATGAAGTGTTGTTGAATGCATCACGGCAACATAACCAGGATATTGACCAGGAAGTTGCTGATTCAATAGGTACTTTGGTGGGCAATGCAGCGATGGATACATTGTTTCCTGGCGAAAATTGGCAGGGTGATGTAGATATGTTTTTTAGTACGATTCAGTCAAAAGCTGGAGGAAATATTGACATTGTCGTGCCCGGAGGTGGAGTGAATGTCGGTCTGGCAACCTCTTCCGGGGAAAAGGAAGCTTCCGAGTTGGGCATTATTAATCAGGCGGGAGGCCATTTAAATATTGCAGCTCAGGATAATGTCGATGTTAATCGCTCTCGAATCATTACCATTGGAGGAGGGCACTCGATGATTGTGGTTCAAAACGGCAATATCGATGGCGGTACCGGCGCGAAATCAGCCAGTGCTGCGGCTCAGATAGATGTACAAGTCACCGATGACGGTCGCATTATTATGAATTTCCTACCGGATATTTCAGGCAGTGGTATTCAAAACAAGGAAGGCATCACTGATCTTGCCTCTTTTCAAGGTGAAATTATCGCCAATGAAGCCGGTATTTTGGCTGATTTTGAGTTTGAACCACCGGTAAGTGACCCTGGAAACCTGGGCTCGAATGACAATAATGATTCAGGTTCCAGCGACTCAACAGCATCCGCGCCGGTCAGTCTTTCAAATTCTACAGCCGATACCAGTAAAACAGCTGAAAAGGCAGTACAAAATGGCTCGGATGAAGATGAAGAAAAGCCGATCGCATTAGGTATGCTTACCGTTGATGTCGTTTCGTATGATTCGGTTGAGGATGAGGACGATGAAGAATCGTGAACAAGGGAGTGAGCTGATTGAATTTGTCGAATAATCAATTAGTTATTGGTAGCGCCTTAAAAATGGCGTTGTAATATTTTTGTAAAATTTGTTTGGCAGAATTGTCGACGTAATCACATTTGAGATAGGAAATGAGAATTTTTGCTTTAGTTATCAGCATTTTATTAATGCCATCACTTTCTTTTGCTGACTGGTGGAATGCTGATTGGGCGTATAAAAAGAAAATCAGTCTGGATAAGGTCGCGTTGCAGCAAACAGGAAGCTCTCCTGATGCGAAGGCTGTTGCTTTGGTACGCTTGCATACCGGAAATTTTTCTTATTTCCTAGATGTGGCCGAAGGTGCGGCTGATTTGCGTTTCGTGGCCGGAGATCATGTCACGGAATTAGCGTATTCGATAGAAAAGTTCGATGCCATTAATGAAATGGCATTGATCTGGGTGAAGCTGCCGGAAAATATAGCGATTGCCGAAGAGCCGGTGATCTGGATGTATTATGGCAACCCGCAGGCGATGGCTTCGCAGATGATGTTAACCAGGGATGGCATATCCTTGTTATACCATTTCTCAGGCAGTGATGTTGCCGATGCGACGACTAATGCCAATCATCCCGCACTCAGTACGGCCTCTCCTTCTTCTGCCGGTGTAATCGCCGGTGCTGCCCAGTTTGACGGAACACAGTCTATTGCAATTACTGAGTCGGCAAGCTTAATGATGTCTGCCGATACGGGGTGGGCAATATCCATGTGGTTACGCATGGATCAACCGTTAGTGGATGCTGTTGTTGTTCAAAGAGGTAATGGATCGCTCTTGTTAGCGATTAAAGAGCAAAAGTTTCAGCTGACATTGATGGATAGTGCTGAACAAGTACACAGTATTGACAGTGGCTCGGAACTCGTGGTTGGCAATTGGCACCATATTGTGCTGACTCAATCAGGCCCCACTATGGCACTGTATGTTGATGGTCAGTCTGCTGCAAGCATGACAACCGATGTAACCCGTTTTAGTGGAGATCTGTTGGTTGGTCTGGATGCAGAAGGCAGCAAAGGGTTTGTTGGGTTGCTTGATGAGCTGACTATGACAGGGTTTGCACCTGATGAAAATGCCATTAAATTTGCTTATGCCATGCAGGGGCTGGGGACTCCATTGCTGCTCTATGGTGAAGATATGTCTGAAGAAGACAGCGATAGCAGTGGTGAGCCCTCCTATATTCAAGCCACCCTGGAAAATGTATCAACCGATGGCTGGATGGTTATTGGGGCATTAACCATTATGATGCTTGTCAGCTGGATGGTCATGGTTGGCAAGGGTATCGTCATTGCAAAGATCCATAAAGAAAATGCGAATTTTATCGAAGAGTTTGAAAAACTGGGGGTCAGCGAAATGGAAAAGCTGAACCGTGAAGATAATGAAGATGATGAAGATGCAATGGAATCGCCGTTAATGTTGTCTTTAACGGGGGGGCATGAAAAGTTTCAGGGCTCATCGATTTACCGCGTTTATCATGCAGGTGTGGAAGCAATTAATCACCGTTTACCCAAAGCAGTGGGTGCTGATGTTGTCATGAGTGCACAATCGGTGGAAGCTATTCGTGCCAGTATGGATGCTTCCCTGGTTAGAGAACTGCAACGATTAAATTCTCAAATGGTGTTACTGACCATTGCCATTAGTGGCGGCCCGTTCCTTGGTTTGTTGGGAACGGTACTCGGGGTCATGATTACTTTTGCCGCAATTGCCGTGCAGGGTGAAGTGGATGTGAATGCGATTGCGCCCGGTGTTGCTGCAGCCCTGGCAACAACAGTTGCCGGTTTGATGGTGGCGATTCCAGCCTTGTTTGGGTACAACTATCTGGGGAGTCGCATCAAGGAAATCAGTGCGGATATGTACGTATTTGTTGATGAGTTTGTTGCCAAAGTGGCAGAACGCTATAGCTGATAACAGGAGCCAACAATGCGTTATAAAGAAGAAATGGAAGCCTATGATGAGATCAATGTCAGCCCCATGCTGGATCTGGCTTATGTCTTGCTGATCGTATTTATCATTATGACGACAGCAGCGGTACAGGGCATCCAGGTTAATCTGCCACAAGCCAGTGATGCACCCAGCCTTAATGAGCCGCAAACTAAAACCATTACCATTACCCAGGATGGCACCATCTTTCTGGATACATTTCCGGTCACACTTGATCAGCTTGAAGCAACATTAATGCAGTATCGTGCCGTAAACCCGGAATTGCCTGTCATCATCAAAGGGGATGCTGCAGTGCAATATCAAAATGTTGTCAGTGTTTTGGATTTGCTGGGGAGACTGGATATCACCCAGATTGGTTTGGTGACCCAGACCATCAAATAATTCTGAACATGAGTAAACACAAACATTTTCGGGTTTATGTCCCGAGGATTATTGCTGGGATTCTGGTTATTGCCATTATTTTTGGTGTGGTGACGTTAATCAAAAACTTTTTGCATCAAAAGCCGCAAAAGCCGACCAAAAAGATTCAAACAGTGAAACTGTTTAAGCCACCACCGCCGCCTCCGCCGCCGCCAAAACAGGAACGACCGCCGGAGCCGGAAATTGAAGAAAAAGTAGAAGAGCCCGAGCCCGAGCCGATTGAAGATATCCCGGATGCCAAGCCAGATGATGGTAGCGGTGATGATGCTGCGGGAACAGAAGGCGGGACGGGACCCGTTATCGGTGGTGGTAGAGGTACAGGACGCAAAGGTAATATTAATGCCTGGTATGCAGGGTATGTCAGAAATAAATTGCTGGAAGTATTAATAGATCATGATGAATTAAGACGCCGTGCATACTCGGCTTATATCAGTGTTTTGATTGATATTGATGGCGGCGTGTCTGGTCACAGATTGACTACCAGCAGTGGTAATGCAGATATAGATGAGCTGTTATTGAGTATTGCCCGCAGTAGTCTGCGGCAAATGGATGAATTTCCACCGTCAGGCAAGAAGCAGCGGATTAAATTTAAAATTTCCTCAAAAATTTAGAAAGAATGGAACAGAATAAACGTCAATTTTTTAGACGACCTGTGCTGGTCGGTATTTTATTCGTGTGCTCACTGGGTGTTAACGCTGGCGAAAAAGAAGAATTGCTCAAGTTGCGTTATACCACGACTAATCTGATTAATCAGTTGGTTAAGCAAGGGGTTTTAACTCAGGAACTGGCAGATCAAATGATCAAACAGGCTGAGTCGGATGCTGAAGTCAAAGTTCAACAAATGGCAGAACAGGATAAGGTTGAACCGGGTGTTGTTCGCGTGCCGTATGTGCCAGAGTTTGTACGTGACCAAATTCGTCAGCAGGTGAGAGCAGAACTTCGTGAAGATGTTGTTTCTGATGTGTTAACGGAAGCAAAAACCAAACAGTGGGGCGTGCCGAATGCACTACCTGACTGGACGCGTCGGTTTAAACTGTATGGCGATATGCGATTGCGCTTTGAACATGATCATTTTGCAGACGCGAATTTTGACAACCCGATTGTCTCCAGTTCAACCAGTGTAAATGACTATTTGGGCATAAATAAAAATAACGGTTTTGGTAGCAGCAGTGGGTTATTAAATATCAACAAGGATAGGGATCGTTTCCGGGCGCGTATCCGTATGGGGGTCAAAGCCAAAATTACTCAGGGACTGGATGCCGATGTCAGAGTGAGCACGGGTAATATTAATGATCCGGTCTCTACCAATCAGACCTTGGGCAATACCGGCCAACGTTTTGAATATGCAATAGATCGTGCTTATCTAAGATACAAGGATCTGGACAGCGATGCCTATAATTGGTTGACGGCCTGGGGAGGACGCATTCCGAACCCATTCAAATCGACCAATTTGATGTTTGATAAAGACCTGAGTTTTGAAGGTTTTGCCACTAAATTTAAATTTAATATGGCAAGTACCGATGACTTGTTTGGCCAGGAAGATCAACGAAAAACACTGTATTTGACATTAGGTGCTTTTCCGCTGGAAGAGTTTGAACTGAGCAGTAAAGACAAGTGGTTAGTGGCGGGGCAGGTGGGTGCCGAATGGGAATTGACCAACCAGGACAGGCTGTCGTTAGCCGTTGCATACTATAACTACCTGAATACAGAAGCGCGTGCTGCAGAGCTCGGAGATAATGCACATGCGTGTAGTAACCGCGATGATGATCGCGATGCATCCATCCCGGAATATGTGCAGCAGGGAAACAGCATAGCACCCGTCTGTTATGCAGCAGTGAACAGCATTGCAACACCCCAGCAATTCGGTTTAGCCTCAGAATTCGAAATTTTAAATATTCTGGCGTCCTACGATTTCGCAATGTTCGCACCCATCCACGTCAAATTAACCGGTGAATATGCCAAAAATTTTGGTTTTGATAGAGATGATATTGCAGGCCGGGTTAATTCTTCACAAGTATTTAACAACCCTGACCTGGAAGATCGTACTACCGCGTGGCAGGTGCGTCTGGATGTTGGTTGGCCGACAACCTTGCTGCCTGGCCGCTGGAATGCGCATGTTGCTTATAAATACATAGAAAGTGATGCCGTGCTCGATGCATTTACCGACTCAGATTTTCATCTGGGGGGGACCAATGCGGAAGGTTGGGTGATCGGTGGAAAATACGGTTTGATGGAAAACACCTGGATGAGTGCCCGCTGGTTGAGTACTGATCAGATTGAAGGGCCAAATGTCGGCATCGATGTCTTGTTGATCGACTTTAATACCAAATTTTAAGAGGTAAAATATGAAAACATTACACTATGTTGTTGCATTATTACTGATGATCAGCGCCAGTGTTCAGGCCGGTGTCAGAACTCCGGGTGAGGGTGGTGGTAGCAATCAAATGGTGGCGCGTCTACAGGCTATGGTGCGTCAGGCAACCAAGGAAAGAGATGCGCTGCAGGTTGAGAATACCAAAATGAAGCAAGAGCTGGTGGCATTGCAACAAAAGCAAAGTACGCTGGAAGCCGAAAACTCTGAAGTGAGTAAAAAATTGTCAGGCGTTCAGGGCAGTCACAGACGTTTAAAGCAACGTCAGCTGGAAACAACGGAGCGCCTGTCTGAAGTAATCACGCAGTACAAGACGTTGAAGGAACAGAAAAATCAGCTGACTGTTGATTTAAAGATGAAAACAGCTGAATTTAACGATACTACAGGTCAGTTGGGCTTGTGTACAAAACATAATCAAAAGCTGATTTCTGCAGCCAATGAATTATTGGATCGCTATCAGAACAAAGGTACATTCAGTGGTTTAATGCAGTCTGAAGGCGTGTTGCAATTTGAGTCAGTTGAAATGGAAAATATCGTTCAGGACTATGAAGATAGAATCAGGGATGAAAAATATCATGAGACTGCGCAATTGAATTAATTGCATTCAACCTTGACACAAAAAAAACGGACGAAAGTCCGTTTTTTTGTGTCATTTTCGTGCGAAATACCTTTCTGATTCTGTTGGCAGTGTAGATAACTGCTATAGTCAAAACTCATTTCTCCAAGAGTTAAGAAGTATTAATGAAACGTAAACTAAAACTGATACTGATTTTTTTATGGATAAGTATTGTTTCATGCGATAACCATCAGCAACGTGAGCAGGACTTCATTAATCACGCTAAACAACAACTGGGTCAGGGAGATTATGCCGGGGCTGCTTTAGCATTTAACAATGCATTGCAAATCAACTCAGATGATAACCAAGTGCGTTCGTTGTATGCAGGTGCATTAATGAAAAACGGGCAACTTGGCGAGGCAGTAGAGCAATACAAAACAATTATTGAAAGGGATAAACAAAATACCCAGGCTCGAATTAAACTGGCGGCCATTTTGTATGCGAATGGGCGTAAGGACTCAGCACAACACATGCTTACCCAGGCGCTGGCAATTGATAGTGAACATAATGAGGCATTGATATTAAAAGCAAAAATACTGACAGATAACAAAAATACGGATGCCGCCATAGTGATTATGCAGCAGGTATTGGGTAAACAGCCTGATATACCAGATGCCTTAATTGCCATGGCAGATATACAGATGAAAATAGGGCGCCTTGTCGAAGCAAGAAAATTTCTGGAAAAGGCTATCAGTGTTGATCATTCTAATGAAGATGCTTATTTACATTTGGCCAGATTATTTTTGCGACAACAGGATTATGCAAAAGCGGAAATTCAATTGATCAAGTTGACCGAATTGGCACCGCATAATGTCAATCATTTTCAACGCTTGGCAGTATTGTACGTGGCATTAAAACAGCTGGACCGGGCAGAACAAGTGCTAAGAGACAGCCTTAATAAGGCCAGCGATCAACAGAAACCACAATTCGCATTAATTGATTTTTTAGCACGTCATCGTAATGTTGAAGTGGCCATTGCTGAATTAATACCGATGGTTGAGAGTGATAGACAAGGTCATGCTTTGCGCTTTAAGCTGGCGAGTCTGTACATTCAGCAAAAAGACCAGGATTCTGCACAAGAAATACTGCGTGAAGTCAGTGCCCAGAATGGATTTGAAGCAGAAGGTTTGAAAGCCAGAGTGTTGTTGGCAGAGCTTGCGTATTTGAAAAGAGATATACAACAGGCTGAGCAACTGTTGGAAAAAGTGCTTGAAAATGCGCCAACTCACCCTGAAGGATTAATTTTGCGCGGAAAGCTGGCTTTATCAGAAGGAAGAGAGGGTGCCGCCGTGAGGGATTTCAGGCAAGTACTGACGCAACAACCACGAAACGTAGGTGTGCTCAAGTTACTGGCTTCGGCACATCAGGCAAACAAAGCCCCGGTATTGGCGCAGGAAAACCTGGAAAAAGTGCTTCAATTAAATCCATTGGATGTCGATGCCCGACGTGACTTGCTGGATGTTTTGTTTCGAGCAGGCAACGCACAATCTGCCAGTGGACATATCCAGGCGTTATTATCAATTGACGAAAAAGACAGTATTGCCCTGAGTTATTTGTTTCGCTTAAAACTGGCCCAACGAGACTGGCAGGGAGCACAACAGACCAGTCATCTCATCCAGTCATTATCGCCAGAACATAAGGCTACCGGTCTTTATCTATCAGGTTTGGCCTATCAGGCCGCAGGGCAATATCAACAAAGTATTGATACATTTAAACAATCCCTGGCAACAAAACCCGATGCAGTGGAACCTCTTGCGCAAATGGTAAAAAGCTATATTGCTCAGCAGCAACCCACAAATGCAGCCAAATATCTGCAGGGGCTGGTTAAAAAAGAGACTGACCATTTTGTTGCTTATAATTTGTTAGGTGAAGTGTATACCCATCAACAAAAGTATAAACCTGCTGCCAAAGCATTTAATAAAGCGATTAAACACAAGCCTGAATGGAACAAGCCATATCTCAATCTGGCATCGATCAGGGTAAAGCAGAAAGACGCCACAGCTGCGATAAAGGTCTTGCAACAAGGTGTTAAAGCGACGGATTACCAACTGCAACTGGTCTCCCCGTTAGCTCAATTATTTCATGCGCAGGGAAAAGTTGAAGACGTGCTGTCCCTGTTTGAATCCTGTTACAAGGCCAACCCGCGTTCGTTGATTGCCCGCAACAATCTGGCCAGTTATATGGCGGATACAAGTGAGGCTAAAGATCAACTGGATAAGGCAGAAAAGCTTGCAAAGCCATTGGAGAAGACGGGCACTCCAGAGTTTCTGGATACTGCAGGTTGGATCGCTTACAAACAGGGGAAGCATGAAAAGGCCAGAGAATTATTGGAAAAAGCGATCAATTCAGGGACACCTAAAGCTGACCAGCTGTACCATTTGGGGATGGTTTATGCTCAACTCGGAGCAAAAACCAAGGCTAAGCATTATCTGGAAAAAGCGATATCTGGTAAACAGGAATTCACCGGCAAAAAACAGGCAATTGATCTTCTCAAAACGCTGTAAATAGAACAGCTATTCAATAACGAATGGTGGGGAAAAAGACATTCCTTCCCCTCATGAATCTAATAAGTTTTACTTTGCACAATATAAAAATAAAATAAGTGTAAGTATCTGAAGAAATCTGCGACTATCAACTATCAGGCGTTTGAAAAAGTAATTTATGTAAACGCTTTCTAAAGCATCATTGGTAGATAAAATGCGCACATTAAAAGGCTCGGCGTTAGTGGCATTGTTGGTCGTCATTGCTGTTTTGCTGGTTTATCTGACAGATATTCAGCAATGGCTCACGTTAGAGCAATTAAAAACTCATCAGATACAATTGCAACAGACTGTAAATCAACATCCCATACGAGGAGTGTTGCTGTACAGTGCAATCTATATTGTCTTCACAAGTCTAGCATTACCGGGAGCGCCGATATTGACATTGGCCGGCGGTGCTTTATTCGGCCTGTTCTGGGGCAGTGTGCTGGTTTCATTTATTTCGACCATTGGGGCATCCATTGCCTTTTTACTGTCCCGAAATATATTTCGAGACTGGGTGCAGAAGCGTTTTGCCAGACAATTAAAAACCGTAAATCAGGGGATAGAAAAAGATGGCCTGGCTTATCTTGTCACTATTCGTTTGTTGCCTATTTTTCCTTATTTTATGATTAATGTGTTGATGGGGATAACCCCCATCAAGCTATGGCCATATTATTGGGTGAGTCAGTTATCCATGCTGCCGGCCACGGTCATTTACGTCAATGCCGGCACCCAGGTGGGGAAGATTACATCGGTGGCTGATATCATGACGCTGGAGATGTTTCTTGCTTTTCTATTGCTGGGGTTATTCCCTTGGCTGGCCAAGCTGGTATTGAACAGAATCAAGCATATTCGCCTGTATCGTCAGTGGCAGAAACCTGCATCATTTGATAATAACCTGATTGTTATTGGTGCGGGGTCAGGCGGGCTGGTCACGGCCTATATCGCTGCCGCACTTAAAGCCAAAGTCACACTGATTGAAAAAAACAGAATGGGCGGGGATTGTCTCAATACCGGCTGCGTACCTTCCAAGACGCTGATTAAAACCTCCAGAATATTGTATCAAATTGCATCATCGCATCACTATGGCGTAAGCAAAGCATCGGCACAAGCGGACTTTGCCGCCGTCATGCAGCATGTGGCGCAGACCATAAAAAAAATTGCGCCGCATGACTCGGTTGAGCGCTATCGTGACTTGGGTGTAAACGTCATCCAGGGCGAAGCCCGACTGGAGTCACCTTGGCATGTACGAATTACAGATAATGCGGGGAGCCGAGTCATTACGGGCAGAAATATAGTTATAGCCACTGGCGCTGGACCGGCTGAACCAGAAATTGAAGGTTTGCGAGAATGCCCTTTTTATACCTCGGATACAATCTGGTCTCTACAGGAAAAGCCTCAGCGTTTGGTGGTACTTGGCGGTGGCCCGATAGGGTGTGAGCTGGCGCAGGCATTTGCCCGCTTAGGCGTGGACGTAACAATTGTTGAACGAGATACACGCTTGCTGGCCAGAGAAGATGAAGATGTATCAGAACAGTTGCATTGTCAACTTGTAGCTGAAGGCATCGCGTTGATGACGGGCGCGGAGGTTACGCAAATAGTGTCGCATAAGGATAAGTTCTTTGCCCGATTAGAGCAGCAGGGTGAAAAGCGTGACATTGAGTTTGATGCAATGCTGCTTGCATTGGGACGTCAGGCAAATGTCAGGCACTTCGGATTGGAGGAGCTGGGTATCCAGTTATCACCACGTAACACCGTGGCCGTGAATCCATTCATGCAAACCAGTTTGCCAAATATTTATGCCTGTGGTGATGTTGCCGGGCCGTACCAGTTCACCCATGCGGCTGCACACCAGGCCTGGTTTTCTGCCGTAAATGCCTTACTGGGAAGGTTTAAAAAATTCAAGGCAGACTATTCCTATATCCCGTGGGCCACCTTTGTTGATCCTGAAGTGGCCCGGGTGGGGCTTAATGAACAGGAGGCACGAGCTCGACATATGACTTATGACGTCAGTAAATATTCGCTAAATGAACTGGATCGGGCAATTACAGACGGGGTTGATCGCGGCTTCATCAAGGTATTAACGGTTCCGGGTAAAGATAAAATACTCGGGGTGACCATTGTCGGGGAACATGCAGGAGATTTAATTGCCGAATATGTGTTGGCAATGAAGCATAATATCGGTATGAACAAAATTCTGGGAACGCCACATATTTATCCTACCCTGGCCGAAGCGAACAAATATGTCGCTGGCGTGTGGAAGCAACAGCACAAACCTGAATGGGCTTTAACGTGGCTGGCAAGATACCATCAATGGATGCGCCATGATAGATAGTTTACCGTATTTGCGCGATTCCGATTTTCCGCAGATAAATCGACAGCCATTGGAGATTGTCCAGCTCAACCTCGGCTATACCTGTAATTTGAGTTGCACCCATTGCCATGTCAATGCCGGGCCGAAACGCAAAGAGAGCATGGATGAAAAGACGATGCAGGATGTGTTGGCTTTTCTTGACAACATGCCGCAGGTGCATACGGTGGATTTGACCGGCGGTGCGCCCGAAATGAATCCGAATTTCAAATGGCTGGTAGAGCAGTTACATCAGCGAGGATTGAACATCATCGATCGATGTAACCTGGTCATCCTGCTTGAGCCGGGTTATGAAGCCATGGCACGATTTCTGGCTGATCATCGGGTGGAGATCGTGGCCTCTTTGCCCTGTTACTTGCAGGAAAATGTCGATAAACAGCGCGGCAAAGGGACGTTTGATCACTCGATTCGTGCGTTACGCTTGTTGAATGAACTGGGTTATGGAAAGCAGTCTGCGTTGCGACTGAATCTGGTGTATAACCCGCAAGGCGCAATGCTACCACCTGCCCAGGAAGCGCTGCAACAGCAATACAAGGCCTATTTGCAGCAGGAATATCAGATTGATTTTGATCAATTATTTGCCTTAGCCAACCTGCCGGTGCAACGTTTTGGCAGTCAGTTGTTGAGTACCAATCAATTTGATGATTATCTACAATTGCTGAAATCCAGTTTTCAGGCTGAAAACCTGCCGCATGTCATGTGCAAGAATACCTTGAGTGTTGACTGGCAAGGCTATGTGTATGATTGTGATTTTAATCAGATGCTGGGATTGCCTCTGGCAGGAGAGGTTGTGCATATTTCCCGACTGGCAGAAGTACAGGGACTGCCAATTACCACCATGTTGCATTGCTACGGATGTACTGCCGGTCAGGGCAGCAGTTGTGGCGGCGCGATTGAAAAAGATAACCAGGAGACATAATGAGTGTAGAAAACAGTGTATTGCAACGTTATTCAGCTGGCGCACAAGCGCCGCAGGCCGAGCTGTGTTGCCCGGTGGATTATGACGCATCATTGCTGGCAATGTTGCCACAGGAGATTGTGGAAAAAGATTATGGTTGCGGTGATCCGTCACGTTATGTCAGACAGGGAGATACGGTACTCGATCTGGGTTCGGGGTCGGGCAAGATTTGTTATATGGCGGCGCAGTTGGTAGGCGTACAAGGTCGAGTCATCGGCGTTGATATGAACGATGACATGTTGGCATTGGCACGTAAATATCAGGATGATATGGCACAAAAAATGGGAGGTGAACGTGTCCACTTTGTCAAAGGAATGATTCAGGACTTGGCACTGGATCTTGCCGCCATGGATGATTACCTGGTAGCCAATCCGGTGCTGTCATCACAACAGGCCATGGCTATGCATCAGTGGCAGGAGAATCAACGCAAGCAGCAACCGCTTATTGCTGATAGCAGTGTCGATCTGGTGGTATCAAACTGCGTGCTTAATCTGGTTAAAGACCAGGATAAAAAACAGTTGGTGGAAGAGATTTTTCGTGTGGTAAAACCGGGAGGACGGGTGGCGATTTCCGATATTGTCAGTGATGAAGCGGTGCCAGAGCACTTGAAGCAGAATGGTGAACTATGGAGCGGTTGTATTTCCGGTGCCTTGCAGGAGAATGATTTTCTCCAGGCATTTAAAGAAGCCGGATTTGTTGCGGTGAAACTGGATAAATGGGAAGCGCAGCCGTGGCAAACTGTGGAAGAGATTGAATTTCGTTCGGTTACCATCACAGCAGTAAAACCCCAGGATCAGGCATGTCTGGATAAAGGCCACGCTGTGATTTATCGTGGGCCGTTTTCCGAAGTGTACGATGATGAGGGGCATGTGTTTTACCGAGGACAGCGCATGGCTGTCTGTGAACGCAGCTATCGTTTGCTGACGGGGGATGCCTATAACGGCGAGTTTATCGGCATCGAACCTGCACATAACGGAGAGCCTGTAACCTGGTGTGCTCCTGCAGGTACGTTACGGCCTGCCGCTGAAAGCAAAGGAGGCATGCATCAGGGCGGTGACACATCCTGTTGTTAGAGAGTGACTATACCATGTCATGGCTAGTAGATGATGAAAGTAGCATCAGCATGTCGCTGACTTTTCACTTCGTCCTTGGGATACTGTAATTCATACGGATGGATTAAAAACATGTCGCGCTCTTCTTCGTCCTTAATTCAGGTGTTTTGCAAAGCGCCTGAACCTGGAAAAGTCAAAACCCGCATGCAGCCGCAGTTAACTCCTGAGCAGTCTGCTCAATTGCATATGAAACTTGCTATTCATACCTTACAAAAAGTATCCGGTGTGGCTGGTTTTTCCATAGAGCTTTGGTGTAGTCCGGATTGCAAGCATCCATTTTTTCAACAGATGAGTTCTCGATTCGGCGTGAAATTATGTGCTCAGTCCGACGGGGTATTAGGAAAGCGTATGCTGGATGCCATGCGTCAGGGGTTACAACGACATCAACAGG
>SPJL01007775.1_pt1 | contig 30429 bp, 17 predicted proteins | sample 3741751 | NCBI WGS metagenome assembly SPJL01 (sample SAMN10925998, study PRJNA522277) | cold seep metagenome | isolation source: Elba SIP-enriched marine methane seep metagenome, extraction at timepoint T3 | place: Italy: coast of Elba, Mediterranean Sea | reverse complement strand
ATTCAAACTCAGGAGGTGGAACGCAAACGTATTGCCGCCGATCTACACGATAGCATCGGTAGCCAACTTTCTGCTACCAAACTCTACATACGACAACTGCAAAGGAATCAAGACCCGGAGTACCAAGTGCAAGTTCGACAAGAGGCCATGACCTTACTCGAAGAGACTATCCTCAACGTCCGCCAGATCACTCACGACTTATTGCCATTGAGTCTCGAACGTTTTGGTTTAGTGGCCGCCGTAGAAGATTTAGCCGATCGCTATAATGAGCTTAGTGAAATGGATGTGGTATTTGAGTACAATGAAGAACTGCGTTTTGCCGTCGAAAAAGAAGTGGCGCTCTACCGCATCATTCAGGAATTGTTTAATAATACTTTTAAACATGCACAGGCCAGAAAGGTAGAACTGTCGCTCCATTTTAGCGAATCCCGGATTCGATTACAGTATCAGGATGATGGCGTTGGCTTTGATTATCCTTCTCGCTACGACGAGGGGGTAAAAGGCCTGGGCCTTAAAAGTATCGAAAGCCGCTCCAATTTTTTAGAAGCCGAAATGGTAGTAAAAAGTGCCCCCGACGAAGGCCTACTGCTCCATTTGGAAGTACAAATAAAACCTGTTAATCCCTAAGTAAAGAACTATGAACGAACAACCTTCAATCAAACTCGCCATTGCCGATGATCAAAAACTCTTTCTCAAAGGGCTTAAATTTTTGGTCAGTGAATTTGAGAATATTGAGTTAGTGTTGGAAGCGGAAAATGGTCGTGACTTACTAGAAAAGATGGAAACTATTCAACCTGATGTCATTCTCATGGACTTGAAAATGCCGGTGATGGATGGGATTGAAGCTACGGAGATACTCAAGTCTCGTGATTCGAGTGTGAAGATTATCTTGCTCACGATGTACAATGAAGAACGCCTGATTGCTCATATGATGAAGATCGGAGCGAATGGCTATTTGCTAAAAGATGAAGAGCCTGAAGTGCTTCGCGAGGCCATAGAGGCGGTGATGGATCGTGGCTTCTTTTTTAATGAATACGTTTCCAAGGCCTTGGTCAAAGGCCTACGGATGAAGGGCAAGCCCACCTTACAATCGGTGGCTCCCCAAGCGGAGGCCAAACTCACCCGCCGTGAACTGGAAGTATTACAACTGATTTGCCAGGAAAAAACCAATAGCCAAATTGCGGAGCAACTATTCCTTAGCCCACGTACAGTGGAAGGGCACCGACGAAAGCTTATCGAGAAGGTTGGGGTGAAAAATACCGCAGGCCTAGTCATCTACGCCTATCGCAATGGCCTCATGAGCAACACCTAGTTGCTACTAAAGCCCACATTGCTCCCGCAACCATTCCTGCTCCTCCGCCACCAAACGCGGAGCCAATTGCTCATAAACCTGCTGATGATAATCGGCAAGCCAAGTTTTTTCGGCTTCATTTAATAAACCCCAATCTATCAAGTTCCGATCGATTGGAAAAAGAGTGAGAGTCTCAAATTCGAGGAAGCGACCATAATCTGTTGTAAGGCCTTCTACGCATAGAATGAGGTTTTCGATCCGAATGCCATAATCCCCCGTCTGATAATAACCAGGTTCATTGGAAGTAAACATTCCCGGCTCTAATACGATTGCCGCCTTTCCGGTAGCACCAGAGCCAATGGCCTGTGGTCCTTCATGTACATTAAGGAAAAAACCTACACCATGCCCTGTTCCATGACCATAGTTGAGCCCTTCTTGCCAGAGATGTTGTCGCGCCAGGATTTCTAATTGATTGCCTCGGGTACCGTATGGGAAACGAATCTTAGCTAAACCAATATGACCTTTGAGGACTAAAGTAAAATTGCGTTTTTGCTCCGCCGTAGGCGCGCTCAATGCCGTAGTACGAGTGATATCGGTAGTGCCTTGTACATATTGCCCGCCAGAGTCAAGCAATAAGATACCCTCTGACTTTACATCGGCACAGTGCTCCGGCATCGGACGATAATGTACGATGGCTCCATTGCCCGCATAACCGACGATGGCAGAAAAACTTTCTCCATGATAATCTCCTTGTGCCCGACGGAAGTCATCGAGTTGTTGGGCAACGGCTACTTCGCTAATGGGGCCTTCTTGTAAGCGTTCCTCCAGCCAACGGTAAAGCCGAGTGAGGGCTACACCATCCTTGAGCATGGCTTCGCGAATATGTTCGATCTCCGTTTTATTTTTAATCGAACGGAGGAGTACCGAAGGTGCATCTCCTCGCTGAACTTGTTCTTCGCTTAAACACTGGTAAAGGGAAATATTGGTGCTACGAGGATCGAGCAAGACCCGAGCGCCAGCAGGAAGTTGTTCCAGAAAACCTTTTATCGCTTCGTATGGTTTAATGCTAAGTCCATCTGCTTGCAAGTTGCTGCGGATGTCCGCACTGATCTTTTGCTCATCAATAAAGAGGTAGTGCAACTCTGGGCCAATGAGGAGATAACCGATCGTTACAGGATTGTAGTCAATATCAGAAGAACGCAGATTAAGCATCCAGCAGAGGTCTGCCAAATCAGAGATCAGGTGGTAATCGCAATTTTGCGTCTGCATTTCGCTTTTGATTTGCTCGATCTTAGCGGCTCGCGATTGGCCTGTGACGGACAAAGGAAGTTCGAAGGCTTGGGCTTGAGGCAAAGCAGGACGATCCGACCACACCAAATCAATAAGATCCAAGTCACTTGTTACTTCAATGTCTTTTTGGTGAAGCACTCGGTGTAGGGCTCGGATTTGTAAGACGGAAAAGAGCCAACCATCCAAACCAACTTTGCTGCCAGCAGGAAGGGTGTCCGCCAGCCAATCGAGATATTCTGGGGTGTGTGGCACCTTTAGTTTGTGCAAAACCATTTCACTATCTGCCAATTCCTGTTCAGCTTGGATAAAGTAGCGAGAATCGGTCCATAGGCCCGCATGATCTGGGGTGATGATGACCAGGCCCGTCGACCCGGTAAAACCTGAAATCCATTCTCTTGACTTCCAATGGTCCGCGACATATTCGCTTTGGTGGGGATCACTACTGGGAATGATATAGGCAGCTAAGCCATGTTGGTTCATTTGTTGGCGAAGGTCGGCAATGCGGTTGTTGATGCTCATACGGGCGCTAAAGTTTAGGGTAAATGTAGTGTTTTGCGGAAACATGTCACGTATTGCTGTGCTACTCTTCTGGTCCGTTGTGACTTTTTTACGTAAAAAAAAGCCTAAAAAAAGAGCAATGCTAGTGAAACATGTACATTATACAAATATTAAAATCTAGTGTTTGTTGTATTTTGGCACTTTTTTTGCTATAAAAACGCGCTCAGCACTAGACATATTAGATTAAATGATTTATATTGAGCCATCACCAGGACATAAGCTGCTTGGGAAATGCCTCAGGGCTGTCACATATTTTGGAAAACCAGCATCAAATGTCGTAAAAAAAATCCGTGATTGATAAGACGAATTTCTAATATCATCACGAAGGGCCAGATAAATAATTAACCATCGACTAGAATCCATTTACACAAAACCAGAGAAGTAGTCTAATCTGTAATTGCTTAATGAAGCACCAGGATATACTATTTCTTGAGAGAAAACCCGGAACAGATCCATGTTGAAGCAGAATTTAAGTCAAAAGTTGCTCCAGAAGCTGTCCCCTCAGCAGATTCAGTTAATGAAACTGCTGCAGATTCCGACAGCAACCCTTGAGCAACGCATCAAAGAGGAACTGGAAGCTAACCCTGCTCTTGAAGAAGGGGAAGAAGCGGATGAATTCGCGGAAGCTGGAAATAGTGAGACCGACACTAAAGAGGCCGCCTCAGAGTCTTCCGAATCGGATGAAGGAAAATTTACTGAGCCGGAAGAAGAACCTCCGCGGGATGAAGAGTTTGAATTGGATGACTACCTCACGGAATACATCGAAGATGATCCGTCAGCGTATAAATTGAAAACCGAAAACTTTGGTAGTGATGAGGAAGATAAATCTATTCCCATCGCGGTAGAAGATACCTTCCACGAATATCTGGAAACCCAGCTAGGAATGGTAGACCTCAAAGATGAGCGGGAGATCAAGATCGCCTCGCAAATCATCGGTAGTATTGATGATGATGGTTATCTCCGCCGCGACCCTGTCGCAATCATCGATGACCTGATGTTTTCTCAGAATATCGTTTCCTCCGAAACGGAAATTTACTACCTCCTTTCTAAAATACAGAAATTCGATCCACCGGGAATCGGCGCTCGCGATTTGCAGGAATGTCTCGCGCTACAGTTGCGCTACAAGATAGAAGTAGAGGAATCTAACCTCAATGATGAAGAATTGCGACATGTCGAATTGGCTCTTCGGATCATTGATGATTACTTCAACGAATTTTCGAAAAAGCACTATCAGAAATTGCAACGCTACTTGGGAATCAATGAGTTGACCCTAAAGCAAGCCATCGAAGAAGTGCTCAAGCTTAATCCCAAGCCCGCCAGTGGTTATAAGGGCAGTGGCAATCGGAATATGCACTATATCGTGCCCGATTTTACCATCGTCAATCGCGATGGCGAATTGGAACTGAGCCTTAATTCTCGGAATGCTCCCGACCTACGGATCAATGAGCACTACAAGGACATGCTCAAAACCTACAAAGTCAATAAGAAAAACAAAACCAGCGATCGACAGGAGAAGGAAGCGGTACTTTTTATCAAGCAAAAGATTGATTCGGCTAAATGGTTTATCGACGCCATTCGCCAACGTCAGCAGACGATGTACAAGACGATGTACTCGATCATGCAGTACCAATATGATTTCTTCCGCACCGGTGATCAAAAGACCTTGCGTCCAATGATCCTCAAGGATATCGCCGATATTACCGGACTTGATATTTCTACCGTATCGCGGGTTGCTAATAGTAAATTCGTACAGACTGAATTTGGAACCAAACGCCTCAAGGACTTTTTCTCGGAATCCCTACAAACGTCTTCTGGGGAGGAAGTATCTACCTTGGAGGTTAAAAAGATTCTCACCGATATCATCAGCGACGAACATAAGAAGAAACCTTACTCTGACGAAAAATTGAAAAATATTCTTCGCGAAAGAGGCTACGAAATCGCTCGTCGTACGGTAGCTAAATATCGCGAACAACTCAATATCCCGGTGGCTCGCTTGCGTAAGGAATTATAATTCTTCCGCTGCTACTTCCTCTAAGGATTCGAGAATAATGGTGCAGGCCTTGCGGATTTCTGCTTCGCTGATTATCAGCGGTGGAGCAATCCGCAAGCTCCGATCATTAAACAAAAACCAATCGGTGATCAAACCTTTTTCAATGCAACGTGCAATTACCTTTTGCACCTGATCAAAATTGTCTAACTCTGCCGCCATCAACAAACCTGCCCGACGAACTTCGCGAATGCTAGGGTGCTGCTGTAGCAATTCAACAAATAAGGCTGACTTGGTCGGAACCTGTTGAATCAAATCACTTTCGACCAATTCTCGCAAAGTAGCTACTGCTGCTGCCGCGGATACGGGATGTCCTCCAAAAGTGGTGATGTGGCCTAGAATAGGATCAAAAGAAAGCACTTGCATCACTTCTCGCGATGCAATAAAGGCCCCGATTGGCATTCCCCCGCCTAAGCCTTTCGCCAAAAGCAAAATATCCGGTACGATTCCGTACTGTTCAAACGCAAACAAACTCCCCGTACGCCCCATTCCCGCTTGGATCTCATCGAGTATGAGCAGGGTGCCCGTTTCATCACAACGTTGCCTCAAGGCCTTTAGAAAACCTGCCTGAGGAGGACGAACGCCCCATTCCCCCTGTACCGTTTCGACGATTACCGCCGCCGTTTTTTGGGTAATCTTTTGTAGACAAAAATGGCAGTTGAAATCGATATGACGAATGCCCGGAAGTAAAGGGCGAAAAGGTTGGGTAAAGGTTTCGCTACTCATCAAACTGATCGCTCCTTGAGTGCTGCCGTGATAGGCATTGATACAAGAAATGATTTCCGCCCGGCCCGTATAACGCTTGGCGAGTTTCATCGCCCCTTCCGTAGCTTCGGTCCCAGAGTTGACCAAGTAAACGGATTCGAGCGGATCGGGTAAATGCTGCGCCAATAAATGCGCTAATTCTACCTGTGGAGCAAGTACATATTCGCCGTACACCATGGTATGTAGATAGCGGTCGCATTGCGCTTGAATGGCGGCTAATACTCGTGGATGGCGATGCCCCAAAGCACTGACCCCAATACCTGAGATGAGGTCGATATGAGCGCGATCGGTTTCGTCATAAAGGTAAATGCCTTCGGCACGTTTTACTTGAAACAGAAGGGGAAAAGCGCTAGTAGGAGCGAGGTGCTGTAAAAAAAGTTGTCGCAGCGATGCCATCATTAGTTTTGCTAATTTGCTGGCAATAATAAGCATTATTGCTGCTCGTACACATCCTTTTGGGCTTTTTTGTCGTTTTGTTGAAGTGATAAATGCTTGTGCTGATGCGATTGTCGATCCTTTTTCTTGTGTTACTGTGCTATTATAGCTGTCATCCCCCTACTCAGCGGATGGTAGATTATGAGGTACATGGTATCGACATCTCCCACTATCAATCCCAAATCGAATGGGATAGCATCGCTCAACAAGGTATTCATTTTGCCTTTGTAAAAGCTTCGGAAGGAGAACATCTCCACGATTCCCTCTATTGCCACAATTGGAAAGAATTGGAACGAGTGGGGATCAAACGCGGCGCCTATCATTTCTTTCACCCCTCCTTACCCGTCGAACGACAAGTGCAGAATTTTTGCGAGCAGGTTGATTTGGCTCCTGGTGATTTGCCACCAGTATTGGATGTAGAAGTGACGGGAGGAATGAGCCCAGCAATGATTACTGCCCGAGTCCATTATTGGCTGACCGCCATAGAAGCTTATTACCAAGTACGACCTATCCTTTATTCCAATTATAATTTCTATCGCCGATATCTTGCTGAAGCCTTTCCGGATTACCCTGTTTGGATTGCTCGTTATAGCGAAATTGTACCGGATTTACCTACCGGACAGAATTGGGTGTTTTGGCAATATGGAAATCGAGGGGAGCTGCCCGGCATCGATGGGCATGTTGATTTTAATGTCTTCCACGGTAGCCTTGCCGACCTAGAAAATATTTGCCTGCCCGAACCTAATCCTGCCATGCTTTCCTACAAATTCAACCAATAGTTGACCTTAAGGACGAGTGCGCGATTGTCCTGCTGAAAATCGGTAGTGGCATAATTGCTAGTATAGACAATGAAGAGATCAGAAAGGGGGTGAAAACGCCAGTTGAAACGACCGTTGATATTGAAGTTTTGCCTTTGGGTATTGTATTGTAAAAAGGTCGTGAGAAAGAGCCGGCGATTGAGCGACCATTCTATTTTAGCTCCGAGCAAACTAAAACCTGCTTCTCCATAATTGGTCGGAAAACGATGGAGGTATTGGTAATTATAATCGATACCAAGCACCAAGAATTGGAAATGACGATAGTTTAAAGCACCTGCGAGCCGGAGTTTCCTACCCGTAAAAGCACCACCATAAGTCATCGAGGCACCGCCATAAAGCGCACTTCGTTTACCGGAGTCGTAGCTGAGGCTATAGCTCCGATTGGAATAAGTCCCTTCGGTAAAAACCTGGTCTAGGCCATCGAGTTGGAAGGGAAAAAGGAGCAGTTGACTAAAGTCGCTATACCCCAAGGTGAGTTGACTTTGACTAAGCCAACGTAATTTTAAGGTCCATTTGAATCGATGCTCTTGATAGTTAAATTGGGGGTCGGTGAAAATTTGCAAACGTGCTTCACTCCCCAAAAAGTCAATGCTAGTGCTCTTTTTGGGAAAATGACGATAGTAAGCGTTGAATCGATTTTCAAGATAAGGGACTCGGATGCTGGTATCTCGTTGCTCGTCGTAATGGAATAATCTAGGCACAAAACCCATATCCGGAAGATAGTTTTCTCCTACCGCCTCAATACCGGCAAAGGCACTAAATACTTTGGTGCGATAACGAATCTTGCCACTCCAGGCCATAGCGCTAGCCGCTGGGTTTTGATTAGGACTTTGGCTCCAGTGTGTAAAGGCTTTGCCCGTTAACTTGCTATCTGCCGAACGATAATCGAATTCCAGACCACCAATTCTAGTATAATCGCTTTTGTCAAATTCAAAATCCTGCACCATCTGCCGATTGCTTACAAAGGCCGTCAAACTGGACCCCGAAAATAAACTCTTCTGTACCGAAGCTACGAGGTAATTCTGCCCCTGCATCTTTTCCACGGCATCTTCCCTAGTTTGGACATCCATCAAGCCTATCTTCCACGTTTTATCCAATTTACCGCTGAGTCGACCCCCAAAAAGGATGGGGACCGGCTGCTGATTGAGACTACCGATCCGGCGGGAAAAGAAAGGACGGACCCGGCTATTCCCCAAATGGCTAAATAAATCGCTGTTTTCCAAAAAAAACAAACGCCGTTCGGGAAAGAACAGCTCAAAACGATTGAGGTCAATGACTTGTTGATCCACTTCGACTTGAGAAAAATCGGGGTTGACGGCCAAGTCGAGGTGGAGCGCAGACCCTATGCCTATTTTAGCATCGAGCCCGGTCAGGGCTCGGGGAGGCCCTGAAACATCTGGCGCCGTTTTCTCCGATTTCAAGGCCAGATAAGGGACAATAGCAATATTGCGCTGAATTGGTGGTGGCGATTGATCCCAAACCAGCTCACCCATCAAGGCCAATGTGCTCAGGGCATCTCCCCGGTTGATGGGCATCCAGGTAGAGATCTCGTTGGGCCCCAGCGCATGCCGCGCAAAATTGACCCGCCACAAACTTTGATTCTTTTTAAACCGTAAGGACTTAAAGGGAATCGCCATTTCTAAAGACCAGCCATCAATCCGGCGGTATACTTCGACCTGCCAGCGGCTATCCCAAGTCAGGTCGATTTCTTTTACGCCGCCATCTGGGATAATACCATCGCGTTGGACACCATAGGGATTGACGCCAAAGGCCAGCCCACTGGTCGCGTCACCAAAGGCATCGAGATAAATATCGAAGGCATCATTTTCGACAAATTCAAAGTCCCGTTTTAGAGATTGGACCACAAATTGGCCACCATGTGGCATCTGACAATCGGCCGCGATGTAGAGAAAGCGATCATCAAAAAGTAGTCGTACCTGAGTTTGGTAGGCGGCATCGCCCGAATTGGAGGGGAAGTGACGTTGGAATTGGCTAATTACTTCTGCGTCTAACCAAGCTTCTTCTTGGATATGCCCATCGATAAAAATATGTTGGTTGGTAGAACGGATACTCGTTTGATCAGACTGGGCATGGAGTGGGCCTTGAAGTAGCAAAAGGAAGCAAAGTCCTCTCAATAGTGCTATGAATCTGATCTTCAAAAAATGGTTTTCCTTTATTAATGATGCTATGGATGTTGCGATCCTCGCAGTTTCCCCCAACCTAATCGAACTGCCAAGAATAGGATGGCAAAGAGTAGGATGACATAATGGAAGGGAATAATAGAGATGGCAAAAATCCGTGTTTTCTCAATGATCCACAGCAGGATAAATACGGCACTTAACATCATCACCAGCCCCGAAAGCCAATCAAAACCGGGGACCTGCCGTAAGTCGACATTGCGGCGTATGATCAAAAGCGTAGCGATCATTGCGATTATGGGAATGATCTGGGTATACAAATCGGTTTGTAAAATGCTTTTACGTTCAAATACGAATAAATAGATATTGAGGGTAATGGCAAAGATGCCGGGGATAGAGGTGGCGTAGATGAGAATGCTGTAAAGATACTTCCATGGAGCAAGGTGGCCCTCCCCTTTACCCAACCAACCAGCGATAAGCGCAGTGAAGGGTAGGAGCGCAAAATAAGATAGCAACCACCCCGGATGTTGCGCCAGAAAGGTGAAGAATTCTTGGAGGGTCATGGGTTAATTGGTTTACTGCTCGGTATTGATATATAATGATTTTAGCAAAAATGACGCCAATGAAGAAGAATAATTTCAGGTATTTCTTAACTTTCAGGGTATGAGTACAGCGATCATTCAGCATAGTGAAAAATTTGTTCGAGAATTACTGGAGCGCCAGTTAAAACCGGAGCATAATTTTCATAATTGGCAACACACTAGCGACGTGCGAGAGCAGGCGCTAGCTATTGGTCGTAAGGCCGGAGTATCCACCGAGGATTTAGAGCTTTTGGAGCTAGCCGCTCTTTTCCATGATGTGGGCTATACCGAGGTATACAATGGCCACGAAGCGGCCAGCCAGCGTATTGCCGAGGCCTTTCTCGCAGAGCAGCAATACCCCGAGCCAAGCCGTCAACGCATCGCCGGAGCAATCGACGCCACCCGCCACGATGGGCAACCTAAGAATGAACTCGAAGCAATTCTCTGCGATGCCGATTTGAGTAATTTGGCAAGTGAAAATTATCTCGATAACCTCGCCCACCTCCGCGAAGAATGGAAACACTTCCGCGGCGAAGTATACAATGATGAGGAATGGCGTAAGCTCAACCGTCAATTTTTCAGACAACATCATTACTATACCCCGGCCGCACGGGAGCTATTCGATCAAAACAAGCAACATAACTTTGATTTGATGAAATCGCCCGATAAAAAGAAGGGGAAAAAGAAAAAGAAGAAAGGTAAAGGGGAGCAGGCACCATTAGCAGATAGCAAGAGTGTACAAATAATGTTTAAAACGGCCTTGCGAAATCATATTGATCTCACCAATTTGGCAGATAATAAAGCCAATATCATGCTCAGTATCAATGCCATCATTATTACCATTACCATCCCACTACTGCCTACCTATCTTGCACAAGATATGACCCTGCTGCTGCCCGCAGCGACCCTTTTGATCACCTGTATGGTCTCCATTGTTTTTGCCACCTTGGCCACCCGCCCCATCAGTATGGGAGGCGAAACCTCGCTAGAGCAAATTCGCTCTGGTAAAAGTAACCTCTTTTTCTTTGGTAACTTTTACAAAATGTCGATTCAACAGTACAAAGAAGGCATGAAGGAGGTGATCAACAACGAAACCGTCCTTGAAGGTTCGGCCATAAGCGACTTGTACTACCTCGGCGCAGCACTGGGTAATAAGTACAAATTGCTACGTACTTGCTACACCATTTTCATGCTGGGCATTACGAGCACCGTCATTATGTTTGCCTTAGTTAAGCTATTGAATGGCTTGTAGGTAATAAATACCTAGAGTCCCATCAACAAGGTTACGGGGTCTTCCAACAATTTTTTCACCTTCACCAAGAAAGTTACCGAGCTACTACCATCGATCACCCGGTGATCGTAGGAGAGGGCTAAGTACATCATGGGGCGAATTTCCACCTGACCATTTACGGCCACCGGACGTTGTTGGATGGTGTGCATCCCGAGAATAGCCGATTGAGGTTCGTTGAGAATAGGAGTACTCATCATCGAACCAAATACGCCACCATTGGTGATGGTAAAAGTACCACCGCTCATTTCTTCTAAGCTGAGGCTACCATTGCGCGCTTTACCCGCCAATTCCTTGATCTTTAATTCCACTTCGTGGAAGTCGAGGGATTCGACATTGTGTACTGGAGGAACCACCAAGCCATTAGGCGTTGAGATTGCAATAGAAATATCTGCATAATCGTGGTAGATCAGGTGATCACCATCGAGTTGGGCATTTACGGCGGGCATTTCCATCAAAGTCTTGGCACAGGCCTTGGCAAAGAGGGACATAAACCCGAGTTTGATGCCGTATTTCTCAACGAAACGTTCTTGGTATTTTTTACGGAGTGCCATGATTTCGGTAAGGTCCACCTCGTTGAAGGTGGTGAGCATGGCGGTATTATTTTTAGCAGAAACCAAACGTTTGGCGATGGTACGCCGCATCCGGCTCATCTTTTTGCGCTCGCTACCACGGCTAAAATTAGCACTAGGCACTACCACTGGTGCCGCCGGGGCCTCTGGGGCAGGTTTAGCAGGAGCGGGAGTACTGGCGGGTTTAGCAACGGCTTCAACGGCATCGGCCTTAGTGATACGACCATCTTTACCCGTGCCTGTTACCTCGGAAGGGCTAATGCCGTTTTCCTTGAGGATTTTACCTGCTGCAGGCGAAGGATGACCAGTAGCATAACTTGTCTTTTGAGGAGCTGCTTCTTCTGCCACGGCTACAGGCTCAGCGCTTTTCTCAGCGGCTGGCGGAGCAGCAGGAGTGCTAGCACCATCTTCAGCAGCTACACTGGTATCGATTTTTGCGACAAGCGCACCGATTTCCAAATCGTCGTCCTCCTTAGCTACGTGGATGATTTTCCCAGAAGCTTCCGCAGGAAATTCTAGGGTGGCCTTATCAGATTCGAATTCGCAGATGGGCTCATCAATCTTGATATAAGCTCCGTCTTCAACTAGCCATTGCGATAAGGTAACTTCGGTAATGGATTCCCCGATCGTGGGCACCCGCATTTCAACGATACTCATTGGTTTGGTTTTTTAACTTGGATGTGTTTTTATCTTGCTCCAAATTTAGAACAAATTATTGATTTTTCAGCTTTTGATAGGCAAAGCGATAAATTCGAGCTGGACCATCGCGTCCCTCATTAGACAAGTAAAGGGTACCATCTTTATCAAAGGCCAAACCCTCTGGTTGAGGATGGATACGTTTGTCCAATTTCTCCAAATGTAAAATTTCCCCTTGGGGAGAAACGATAAAGAGCACTTTACCTTTGGAGGAACTTATGTAATAATTGCCTGAAATGGGATGAATTGCGATAGCAGACGGATAACACGGTAGCTTTTCCGGGTTGCTCGCTTTTACTTCTCCCTCTTTATTAACCTTGATGAGGGGAGGATGGTTTTGAAAGTAATCCAAAATATCTTGCCGATTGATCACCATCGCCGGAATGGAGTCTAACTTATAGCTACTTAGGGGGAAACGGTAAACGGCTTTGGCAAAGAGTCGCTCGTTTTCTTTGGCAGATTTGTCTTGCTTGGGTTCTCCTTTGCAAGCCAGCAATAAGGCATTGGTTTGTGGGTCATAACCTAAGCCTTCCACATCGTGCTCTTTAGTCAATGGAGTACTGTATTTGGAGACCTCTTGATCGTCGCTCCCAAAGTTTTTGACGTGGTAAATTTTGCTTGAACTCTTGACGATGTAAACGTCCTTGCCCACCACCTCAACGCCTTCATAGTCGCCATCCTTTCCAAAGGCTAATTCGCGAGTGACCTCTCCGGTCTTTTTGTCGATAAAAAAAACGATACCCTCTTCATCCTGAATCACCGCCAATTGATCATTGGGACCTCCAGTGAGGGATAAACCCGAAATCTCTACTAATTTTTTAGGCAATTCGAAAACCTGTACGGGCTGACTCATCCGATAGGGAAAGTCGTAATCCTGCACATATTCAGTAGGAGTGAATTGCGTGGGGCTTGGCTGGGCAAGCAGTTTTGGACTGACAAAGCTCAACAAAAGCAAAAAAGAGGTGGAAATCAAAGAATGGATTAAGGTGTTGCTGGACTTCATTTTTTTCATATTTCCAATAACGTTGAACGAGCGGAGGTGTTGCGTAAAGGTGTAAAAAGCCTAGGCTTTGAGGTGTTCGATACGTTTTCGAAAGCGATACATGGGGCTATCGGCATAAAGGCCTTGATAAAGGGCAAGCGCCTGATCCCGATAATCGCTAATTTCCGGGCTGACGCAATGCAGCTCGAAAAGGATATCGGCGCGCTCTGAAGATTCGAGGTCTTCCCGAAGTAAGGGCAACAAAATGGCCCGCGCCGCATCGGGGGTTCCTTCCTTAGCTCTTAGGCGAGCCTGTAACAAACGCGCTTCGAATAAGAGCTCGGGGTTCCCCAGTTTTTCGGCAATCTGATTACACTCAGGCTGTAGCGCCTGAACTGCTTCTAGATCTCCCATCCTCAAGAGTACTTCACTTTTTTCTACCAAACTAGAGCCGAGTACCAGTTGATTGCTAATTCGGCGAGCGATATCGATGGCCCGGTCGTAGTAATGAATGGCCTTGGGGTGATCGGCCAAAAAGGTATAGATATCACCGAGATTGTTGACCACCTTGGCAACGCCTTTTTGATAATTCAACTCCTCACTCAACTGCAAAGCACGCTGGAGGTATTCCAATGCCAAGTCAAACTCGCCTTCAATAACCCGCAGCTCTCCTAAAAGCCCCAAAGCAATGGCAATGCCCTGCTTATCTCCCATCTCTTCACAAATCTTGAGATCGGTAAGGAAATTTTCCACCGCAGCAGCATAATCTCCTTGCTGTTGATAAACGCTACCTATACAACCAATCGCGATGGCCGTCAACTGCTTATTGCCCAACTCTTCGCTATAATTTAAGCCCTTCTCGTAGTAATGCAAAGCATCTGCATAATCGCCTTTTTCAAAATAGACGATCCCGAGATTGGTATACAAAGTTGCCAAACCGGGTTTGTCATTGCGACGTTCAAAAACGATCAACTCGTCGAGCAAGCATTGTATCCCTTCTTCGTAGGCTCCTTGATTCATATAGGCCAAGCCTTGATGGGCTACAATGCTAGCGGGAGAATTGGGAAGACGGTGACGACGACTAAGTTCAAGGCTCTTATCGAAGAAATCATTGGCCTGCGGATAAGCTCCTTGGCGGAAGTAAAGGTGGCCGAGGTTGCCATATACTTTCGCAATACCGAGTAGGTTATCGATTTTGGTGAAAATCTCCTGGGCCATTTCAAAATACTGCCGCGCTTGTGCATAACTGCCGCGCAGCATACTCAAGCGCCCAATGCGATTATAGGTCCGGCCCATCAGTAGCTTATCCTGCTCCTTTTGTGCGAGTTGTAAGGCTTTATGTAATGCGGCCTCGCAAGCTTCCCATTCTCCAATAAGCTCTAGTACTTTTGCTTGTCGGAGTATGATTGTCGCCCGTTCGGCTTTATCATTGATGCGAGGAATAAGTTTTTGGAAAAATTTCAAAGCAGCACTATTCTGGAAATTTTCCCGGGCGTGGTCCGCTGCTTTTTCGAGATACTCTCGGGTTTTTTCCTGATCCTGCGCCTGTTCGTAGTGAAAGGCAAGGTCGACGTACTTCTCCTTTAAATTACTGGCGTACAAACGTTCAATCGCATCGGCGATCAGGCCATGCAATTCCCGGAGTCTTGCTCCCATCTGCATACTGTATACCGCTTCTCGCAAAAGAGAATGGCGGAAAATATAACGCAACTCATTCATCGCCAGCCAAATTTGCACCTTCTCGGCAGACTGAATTTGCTCGCGGAGTACGGTGGCGCTATTGCCATTGTATTTTGAAAACTCCTTATTATTTTTCATGATCTCGGTGAGGATGGGAATATCGAATTCCCGGCCAATCACCGCGGCCGCTTTTACCGTTTCCTTTACCAAAGTCGACAAGCGATCGATCCGTGCCATCAAAACAGCATTGATAGACCCCGACACCTTAATATTGGCATCGATGATGATCCATTTGCCTTCTTCTTTTTTGAGCAACTGACTTTCGGTAAAATATTCCAAGACCTGTTCGAGGTAGAAAGGATTACCGTTGGTAGTTCGTTGGAGCAATTGGAGTAACTCGCTACTCAAAGGACCACCCAAGCGTGCTTCGGCAAAGATGCGGAGGCTTTTGGTATCGAGGATATTGAGATCTATTTCCAACTGAGGGATAAGATTCCGTTCCAATAACTCGGGCTCAAAAAGCTGCGGTTTGCTACCGTCGTCGAGGTAGCGGGAAGTGATGAGTAAGAGGATAGGATATTGTAGAATACGTTGGACGAAATTTTTCAAAAACTCTCGCGAACTATTGTCGAACCAATGCCCATCTTCCAATTCGATCACAACGGGCTGGAGTAAGGATTCGGCGATAAAGAGTGCCGAGAGCGCAGCGAGGGTATTTTGATACCGCCCTTTTGCGTCCAATTGACTCCAGAGGGAGTTGGGATAGGGAATCCCAATTAAAGCGGCTAAAATGGGGCGTGTCCGTTGCAACTCTTTAAAGGTCAATTGTGCATCCGGCTGTTCGATCCCTCCTAGTCGTTGGAGTAGTTGATCGTGTTGACTTTCGAAATGATCGCGGTTGGTGGCGCTGGTATGATCGGGCGCTTGTAGGAAATAATCCTTGAGAAATCCGGTAAAGGGGTTAAAGGGCTTGCGCAAAATCTGATCAGCGGGACAATTGAACCAGTTGATCTGATGCTGGGCCTGCAAGGCCTTTTTGGTTTCGTAGGCCAATCTACTTTTGCCAATGCCTGCTTCACCATACAAACAGGCAATCCCGGCAAAACGCTTTTCAAAGATGGGCTGGGCAAAGGCAACCAGCAATTCTCGTTCTTCACTTCTTCCAACCATCTGCCCGCTATAGGCCGTGCTTCCTTCCTGATTGCGGCCTTCCAATTCGTAAGTTGGAATATTGCCGCGAATACCTTTATACTGGGTGTCGCCAATGAGGGCAAAGCTAAAGTTGCGAACGCGAGCCACTTCTTCATCGACCCTGACGTGGCCCCAATCGGCTTGGGTCATTAGGCGGGCGGCGAGGTTGACGCGATTGCCCACTGCCGCATATTGGCAACGTTCGGCTGCTCCCACCGTGCCTGTATAGGCCAGGCCCGAAGAAATACCCGCTCGAAATTGCAATTTGCTGGTTTTGCGAAGCGCTTTGGTTTCTTCTTCTAGCGCTGCAATAAATTCTAAGGCTCGGTCGGTATTGTTTTCATAAGAAACGGGAGCCCCAAAAAAGATGACCATCATTCCTCCCTTATCTCCAAAGTCAATTTCTTTGAAGTAGCCCGAAAATTTATCCACCAAATCGAGGATGATACTGGCAAAACGATCGAGGGTATCGTGGTCGTCGACGCCAATAAAAGTCATAAATAGCGAAATCACCTGTCGGAACTCTCCCTGTTGGTCAAAGTTGAGGATGGCCGGAGGAAAAAAGTGCTCTAAAAGTTGAGCTGCTTCGGCTTGTTGGGACAAAATGGTATTGGGCGGAAGTAGGGGAGGCGTCGAATTGGGCAACTTTTCGATCAATCGGTAATATTTCTCCCGAACTATTTGAACCTTGGGTACTTCGCTGGGGTTTAGGCGTCCGTAGAGGTGTTGATCAAACAAAATTCCTTGTTCGTATTCCACCTCGTCAGCCTGAGTAGGATTATCGATGGCTGGGCCTCGGAAGTAAAAAGTTTTGAGCTTTCCGCCTACGATACCCCATTGGACGTCGCCATGGGAAAGTCGAATTTTGATACCGATTTGAAAATCGCCAAACCGCGTTTTTTTCAATCCTTCCTGGCTAAAGTGTTCGTTGAGTGATTGAGCGGCTTGAAGGAGCATCAAAGCATTGACGCCGGCCGTATCTTCAGGGAAAATGGCAGTGATGGCATCTCCAGCAAAATAGGGGATAAAACCATTATGACGGTACACATTTTGTACCATCGAACCAAAGATGTTGTTGAGGATGAGCGAGAGTTCCTCTGCCCCATCGGTACCTTTGCTCATCAGGGTCTCCGTAAGAGGAGTAAAACCCGAGAGGTCAATGTACATCGTATAGGCCGAAAATTGCCCAACGGTGTTGCCTCGGAGGTATTGTTCCTGAATGAACTGTGGAATTAGGTTGCTCACTGGCGCCATCAAATAATATTAAAGAGTCCGACGGAATTTAAACTAGCACAAGGATAATTTTTTTTCCGTCACTTAGGAGGGGAAATTACGAAATTCTAACCCCTTCTGCCTCAGAAAACGCGCCGAAATTTGGAATGATGTCAAGGAGCTTGTTAAAATGGGGCGGACATGCAACGAATTTCAGCATTCTAAGTAAGCCATATTGGTGAGGTAGGGGAAATTTTTCTCTTCCAAAATGGTTTTTCGTCTACTTGAAGCAGCAAATCGTAGAGTAAGTCTCGTCGTGGTGAGGCTAATTCCTATCTTTTGATTGCTTTTCTTTCGGGATGCTACAGTTAATATGCCATATACCATACCGTCGAGGAGGTCGTGAGAGACCTTCTTACTATTTATTTTTAAACTACTTGCCCGATGAAAAAGCTTTGGCTAACGATCTTAATAATCAGTGCCTGGGGGGCCAGCAATGCTCAGTTGGCCCCTAAAAAAATATTGACTACTACCCGAATAGTAGAAAATATTCGCATCGATGCGGTTTTAGATGAAGACATTTGGCAGTCCGCTCAATCGGTCGGTAGTTTTACTCAACTCGAACCTGCTCCAGGGCTAGCTTCCCGTCAGGAAGCGAAAGTGCGCATCGCTTACGATGATAAAGCCCTTTATATCGCCGCAGAACTCCTCGATAGCAATCCCGATAGTATCATGCGTCAGCTCACCGAACGCGACCAAATTGGTATTGCCGATTATTTTGGCTTGATCCTCGATCCCTATCAAGATGGACAGAATGGTTTGGGCTTTTTTGTGACGGCGGGAGGGGTGCAAATTGATATTAAGTACTCCGCAGCGGGGGGTAATGGCGGCGGTGGTGTCGCCATCTTGAGGGGAGATCGAAATTGGGACGCGGTATGGGATAGTCAATCAAAAATTACGGATAAGGGCTGGGTGGTAGAAATGAAAATTCCCTACTCCGCCATTCGCTTTCCCAACGTGGAGGATCACCGTTGGAGCCTCAATTTTGCCCGGATGATTCGACGCTACCGCGAACAGTCTTTTTGGAATGAAGTCAAACCCGAAGAAGCTGGATTGCTGCGCCAATCAGGAGAGTTGATAGGAATCACAGATATTGTTTCTCCCGTGCGACTTTCGGCAACGCCTTTTGTGGCCGCCTATGCCGAAAATTATTACGATAGCGACGAAAGCCCCAAGAGCAGTTGGGTACGCTCGATTAGTGGAGGAATGGATATTAAATACGGCATCAATGATGCTTTTACCCTCGATGTTACACTGATTCCCGACTTTGGGGAGGCCCGTTCAGATAATCAAATCCTTAATCTTTCTCCTTTTGAGGTGCGTTTTGATGAAAATCGCCCCTTTTTTACCGAAGGCATCGAGTTGTTTAACAAAGGCAACCTGTTTTATTCCCGTCGAATTGGAGGTAGACCATTGAGGGCTGGGGAGGTAGAAGATGAATTATTGACCAAAACGGATGAAAGCGGAGACGAAGTTGCCTTGGAAGAAATTGTGTCTAATCCTCAAATTACTCAATTGATCAATGCCTCTAAGGTGTCGGGGCGGACGGTAAACGGCCTGGGAATTGGCCTCTTCAACGCCACTGCCTCGCAAACCAATGCCACCATTCGCAATATCGAAACCGGAGCCGAGCGAGACTTCGAAACCAGTCCCCTGACCAATTATAACGTCCTGGTATTTGATCAAAACCTCAAAAATAACTCCTTCGTTACCCTCATCAACACCAATGTGATGCGCAATGGCGCAACCTATGATGCGAATGTTACCGGAGTGACTTTTGATTTGAAAAATAAAGCGAATTCTTATTCGGTTAATGGCCGTAGTGCTTTGAGCCAACTGTATTATCGGGATAGTGTATCGCTGGGCCACGAAGCTTCGGCTAGTTTTGGAAAAACCAATGGGCAGTTTAATTATCGAGTGGGGTATAGCGAGGAAAGTGATACTTATGATCGGAACGACCTGGGAATCATCTTTGCCAATAATGAACGTCGAGCCTGGGGGAACGCCGAATACAATATCTACAAACCTTTTGGAGGCTTTAATAATGCCAATTTTGGTATCTATACGGAGTATAACCGCTTGTACGAACCCGATGAGTTCTCTAATGTAGGCGTCAATATCTGGACAGGGGTTCAAACCAAGAGTTTTATCAACTTTGGGGTGTGGACCTATTTCCAACCAGTAGCGTCGCAAGATTTTTTTGAACCTCGTCGGGAAGACTTTAGCCGTTATTATCGCCGCCCGGTATTTAGCAATTGGGGAGGATTTATTTCTACCGATTATCGGAAGCGTTTGGCGATCGATGTTAATGGAAATTATGGAACGGTCCGACAGGATGGCCGATCTTTTATGAGTATACGGGTTTCGCCTCGGTTTAGGGTAAGTGATAAACTGTTCTTGCGCCTACAGATGCGGGCCTCTTGGGAATTCCGCGACGAAGGCTATGTCAATGATTCGACTTGGGTGGCTGATGGGCAGGAGTATACCGATATTATCTTTGGACAACGCGACGTCCGTCGACTCGTCAGTCAGGTAAATATCAACTACAATTTTACCAATAATATGACCCTTTCGTTTCGCCTCAATCACAACTGGACCTCGGTTAATTACGAACGATTTGGTGCTTTAGGCGATGATGGCCGGTTGAATCCTACGGATTACGACCAATTTCACGATACCAATTTCAATGCTTTTAATATCGATGCTATTTACCGATGGCGTTTTGCACCGGGAAGTGATCTGTTCTTTATTTGGAAAAATAGCATTTTCGAAAGTATTGAGCTTTCTAGGATTGGTTATGGGGAAAACCTCGGTCGACTTTTAGACCTTCCTCAAACCAATAGTTTTTCCCTCAAAGCAGTATATTATTTGGATTACCTAAATATTGTGCGAGGTTCATAAAGCAACGATTCTTAAAATTGCCTATTTTACCCCGAGAGCGGAAAGCCGCCTAATTATCTGAAATCCGATATTCATGAAAAAGAACTATTCCCCGATTGTATGGCGGACGCTGTGCTATTTTATCTTCACAATCGCTATGACACCTATTATTACTGAAGCTCAAGAGAATCTATCCTACCAAATGCCCGCCCCGCAAATCGCGGGACTCATCGACGCTGAACCTACTCCACTGGCAAGTATTAGCCCTGATGGCCAACGTATGCTTATGCTTTATCGCCCCAACTTACCGGGAATCGATGAAGTGGCCCAGGAAGAATTGCGCCTAGCGGGGATTCGGATCAATCCGCGCACCAATAGCGCTAGCCGAGCCTACTATTATAATGACCTCAAAATCAGAATGGTAGGGGAGAAGGAAGAAAAAAGCATTACGGGCTTACCGGAAACCCGGAAAATTGAAAATGTCAGCTGGGCCCCTAATGGCTCCAAAATCGCATTTACCCTCACCAAAGAGGATGGACTCGAACTGTGGGTGGCTGACCTAGAAAGCCTTAAAGCTCGTCGACTCAGTCAGGCTACGATCAATGATGCCATGCCCGGTTTGCCTTATCGCTGGTTTTCGGATAGTGGAAACATCATTTTCAAAATGGTGCCGAGCGATCGGGGGGCAGAACCCCGCGAGATTACGGTGCCTTCAGGCCCAGTGATTCAGCAGAACCTCGGCCAATCGGCCCCGGTGCGGACCTATCAAGATTTGCTTAAAAATGCTTATGATGAAGCATTATTCGAATACTATACCACCTCCCAATTGGTCGTAGTCAACCTAATGACGGGGGAATACATGAACTTTGCTAAACCCGCGATCATCGATAATCTTAGTACTTCGCCAGATGGCAAGTATGTGATGATTATGACTCGGGTCAAACCTTTTTCTTATATCGTTCCCCGCTCGCGGTTTGCCTACCATTTGGATATTTTTGACCGGATTGGTCGCAAGGTCCGCGAAGTGGCTAAGGCACCAGTGGCCGAAAATATTCCTAAAGGTTTTGGTGCAGTAAGTGAAGGGCCTCGCTCGTTTTCTTGGCGGGCAGATGCTCCTGCTACCTTAATTTGGGTGGAGGCACAAGATGGCGGCGATCCTAAAAAAGAAGTGGCCATCCGGGACCGGATGTATTATTTGGAAGCTCCTTTTAATGCAGAAAAACCTACTGCGGGGATTGAGTTTAAATTGCGTTATGGTGGCGTCACTTGGGGACAAGGAGATCTGGCCATTTGCTACGAATGGTGGTGGGCCAATCGCCAAATCGTTACGAGTACTTGGCAGCCAGACAATCCTACTACGGGGAAAAAGACGCTTTTTGACCGTTCTTGGGAAGACCGCTATAATGATCCCGGTAGTTTTGAAACCCAACCCAATGAGTACGGCCGTCGAGTCCTAATCACAACCGATGAAGGCAAGAATTTATTCCTCACGGGGCAGGGTGCTTCACCGGAAGGAAATCGACCTTTTATTGATCAATACGATCTGGCAAAAAATAAAAGTAAGCGACTGTGGCGCTCGAAGGCTCCCTATTACGAACGTCCTTTGAGGATTGTAGATGTGGAAAAGGGGCTGGTTATTAGTCGTCGGGAATCTACGGAAGAACCGCCTAATTATTTGCTGCGCAATATTCGGAAAAATGAGGTCACCCAAATCACCGATTTTACCAATCCTTATACTGCCCTTAAAGGCGTTAAAAAGGAATTGATTAAATACCAACGTGCTGATGGAATCGAACTAACGGGGACGCTTTATCTGCCTGCGGATTACGATGCCAAACGCGATGGCCGATTGCCCGTATTGATGTGGGCTTATCCAAAAGAATTTAAAAGTGCCGATGCCGCCGGACAGGTTACGGATTCTCCCTACGAGTTTATCCGAATTGGCTGGTGGTCACCACTGTTTTGGGTGACGCAAGGTTATGCTGTTTTTGATGATTTTAGTATGCCGATTATTGGTGAAGGAGAAGAAGAACCTAACGAGACCTTTGTGGAGCAGTTGAGTTCTGGTGCAGAGGCCGCCATCAAAAAATTGCACGACTTAGGAGTCGCAGATACCAGTCGACTAGCGGTAGGAGGGCATTCTTATGGTGCTTTTATGACTGCCAACTTATTGGCTCATACCAATTTGTTTGCCGCGGGCATTGCCCGTAGTGGCGCCTATAATCGGACCTTAACGCCCTTTGGCTTTCAGTCGGAAGAGCGGACCTTTTGGGAAAGTCCAGAGACTTATTTTAAAATGTCACCCTTTATGTCTGCCAATAAAATCAAGGCTCCCATGCTGATGATTCACGGCGAGGCGGATAATAATTCAGGCACCTTTCCGATGCAGAGTGAACGGATGTACGGAGCACTTAAAGGCCATGGGGCCACCGTACGTTTGGTGATGCTACCTCACGAAAGCCATAGCTATCGGGCTCGGGAATCTGTAATGCACATGCTCTGGGAAATGTCGACCTGGCTGGATAAGTATGTTAAAGCCAAGCAACCTTAAGGGCATTGATCATTCTGGCATCAGTTTGGTATTACTTTCATTTACTATTCATCAAGGTTCTTGCAGGAATAGTGAATAGATGAACACTTGAACGTAAAATGTCAGTAGCAAATAAAATTATTCTCAGTTCTACGCTGGTAGCAATACTTGCTGCTTTAGCAGGGCTTTTAGGATGGAAAAACCTTCGATCTATCAAGGGGGTTTATTCCGCCAAGGTCACGGAATATCACGAAGTGGCCACGGCCATCAACCTGACGCAACGCTCGCTAGGGCAGTTGCGCAGCGAAACACAAAGCCTTTCTCTAGACTCTACCAATCCTCAGACTACCGAAAGACGCTCAGCCCTGTCGCAAGACTTACTCGTTTTAGCACAGGAGGTGGCGATTCATACTCAACGTCATCCCGATTGGGATTTAAAAAACTTGCAACGGTATTTTTTGGCCTACCAAGAATCAGCGACGCAAATGTTGGCGCGTACCGATTGGGTGGTAGAGGAAGGAAAGGCCTGGCAGGGTCACGAAACGGATTTGGTCCAAGCCTTGGAAGAAGTGAGGGAACGCGAATATGCCGAGTGCCAGGTAGTAGGGCAGCAGGTCGTGACTCAATTGCGCGAGTTATTTACCTGGGTAGTTGTGGTATCTTTATTAACCTTTTTATTAGCTATAGTTTTTGGGCAACTCATTGCTCGGGGCCTTTCCGCAGCCCTAAACGCCCTGCAAGAATCGGCTCGACGTTTACAGGCCGGAGATTACTCCAGTCGCTTGGACAAAATAGGCGAGGGCGAATTGGATAAACTTGGGGATACCTTTAATCAACTAGCGGATGATTTGGAAAAAGCACAAATCATTGAACGACAGAATGAGGAATTGGCTAGCCTCAACCATAAGTTAAAGCTCAAGAATGATTCTTTGGATAGTTTTGTCTATCGGGTATCTCATGATTTAAAGGCCCCGGTGGTCAATTTGCAATCCTTTTTGAAGATGCTACGGCGGCAATTGGGAGAAGAGTTGAGCGATCGCGTAGAGAAATCCCTGTTTTATATGGATCAATCGGCTGATAAATTGCAGTTGACGATTCGTGATTTACTAGAGGTATCGCGGATCGAGCAGAGCTTGCATGCAGAAAAACAGCTGGTAGCCTTGGCGCCGATGATTGAAGACATCAAAGAGGAAAATGTGCGATTGATCGAGGAAAGTGGCGCTCAGATTTCCACTGCCTTTGGGGTGAGCGAGGTTTATTTTTCCCCACCCAACCTAAAAAGTATTTTAGTCAATCTGATTATCAATAGCGTAAAGTATCGGTCGCCCGATCGGGTTCCGAAAATTCAGGTTAGCACCCAAGAGCATGCCGGGGAAACCTGTTTGACCATCGTAGATAATGGCTTGGGCATGGACTTGGAACGTTATGGAAAGAAGTTGTTTGGAATGTTCAATCGCTTTCACGATCACGTAGAAGGTTCTGGGGTTGGGCTTTACATCGTCAAAAAGCTAGTGGAGGAAAATGGTGCTCGTTTAGAACTCGATAGTAGCTTAGGCAAGGGAACAACCTTTTGGATTTACTTCCCCCAAATGCCTACCAATACTCCAGCTCAAAAGACAACCGCCAAAGCAAATTCTTAGCTTTCGATATTACTCGTTTGCAGTTGCTGCATAATTTCTCCCATCTGCTCTTTCGATAAGGGTTTGTTGATAAAACGAGCCAAGTCTTTAAGCTCGCCAGCCCGATCTTGGTCGGTATTGTGGAGCGAAGAAGTGAGCATTACCACTACAATTGACGCTTTGAACTGAGGATCTAGCTTTTCATAAGCCTCCATGAATTCAAATCCATTCATGATGGGCATATTGATGTCCAAAAGGATGAGTGAAGGGTGGCCATTGCGAAATTCTAGGTTGGTTTGCAGAAATTCTAGGGCTTCTTGGCCATTAAGTGCGGTGTAAATATCCTCTGTGCAGCCCCACTCTTCTAGAAATAGGCGGTGGAGGTAATTGGTAGCCTCATCATCATCGACGAGGAGAATGGATTTAAATTTTTTCACAAGAGTTGCTTTTGCGTCTTGAGTAAAGTAAAATTATTACAATCTTATACGAAAATATACTGCTTGAGTTGCATCTTATCAAATTGCAAGTCAACTTGCTCACCTTGAGACTTTAGTGGGGATTAATGAAGCGATGGGGCAGAATACTTACTACTACAGCAAAATTTAATGTTTATGAACAACAAAATCAAGTGGACTACACTAGTCCTTGCCATTCTGTCATTTACTGGCTTACTTTTTCCAAATCTTACGCGCGCGCAGTGTCCAAACCAAGCCATTAACCTATTCACCCAGAGTGAGGTGGACGCTTTTGCTCAAAATTATCCCAATTGTACCGAGTTGCTACAGAGTTTATCGATTACGATGGGAGTTCCAGATCCTGATTCTATTCAAAATTTAGATGGTTTGCAGCAAATCGTAAAGATTGGTCAAGATCTTTCGATTGGTAATACTTCTTTGATCTATCAGTCAACTATTGATCTAACCGGGCTACAAAACCTGACGGAAATTGGTCGTGACTTGTTAATTAGCGACTTTGAGCAGCTCAGTTTTACGGGTTTTGGAGAGTTAAATACGATTGGAAGGAATCTAAGTCTCAACTATTGTACAGCAATAGATTTTAATGGATTGACTAAGCTGGAAATTATTGATGGTGAATTTAGGGTAGAACGGTCGTTCTTTGAAAGTTTCGCAGGCCTAGATAATCTGCGTCGTATTGAGCGTAGTTTCGTGCTTTTTGAGTCGTTGGTGTCAGGATCGCTAGGCATGCTTAGCTTGCAGGGCATTGGTGGCGATATGTTTATCACCACTTCTTGTTTTAAGGATTTTGTAGGAATGGAGAACCTGACTGACTTTTCGGGGCGCTTACAAATCTTTGATACCTATCGGCAAGTATTTCCCAATATGCCTTCACCATCGGAATGCAGCAGCCTTAGTAGCTTACGGGGCCTAAGTGGTATCGATAGTTTGACTAGCTTTACCGTTGATGAGACCATTATCAGCGACCTAGGAAACTTCGCCAGTTTGGTCTATATCGAAGAAAAACTTGGTTTAGAAAGTAATGACAACCTTGGAGACATCAGTGGTTTGCTCCAGCTCCAACATATCGGTGGTACATTGAGCATTAGCGGCGCTGGTAAACTGGTCAGTTTGCATGGCTTGGAGAACTTACGGACCATGAATTTTGGTGAAATTGGTATTGCGCTGAATAATCTGCTGATTGATATTACGGCGCTGCGTAACTTGGATATGTCAACCGTCAGCAACTTTTTCTTGACCGATCATCCCGAACTTACCATTTGCGACAACTTCAACCTGTGTAATTACTTTTCCAATGGAGGGAATGGAGTTATTTCCCTTAATGGTACTCAGGGAGAAGGTTGTTTTAATAAAACCGAACTCCTGCTTACCTGCGAGGATAATTTCTCGAAAGTGTCTTACACCACTTTCTATGATCTTAATCAAAATAAGGTGCAAGATACTAACGAGCCTTTTTTCCCAGATGCCAGCGTAATCGTCGATCCCGGCAATGTCATTTACTTTAACCAACTCAATTCTGGTGGCCTGCTTTTTCTAGACCCCGGCACTTACACCATTAGCTATAATGCCGCAACCAGCCCCGATTGGCAACTCACCACGGATTCGGCCAGCTTTGTACTCGATATCGATAGCGACCCTTCTTGTGATGAATTGGTCTTTGGCCTTTATCCCATCAATCAAGAATCAGAATTGGCGACGAGCCTAGGTGGTTTATTCCCTCGTTGCAACACCACGAACCTGCTCCAGGCACAAGTCAAAAATACCGGATCAACCATCGCCAGTGGAACGCTTTGGTTAGAAGTTGACGAAAGCTTAGATACCATTTTCTTTGTCAATAATTTGGACACCTTTGTAGCTCCGAATCGTTATGGATGGCACTTTGCCGACTTGGCTCCAGGCTTTAATTTCTCTGGCGAAATGCTCGTCGAAATTCCCGGACCACCAGATTTTCCGGTTGGTGATTCGCTGCGCTTTAATACCTACGCCGATTTCACCGATGCCCTCGGTAGCGGGCAAAGTCCCGAGCAAAATATCCAAGTGGAAATGCGTTGCTCTTACGATCCTAACGATAAGTTAGTGGCCCCCGCTCGTGAAGGCGATTGGACTCTTTTTGAAGAAACGCTAACCTATACCATTCGTTTTCAAAACACTGGAAACGATGTAGCCTTCGATGTACAAATCCGCGATACGCTCGATACCAATCTCGATCCCACGACCTTGCGAGTGCTCGGCACTAGTCATCCGTTTCAACTCAATACTTCGCTGACGGATTCACGATATCTGGTTTTTGATTTTCCTCGCATCTTTCTACCCGATAGTACTTCTAACCCTGTCGGAAGTCAGGGCTTCGTTACCTTTCAAATTGACGCAGTAGATGGTCTGCCAGAGTCGACACCAATTTTAAATAGAGCTGGAATTTACTTTGATGCTAATCCGCCAATTATTACGAATTACACTCGCAACTTGATGGTGAGTGAATTGCCTACGGTGGGTTTTCGCCCTAGTCCGGCGGTAGAATTTTTACAGGTAATTCCCAATCCTACTCAACAGGAAGTTTATCTTTTGGGCACTAATGTGTCGCAGGGTACAGTAGAGGTTTATGATCCGATGGGCCGGGTATTACAAACGAATATTTATCAACGCGGAGAGGCCATAGATTTGAATACTTTAGCAAATGGGGTGTATTGGATATTACTTAGAGGTGAGGGGAAAGTACTGACGGGGAAAGTCATAAAATTTTAAATGTAGCATTTGCCCAAGCGTCTTTTGAAGGAACAAAAAAATATAATTTTTATGTATAAACAGGCTTTGTGGACGACTTTAATCTTAGGTGTTTTTACACTTACTTTTATTTTTCCAAATATTGTTCAGGCACAATGTCCGACTGAGGATATCTATCTCAATACGCAGAGTGAGGTCGATGCTTTTAGACAAAACTATCCCAATTGTACCGAGATAATTGGTAACCTAGGAATTAGTATCGCTACCGGGGCTATCGACTCTATTGTCAATCTGGATAGCTTACAATTTGTCACCCGAGTTGGAAAGAGTTTATTGATTGCCGACCCGGTAACGGGGCTGCTAAGCCGTATTCCTGATATGTCGGGCTTGCGGAATATCATAGAAATTGGCGATGATCTTTTCTTGCGGAATCATGATGGTTTGAACTTGGTGGGCTTTGAAAACTTAGAACGGATTGGTAGAGGCTTGGTGGTGAATAATTGTGTAGCTACCGACTTTACGGGCTTGGCTAATTTGCAGTTTATTGATGGTGGTTTGACGGTCAGGAAATCTGAATTTGAGAACTTTAATGGGTTGAATACTTTGCAAAGTATTGGGGGGATGTTGACCATTGATGAGAGCATCATTAAGGAGTCGATGGGGATTCCTAGTTTGGAGTCTATTGGTGATGGGATTACTGTAACCCAATGTTGTTTTAAAGATTTTGAGGGGATGTCAAACTTGCGATCTATTGGGCCGAGAGGAATTAGAGTTGCTGATTTTTTATTCTCTTGTACCGAGGGCGCCAGCCTAGCTGGCTTTACCGCTTTAGATAGCCTTAGTGACCTTCAGTTGGATAATACCCTACTCACGGACTTTGGGGATTTTGCTAGTTTGACCTACATCAGTAACGGTATAGATTTGGAAGACAATAATGTCCTAACCGATATCAGTGGTTTGATGCATTTGCAAAAAATCGGTGGTACTTTATCCGTGGTGCGTACGGGGGTTCTAAGCAGTTTAAATGGTTTAGATAACCTAGAAGATATGAGTGGTGGCTTTGCTTTTATTAGTGATAATTATTCTTTGATCGATATTACGGCTTTGCGGAGTTTAGACTTTTCGACTATCACTGGCTTTGGTCTTTTTAATAATTTTGAGTTGGAATTGTGCGACAATTTTAACCTTTGCGAATATTTGGCCAATGGACAGGGAAACATTGATGCCAATGGCAGCATTGGCGGTGGTTGTTTTGATAGAGACGAAGTTCTACTCAACTGTATTGATAATTTTTCTAAAGTCGGTTACGAGGTTTTTTATGATCTTAACCAAAATAAAATCCAAGACCCTGACGAACGCCTCTTTCCCGGAGCCAGTGTATTGATAGAACCCACCGGAAGAGTTCATTACAGCCAAAGCAATGCTGGTGGTGTTATTTTTCTAGACCCCGGCACCTACAACATAAGCTTTAATGCCGCAGCTCATCCCAACTGGGACGTTACTACGGATTCCCTTAGCTTTCAATTGGAAATTGATAGCACTAGCTCTTGTGATGATTTAGCCTATGGAGTTGTTCCTAATACTCTAATCTCCGAAGTAGTCACTAGCCTAGGAGGGATTTTTCCTAGATGTAACCTCCCTAATCGACTTAAGGCAGAGGTCACTAACTTGGGTACTACAATTGTTGATGGCACCTTATGGCTAGAGCTAGACGAGGAGATTGATAGCATTGAATTTTTTAATGCTATTGATACCTTTGTGGCTCCCAATCGCTATGGTTGGCATTTTAGCGATCTTTTTCCAGGCTATAGTTTTTCGGCTGAGACCTTTATCGAAATTCCCGGCCCACCAGACTTCCCTGTTGGTGATTCGCTGCGCTTTAATACCTACGCCGATTACACCGACGACCTCGGTAGTCAGCAAAGCCCCGAGCAAAATATCCAGGTGGAAATGCGTTGCTCCTACGATCCTAACGACAAGTTGGTCAACCCCGCTCGTGAGGGCGATTGGACCCTTTTTGAAGAAACGCTAACCTATACCATCCGTTTTCAAAATACTGGAAATGACGTGGCCTACGATGTACAAATCCGCGATACACTCGACCCCAATCTTGACCCTGCAACTTTGCAGGTACTCAGTACGAGTCATCCCTTAAAGTTGAATACCTCACTAACGGATTCGCGTTTTTTGGTTTTTGATTTCCCTCGGATCTTTCTACCCGATAGCGCCTCTAATCCTGTCGGGAGTCAGGGCTTCGTTACTTTTCAAATTGACGCAGTAGATGGTCTGCCAGAGTCGACGCCAATTCTAAATAGAGCTGGAATTTACTTTGATGCCAATCCACCAATTATTACCAATTACACTCGCAACTTGATGGTGAGCGAATTGCCTACGGTTGGCTTTCGTCCTAGTCCAGCGGTGGAACTTTTACAGGTGATTCCCAATCCCACCCAGCAGGAAGTTTATCTGTTGGGTACTAATGTGTCGTAAGGTAGAGTAGAGGTTTGTGATCCGATGGGCCGGGTATTGCAAACGAGTATTTATAATAAAGGAGAAGCCGTCGATTTGAGTACTTTGCCAGATGGAGTATACTGGATTT
>SPJL01031457.1_pt1 | contig 30640 bp, 29 predicted proteins | sample 3741751 | NCBI WGS metagenome assembly SPJL01 (sample SAMN10925998, study PRJNA522277) | cold seep metagenome | isolation source: Elba SIP-enriched marine methane seep metagenome, extraction at timepoint T3 | place: Italy: coast of Elba, Mediterranean Sea | reverse complement strand
CGGCTAAGAGAGCCCTATTTGCCTATTGGGGAGAATCGGATGCTACGTTTTCAGAGGTAGATGGTGATCTAGAGAGTATATTTGAGGTGCCCTCTCTTGATTCGTTGATTGGGCTTTTAGAGCAGAACCCAGATCTCCAGAGATTTGATACTGAGTTAGAGTTACGTGATTCAGAGGTTCGCCTTGCTAAGGCCAGAAGAATACCTGACGTTACCATTAGGGGTGGGGTAAAGCGCTATGAAGGCACTAGCGACTATGCCTTTGTGGTGGGTGTTTCCGTTCCACTAGGGATATTTGACCGGAATCAGGGGGGTGTTCAAGAAGCTAAGCACAGTCTGGGGGCGAGTCGGAGCTTAAAGCGAGCACGGAAGGTTAGAACGGAGAACGAACTGCTTTCAGCTTACCAAAACTTGTCAGCGGCGCACTTTCAGGTGACAACTTTAAGGAATAGTGTTCTCCCTGCGGCGACGAGTGCTCTCGAAGGTGCTAGCGAAGGATATCGTGAGGGAAAGACAGATTACCTTGATGTGTTGGATGCTCAGAGGACATTCTACGAAGTTCAGGGACAGTATGTTCAGTCGCTCGCCTCCTATCACAAGGCGGTTATTCAGATAGAGAGATTAGTGGGACAAAAAATCGATAAGGAGATGAAGAATGCTAGATAATAAAAGGCCTTTTCTTATTGGACTCTCCTTGGTGTTGGTTGTTGTACTAGCTTTCTGGACGTTTTCCGGCTCATCAGGTGATGACCATGATCATAGTGATCATGCTACGGAGCATGACGACCACGCTGATGAAGGGGGGCATGATGATGAGGAAGATGCCGTACATATATCCCAGGCTGAGTTGGTAGAGTTTGGAATCGAGACCGAGGAGGTTCAGTCGAGACAGCTCCAGATTCATCTTGATTTATCAGGGGAAGTGTCATTCAATGCTGACCGAGTGGCCCATATCGTTCCCCGTGTTCCAGGTATCGTCCTGGAAGTGAATAAAGCGCTAGGTGACTCGGTGGAGGTAGGCGATGTTCTAGCCGTCTTGGAAAGTCGAGAGCTTGCTAACGCAAAGGCGGCATTTTTGGCTTCTAAGGAACGTCGTGAGCTAAAGAAGTCCAACCTAGATCGCGAGAAGAGACTGTGGGAGAAGAAAGTCTCTTCCGAGCAAGAATACCTCAGCGCAAAATCTGAATATGCTGAAGCTAAAATCGAAGAGCACGTCGCTGAGCAGGGATTGCATGCTTTAGGCCTGGGTCGTGGACAGATTGAAAACCTCGTGGGTCAACACGACCAAAGTTTAACCAGATATGAGCTCACGGCACCTATTAGTGGAGTAATTACAGAAAAACATATCACGATTGGTGAGAAAATTAGCGGAGATGATCAGCCATTTATTATCGCCGATACAAGTCAGGTGTGGGTAGACTTCACGCTGTATCAAAAAGACCTGGCAGCAGTACGAAAGGGGCAAGAGGTAGCCATCACTCCATATGAAAATGGTGTTTTCGCTACAGGGAAAGTTGAGTGGATAAGCTCCTACCTAGATGAGTCAACACGAACTGCTACTGCGCGCGCTGTTATTGACAACCGAGAGGGGTTGTTTTTCCCTGGAATGTTTGTCTCCGGAAAGGTTGCTGTTGATAATGTCAAAGTGGATCAGGCCATAAAGAAAACAGGTATCCAGGTTGTCGAAGAAAAAAGGGTTGTATTCGTCCAGAGTGGTGAGGAATTTACAATTCATCCAGTAGAACTTGGGAGGGAGGACCATGAATACATTGAAGTGGTTTCAGGTTTGTTCTCAGGTCAGCGATATGCGTATAAAAATTCATTCACACTAAAGTCCGAACTCGAAAAAGATTCGTTCGGAGGTGGACATGCCCACTGAGGACAGGTCATATGATCGATAAAGTGATCACTACAGCTCTGAACAACCGGCTCTTTTCGTTACTTATCATGGCGATGATCATGGCCGCAGGATATGTGAGCTATAAGCAATTACCTGTTGATGCGTTTCCTGACGTATCCCCAAATCTTGTCCAGGTATTTACCATTACTGAAGGACTAGCTCCGGAGGAGATCGAAAAATACGTCACCTATCCCGTTGAAGGATCGATGACTGGGTTGCCAGGGGTAAAGAAGGTCCGAAGTGTTTCCAACTTCGGCTTATCGGTGGTTAATGTCTATTTCGAAGATAATATGGACATCTATTTCTGTCGGCAGCTCGTAAACGAGCGACTGCAGGAGGCCCGAGATCAGATTCCGGAAGGCTTTGGAGAGCCTGAAATGGGGCCAATCTCCACCGGAATGGGGTTGGTTCTATTTTATTATCTTAAAGATGAAACAGGAAAACTCTCTCTTGAGGAGCTTAGAAGTCTCCAAGACTGGGTTGTGAAGTTTAACCTGCAAACGGTTCCCGGAGTTACCGAAGTACTCGGAATCGGTGGCCAAGAAAAGCAGTTTCAGGTGCAAATCAATCCTGAGGCCCTTCTTCGCTATGACTTAGCGCTGCATGATGTGATAGGTCGGATTGAAGCCAACAATCTAAACGTTGGTGCTCAGTTTATTGAAAAGAATAGCGAGGAATTGATCGTTCGTTCAGTAGGCCTCGCTACGGGTCTAGGTGACTTGGAGCGAATCGTAATCAAGACGCATGACGGGCGCCCTGTCTATCTTAAAGACGTAGCAGCTCTGGAGATAGGAGGCGCCGTTCGAAGGGGCCTGCAGACTCGGAACGGAGTGGAAGAAGTTGTAGCAGGCATGGTGGTCAAGCTGTACGGGACCAATGCTTCTACCGTCATTGAGCGTGTTGAAGAGCGAATCGGTCAGATCAATAAGATTCTTCCGGACGGGGTGCAGATAGTACCTTACTACCAGCAGAAGGACATTGTGGAAGCCGCTGTTGGAACGGTCTCTAGTGCACTGGTACAAGGAGTTGTACTCGTCGCCCTGGTGCTACTTGTTTTCATGGGGGGAATACGCCCAAGTCTGGTAGTTGCTTTGTCAATTCCGTTCTCGGTCCTTTTTGCGTTTCTCGGGATGTCCTATTTTGGTTTATCGGCGAACCTGATGTCCTTGGGGGGGATAGCTATCGCCATCGGGATGATGGTTGACGGTACGATCGTAGTGGTTGAAAATGTCGACAGGATGCTAAGGGAGGCAGGACCCAACCAATCAAAGGTGGCCGTTATTGCTAAGGCTTGCACGGAAGTTGGCCGCCCAATCGTGTTTGCCATAGCGATTATCATCATCGTTTTTCTCCCCTTATTCACTCTGCAAGGAGTGGAAGGTAAAATGTTCCGACCTCTTGCCTTCTCAGTTTCCCTTGCTATGCTTGGGTCGCTTATTTTTGCCGTTGCCTTGGCTCCAGTGTTTAGTGCTCTATTGATGAAACGTTCTGAAAAGAACCAAGAGTCATGGGTTGTACGAACCCTGGTTAGATTCTATCAGCCTGCCATCGAATATTTTGTTCGCTTTAGGGGTGCCGCTGTAATTCTTGCTGTGAGCTTGTTGGTTTTGGGAGGGTTGATTTTCCCAATGCTTGGATCCGAATTTACTCCAAAGCTTAAAGAGGGAACCATTGTGGCGCGGCTCTCTATGGCGCCGTCAATTTCATTAGAGGAGAGTAAAAGAACAGCCATGATCGTTGAGCGTCGCCTGCTTAAGATCCAAGAGGTCAACGAAGTGGTAACTCGCATTGGCCGAGGAGAAGTAGGAGCACATGCTGACCCTGTCAATTCCGCTGAGATGTATATCCTTCTCAAGCCTAAATCCGAATGGAGGGTTGCAGGTGACCAGACGTATATAGAAGGCGTCATTAGAGAGGAGCTGGGCGAGGTACCTGGTGTACAGGTGAATTTGACTCAGCCCGTGGAGATGACTGTTGATGAGCTTTTAGAAGGAGTTCGGGCTGAACTTGCCATCAAGTTATTCGGTGACGACCTAGATGTATTGAAGGATAAAGCGGATGAAATCGCTGCTTTGATACGAGATGTGAAAGGCGCGGCCGATATACAGGTGGATCAGGTCAGTGGAACACCTCAGCTACTCATTAGGCCGGATCGTCAAGCCGTTGCCAAATATGGCCTTAATCTTGAGGATGTACAGGAAATCGTTAGCGCTGCTGTCGGAGGAGTTACAGCAGGACAGATTTTTGAAGGTATCCGACGATACGATATTCTCGTTAGGTATTCCCCAGAGTCACGTAATACCATCCGTGCCATTGAGAGAATATTGGTTCAAACACCGACCGGGAAGCGAGTTCCGCTAAGCGAACTTTCTGAGATTAAGGAAGTTGTTGGGCCCAGGCAGATTACTAGGGAAAATAACCAGCGTTTCATCACCATCCAGTGCAACGTCTTAGAACGAGATATCGTATCTTTTGTGGAGGAGTCGCAGGCCAGTATTGATCAAAATATCGACCTCCCGGCGGGATATATGGTGACATGGGGAGGGCAGTTCCGCCTTCAACAAGAAGCTAATAAGCGCCTTGCCATTGTGATCCCGATTACTCTAGTCATCATCTGTCTTCTCCTCTATAGCAGCTTTGGATCCATTGCAAATACCATCCTTATTATGCTAAACATCCCTCTGGCCTTGGTAGGTGGGGTTATCGCTCTCTGGATATCGGGTCAAAACCTTTCAGTTCCATCTTCTGTAGGATTTATCGCTTTATTCGGGATTGCTCTCGAGAATGGAATGGTTCTTATTACCTACCTCAATCAACTTGTTAAGGAAGGCGTTTCCGTTGACGAGGCATCGATTAAAGGCTCTCTTCTTAGACTGCGTCCTGTCTTAATGACAGCGGTGACAACCTCTCTCGGGCTGGTCCCTCTTCTGTTGGCTTCAGGAACAGGAAGCGAGGTGCAACGTCCTCTGGCGACAGTAGTTGTTGGAGGGATTTTCACCTCCACCATACTCACATTGCTGGTCATACCCGCTCTATACAAATGGTTTGCTCCTGGAAAAGCTTCAGTTGAAGCCGAAACTATTGTTCCTCAACATGGCTAAGGAAGAGCGGTTGGCGCGCCGTAGGGTTTTCAGAGTAGAGGGAATGTGCTGCCAAGACGAGATTCTAGCTCTGAAAAGAAGCCTCGGAACACTTGTTGGTGGCGACGAGCACCTCCACTTTGACTTGGTCAACAGCAAGATGGTTGTTGATACAGGGGCAAATCGCTGTTCCGATGAGGAGATCATCTCTACAGTGTCTAAGATGGGCCTAAAAGCTCAACGCTGGGAAGACTCCAAGCATCTCAGCATCAATGGAATCACTCGTGATTCTCTGTTTATTTTCTCTGTCACTATTAGTGCCCTATTTCTCGTAGCGGGCTTTGTTGTTGACGTTTGGTACACAGAGACATTTGGTGTGAACCCAGCACCTTTTCTGTACGGAGGTTGTGCTTTTCTTGGGTTTTGGCGCGTCCTTCCTAAGGCCCTGGCGGCTATTCGCAGTATGCGCCCAGATATGAATCTACTGATGGTAATAGCCGTTAGTGGTGCTTTTCTTATTGGCGAGCTTTTTGAAGGAGCAATGGTTTCCTTTCTCTTTGCAGTCTCGCTTCTTCTTGAGTCGTGGAGTATGCAAAGGGCCCGTACCGCCGTTGAAGGTTTACTATCGGCGGCTCCGAATCGCGTGATGGTTTTGATTGATGGGGGGCGCACACGCGCTATGAATCCGAGTGAAGTAGTGGTCGGAAGCCTCTTCTTAGTCAAACCAGGTGAGATAATTCCTCTGGATGGAGAGATTGTTGAAGGGGCCGGTGAGATTAATCAGGCTCCCATAACGGGAGAAAGCGTGCCGGTTGCCAAAGGGTGCGGTGATACGGTCTTTGCCGGTACTGTAAATAGTGACGGTACTCTGAGCATAAGAAGCACAAAACCAGCAGAAGATACGACCCTAGCCACTATTGCACGGTTGGTAAGCGAGGCCCAGTTAAAACGATCACCTTCTGAGAAATTTGTTGAGAGGTTTGCGAGAGTCTACACTCCTTCGGTGATACTGATTGCACTGTTGGTTGCGATCTTACCCCCGCTGTTTCTTGGTTACCCAGCTCTGGATTGGGTCTACCGAGCTCTTGTCTTACTGGTTGTGGCTTGCCCTTGCGCGTTGGTGATTTCTACGCCTGTCAGTATCGTATCGGGATTGACCTCGGCGGCCCGAAAGGGAGTTTTGATTAAGGGCGGAGAGTATTTGGAAGCGTCCGCTTACTTGAAGGCTGTGGCAGTTGATAAGACGGGGACACTCACCAAAGGAGAACCACAAGTCGTTGACCTTGTGCCATTAAACGGTCACGATGAATCTGAACTGTTAGAAAGGGCCGCTTCCTTGGAGGCCTCCAGTCAACACCCCATAGCAACGGCAATCGTTTCTGAGGCTAGAGACAGAGGGATTGAATTTCCGAGGTGTACCGAATTTCGAAATTATCCAGGAAAGGGATCCATAGCTAAGTTCAAAAACAAGAAATTCTGGATAGGCTCTCATCGATTTATGGAGGAAATGGGACAGGAGACTCCCGAAGTTCATGAAGTTGCAAACTCATTAGCTGAGCAAGGGTATACAGTCGTAACAATTGGAAATGAGGAACATGTTTGCGGTCTAATTACAGTGGCTGATCTGCCCAGGGAGGGTGCAGGTAAAGTGGTAGAGTCTCTTAGACAAAGAGGAGTCGAAATTGTAATGCTCACTGGTGACAATCTAGCTACCGCAACTGCAATTGGTAAGAAGCTTGGCATTAGCAACGTGTTCGCAGACCTTCTGCCAAACGATAAGATTGAGTTGGTCCAGAGAATGAATAACGACTACGATTCTGTGGCTATGGTGGGTGATGGTATTAACGATGCTCCAGCAATGGCTCAAGCTACTGTTGGTATTGCTATGGGCACAGCTGGCAGTGACCTCGCAATAGAGACAGCCGATGTCGCCCTAATGTCAGATGAACTCGCCAATATTCCATGGCTGATTGATCACGCTAAAAAGACCCTGTCCATCATCAAGCAAAATATAGTGCTCTCGTTGGCTACCAAGGGAATAGTTCTTGCGCTATCCATAGTTGGATATGCTTCTCTATGGGCGGCTATTGCGGCAGATGCGGGTACATCTCTACTCGTAATCGCAAATGGCTTGAGAGCTCTAAAAAGTAGCGGGTAACCTTGTAACCTTTCGGAATCCCTATGCTTGCCTTCATATATATGACATAACTAGCATTATGTTGTATATATCGGAAAAGGGAGTTGAATCTCAAATTTTGGGGTGTTTTGTGGAGTTACAACCGTTTGATGGGTCTTTCGATGTAGGATCTTCGATCTCATATGAGCAAGCGAAGCATTTACGTGATGAAGCGATATGGCAGCAGCTACAGACAATCACCGTCGGATTTGCGCTTGAGGAGTGGCTCGCTACATTTAGTAAGTTAACAAGTAAAAACTATCGCTATGGGATGCGCCGGTTAATGCAACTGGGTTTGGTCGATGTTCAGTCAAGCCTTCAAGCCTTCTCTCTGGTAAATCATGATTCAGTAGTTGACCGTATTAAATTGGTCGAGGAATGGAGTGAATCCTCCAAACAAGCCCGAGCAGCCTGTTATATCTCATTTACTCGTTTTCTTAGTCGCAGAACACAGGGAATGGTTAAACGAGCAATTCCGTCTCGAGAAGGCCATAACAAGACGTTTTTTAAGGTTAGAGAAAAGGTGATGACGAACGCCATGGATAGATCTCAGTGGTCACGATTCATGGATGAGATAGATCGAATAAATATTCGAGAAGGGATTGTTGCCCGTCTGGCTCTTCAAGGGGGAAAAAGAGTATCTGAAGTACTCAGAGTGCAAACAGACGATATTCTGTGGGAGGATAGAAAGATATCCTATCGTCATTCCAAGACCAAAGGGCTAGAGAAATACACCCTGATAACATATCCAGAGCCTGTTATCACTTCTTTATCCAACTACTTGGGAGGTAGAAAAGGGACAGTTTTTGTCACTCGAAGTGGCCGAGATGTTGATCGAAGGAATGTTTGGGCGTCATTTGTTAAAGCAGGTGAACGCGCAGGAATACCGTTCAGAGTTACTCCTCACGTACTTCGAGCTTCATGTATTACCTATCTAAAGAATCAAGGCTTTTCCGATAGCGATATCATGGTTATCACAGGACACGCTAGTGCAGAAATGGTCAATGCCTACGACAAGCGCGACACGAGTGACAATATTTCTGCGAAAATTTCCCTAGTGTAGAGGCAGAACTACTATCGTATAGGTTTTACCATCACACCTGTAACTCCAATTAGAATACATGGAATTCCTAGCCAGAACGCAATGTGTAAATATACGTTATCGGTGTATGCCATCAAATGGCCAGCGAAAAATATGAAGCAATAAAGGGAAACAGCAGCAAGCCCGACTGCAAATAATGATTTAATAATGATGTTAATCATCCATCTCCTCCCCCTTGATAACGATGAGGTTTAACTTAAATACCTGTCCATTCTACACTGAAGCCATACTTTATGGCACGTATGGCACGTATGGCCTATGTGGCAAGCATTGTGTGGGGGATTACGCCGAACCGGTCCCTTTGAATAACAAACTTTGCGCTCTCAGGAGTAAATTCGCGAGCCGATTTTAAAATCAGGTTTGCCAACTCATTATGTCCGTTCATTCGAGAAATTTGCTCCGCTGTCTTGTGGTACCAATCTTCCAGAACTGGATTGGCTCCACTCTTGAGGAGCAGTTTGACGGCCCCCTTATCCCCTGCACCGGCAGCTTCCATGAGAGCGGTTCTTCCATAGAAGGAATCTACGTCTGGATTCGCTCCAGCCGAAAGTAAATCCTGTGCTATGCGCAAAAAACCATTCTTGATTGCCATGATGAGCAGGGTCCTATTGTTCTCTCCGATGTACTGATGATCAATATCGAGGTGAATGATCGGTATCAGCTTTCTCACAACATGTGGACGTCCGTTTGTTGTGGCCCATACGGCAAATTTAAAGGGAGTTTCAGAGAGTAGGGTATCCGGACGAATACCACGATTGAGGTGTCTTGTAGCAGTGTCGAAGTCTCGGAGAAATACGGCTCTGGTCATCTCAATTTGATGATGTTCTCCTATCAGTTCCGTTAGGGCTCGTGGGTTTTTAAGAGCAAGAGGGGCGCTCCAAACCAGAGTAACAAGTTGTCGCAATGCCAGAGACTGCAGCTTAAGTTGCTCCTCACAGAGTTCACTCTCTGTCCCTTTTAACCAGTGGAAAGCATACGGAATCCAGTAGACAAGAAGAAGGTGGGCGGTAGTGAAGGCAAGCTCCAAGAGTGCGAAAATCGGGGCCACGATAACCAAGATTTTGGCGTACCGGTGCTTTTTCTCCTCTTCGTCAACCAGGTAGGAACCGATGCGATAGGTAAGGTTGTGTATGTGCATGACTAGCCATCCTTTGCTATAGGTATCTTCACTTTCGATATGGAATAATTCCCAGGTAACTTAACGTAAGCTGTGTTGGGTTTGAGCGACTGAATATCTGTAGGAGAAACCACTGGTCGGTTTCTTATCTGTCCTGAAATATTCACGCCATCTCTCATCTGGTGTGCCCCGTAAGAGATGCCTTCCTGAAACTCCTTCAGTTCACACTCTCCGAACATCTTTGAGAGTCGTGAGGCAACCTCCGGATCCTGCTCGTAGAACGCGATCTTGGTAAGGCAGTTTCCCAAAATAATACGGGTTTCATCTCGTCCGTAAATCATCTCCAACTGAGACGGGCTTTGTAGAGCAAGTAATCCGCACCCACCGTACTTGCGACTTTCAACAAGAAACGTATCGATGTCTTTTAAACGTTGAAGGCTTGGAAGCTCGTCGACGATAAACCACAATCTCCGGGAGCGGCTCGGATTAAGTTGTAAAAGGCTTCTCATAGCCACAGAGAGCCAGGTAGAGACTAACGGACGAACAGCAGCCCTCTGTGATACCTGCATGGAGAGAAAGAGCCAGCTTCCCTTATCTCCATTTTCAACCCAATCTCTTACTGAAAAAGGTTCCTCTACGTCTGGTAGGAAATCCAGAGAGCTAAGAAATGAGGCTGCAACTGAACGTATCGATGCGGCGGTTTTCTCCGAGTTGATATCTAGGTGTGAAGCTGCGCGAGTTCCTGCAACAAACTCACATAGATCTGATAGAGAGTCGTAAAGAAGAACTGATCGAAGTGTGCTGGTGCTCCTGGTGATTTCTGTCTTCTGCAATACTGACGAGAGCAGCGAACGAGCTGCGTCCCTCCAGTAGCTCTCGCGCTCGCAATGGCTTACAGGGATAAAGCTTTCGGCTAGAGATTCGTAGTCGAAAGAGGTTCTGCACTCGGCCCAAGGGTGCCAAGACGCTCCCCTTTCGTCGAATGGGTTCAGAATAATGTCTCTGCCTTCTCGATAGTAACGTCTGATAAACTCTCCTGTTGTATCTACTACGACAGCTCTATCACGCCTTAGTCTTATCTGAGGAAGAATCGTGTGGAAGCAGTTGGTTTTACCACTCCCCGTGCCCCCGGAAATAAGCGTGTGCTGCGTCTCGGTGCCCTTCACGAGAGGTAGATTACCAACCCGGAGGTCCGAAGCTTCCCGAGTCAACTTGAGCCGTGCTCCCAACCGCAATGCAGACGTCTTTCTTCTTCCGGAAACATGCTCCTTCTTTTTCGACAGCTTTCCCCTAACCAAAAAGAACACTTGAGTGGCGATAAACACCCACAAAAAGAGCTGTGAAGCACTTGCGAGGTGTTCCCACGATAGAGATGCCGCCACTTGAAAATAAGGCTCTGAGGTGCGTAGAAGCTGCTGCGAAGAAACCTCTACGGATTCTCCTGGATGCCGCTGGTTAGCCACAGCTGCCCAAAAGGAGGAAGCAACGGAGATCCTATCTAAGAATGGGGAGAGAAGAAGCGCCTTTAGGTAGTACCAAGAGGCTTTGTGGAGGATGGAATCCATCCTCCACAAAGCTACTCCAAGCACGCTAAAAGATACCGACAGGGCCATTCCAGCAGAAATCTTAAGGACTTGACGCAGCATCCGTATTCGATGCGCCCAAGTCTGCCCTCCCTCTGCTAGGCTATGCAGTAAAGCCATTGACTACCTCAACTCGTATGGCTTTGCTTTGGATATCCCAACCGTTGATGTCCCCTCTCTCATGCGGCGACGCTGCTTCGCTGTCATAATATTACTCTCAAGGCGACTTGAAACTCTTTCGTAGACGCCTTGGTCATCCATAGCCGCCGTAACATCTTTCAACCCTCGAAAGAGCGGGTAGTCACACTGATAGCTGCGAGTGAGGCGAATAGCAGAGTCAATGACATCACGAGTGTGATCTGTATCCCCACCCAATTTGCCGACAAAACTCAGCCTAAAATACACCTCGCCAAGCTCCTCCCGAACGATCGGGTCTTCGATGGTTGCTAGAATTTCTAGGCTCTCCTCTTGGTCCACCCCCCATTGCTCTCCCCAATCCTGAACATTTTTAAGGTATCTAGAGTAGAAGTACTCCTTGTTCTCCTTTAGGTCTTGGAAGGTTTTCTTAAGGAAAGCAAGTGTTTCAGGATAGTAGCGCTCCATGTGAAAGTACTCGATTTCTCTTTCCCCACGGACAAGCTCCCAAGATCTGTTTTCAAAAACCTTATCTAGCTCATAGCTTCTCATCGCCTCCTCTGGAAATGGACTCCATCCTACGGCAGCAACGCTCGGAGACCTCAATAGCAAGCCTCGAATTTGCCAACTACGCATCACGGCTGCTTGCCAGCTCTCTTCTGGACTCAAGTCATACTGCTTGCCCCAAGATGTGACTTGGTCTCTAAGAGAGCTAATTTCCTTTTCTTGCCTATCAACAGGAAGAGTGGTTAGCTCGCTCACCTTCTCTTTTGCTACCGAGCTAATCGTGTCGTACATTTCGCCTCCGCATCCAGGCAAAACCCCAACTAATGTAAGTAGTAACAATCGTTTCATCGTCTTTTCTCCGTTATGGTTATTCAAAGTTCACTTGCGCCACCATCGGGGGAGCCTTCGGGATCCCATTCAGGTGCATTTTGTCACCTGCCCACTCCTTGATGTTGGAGCAGACAGTTGATACCTCTTCTAAGTCTTTATCTGTGACGGTCTTTCTCGCAGCTGTTGCTAGAAGCCATTCTTCGCTTTTTTCCTTCATTGCAGCCTGCTTTGCCTCTCTGTCGAAGCCAATAGCCTCTGATATCTCATCTCGTTGATGATCAAAGGAGGCAGCTTGCTTGTTAAAGTCGCCCGAGATCCCTCTTGGGTCTGGAGCCGTAATTCCACTTGTATCTAAGTAATCCTGTTTAGCCTCCTCAACGGAGGCGCTCCAAGCCGTGTACTCCGGACGCTCCATATCAATCGCGCTATAACGGTCGTTTAGACCTTCCTGATCGAACTTCGATTGATAGCGAGAGGATACGAACGAACTGAGGAATGATTGTTCAACAGAGGCTCTCTCATCAAACCGTGAGGGGTTGGTGAGAAGATCCTTAGCCTCTTTCTCGCCTCGCGTACTCCAAAGGTGGTCCACAAAGCCTTGGGTGAGGTCGCGCTTAAGAGCAGCACTCTCGCTCGACGATTCCGAAACAAGATCCTGCAGCGTTGTACTCTCCTGCAGAGCCTTGCTGTACTGATCTTGGTAGGAATGTAAGGTATCGAATGACTTAGCTAGCGAGGAAGAGACCCGCGACATCTCATCACTTGTTTCACTGAGCGACAGCATCTTTTCCTTATTCTCCGTCAGCTGCCACATCTGTCCAATCTCCGACCCTAGGTTGTTGCTTTCAACCCAAGCCATTGCTTCAGTGTCTGTTGCACCGCCACTCTTTGACGCTTCCGCACCAAAGAACCAGTTGCATCCTCCCGCTTTCAAGAGGGTCTGCGACGCTTCTCTCTCATCCATAGAGTGTTGATCCGAGTATTGCTTAGAAATCGCCTCGAAGCTGCGGACTGTTTCCTGGTCCGAGACCGAAAGCCGCTCCGCCATGCCTTCATTTTTTGCGAGACCAGAAGAAATGTGGTGGGTCATATCAGCGGCATGCCTTGCAGCACTTGAGATCCCTTCTACTACGGACTCTCGCCTCTCCTCCGTCACGCCGTTGGCATGATTGAGGCTCTGCTGAGCAAAACTCTGGTAGGACTGTTCTAGGTGCATCGAATCGATCAGGTTAGACCGGTTCTGCTCAGCGAAAAGACGCCCACCTGCATAGGTTGTTTTCATCACTCCGTCGTTGAACTGCATCGCACCCTGAGAAAGGGACGGACTCATCTGCTTTTGGAACGCAGTCGTGTTTTGGTAGCTCGTTTGCCCCATACTCGCGTTCCCATAGGAGTAGTTCCCAGTAACCTGCTCTGTCGCCGCGTATGAGGCTGCTGTTTGAACAGGCCCTAGCATCGAGCTGGCTAGGTGGATAAACGAGCCAACACCTCCTTGCAGCACCGCATAAGAGACGTAAGGAATCGAAGCTGAAATGAAACCCGAGAGAGCAAACATATCCGCGTAGAGGTTCGATAGTCCCCTGCTCGTAAAGAAACTAAGTCCGAGCTGGTCCTGACTGAGTCCAGTTAAGATCGACGCAGCTTGCACCTGAGCAACAGTTTGCATCACGTAGCTTAAGATCGAGAAAAAAGGAGGCCACATTTGAATCCAAGCGATCATCCATACCCAATTCCCAAGATAACGAAACCCTCCAGGTAAAAAGGCCAAAGGTCCGATAAAGATAAACGATGCATAGAGCAGCGCCTCTAGAACAGCTCGCAAGGAAACCAAGCTGTTTGCCGCCAGTGATCCAAGAATCCGGTAGGTCGACCTCTGCTGAAGCTGCGCCCTTGCGGTAGCAAACCCATCTCGTTTCGCGTATTCATCCTTGAAGGTATTGATTACCAGCTGCTGGGTAATGAGCTCCTCCGATTCCTTCTGAATCCCCGTCAGAGACTGAAATGCGAGCGGAAGATTCTTGAGAACTTCATTCGACGAATAATACTTCGCCTCATTGCCAAGAAGCTTCTGAATTTCCGTAACAGCTTGCTTGCAACTCTTAGTCGTGCACTTCCCTTCTTTGCACATCTTGACAAGACGAGCTTTTGAGGTCTTATCTGAAAGGAAACCAAGGACATTTGTCGACTTACGTAGTTCCTCCACATCGTAGAGCCCCATTGCCAGATCGTAGATCACACACTGCTTGGAGATGCGTTTGAGGTTTTGCTCCGTCTCCGCAGAGCTAACTTTGTAATCGTGAGCATCGATAAACGTGTTCGATCCAAATAGCATGCCTGTGCTGCTATAGCTGACATCAGAAGGAGTATGCATCACCGTGTCGATCGCTGTCGTAATCCGATAGCCAAGAGAACTGATCGTCTGCGAGATCTGAGCTAACAAAAACGGGACATGTTCAACTCGGTGAGATCTCCCCGTAATCATATCCTCAATCGTCACCGTTTGGGAGGGAACCATCATCAAGGCAATCACTCCAAGAAATGGGAAGAAATAACGCCCCAAAAAGGATTCCAGGCTGGGAGCAAACAAGGTGCGAATTAGAACCCATGCCCCTCCTACAGAGGCTGCAATAAGCGCCAAAGGCTGAAACAAGCTCGCACTCTGATTGTTCATCAGCATTGCTATCGCATTGAAGATGTTCTTCAAGATCTCCCCGCCGCCATAGGTAACAAGTGTCGCTGACATAAATTCCTCCTAATCAAACATCACTTCGGAAAAGATCTTGCTCTCGAGCAACTCCATCTTCGAGAGAAGAATCTGCTCCTGCTGAATATAATCAGATACCCGGTGCTCATAATGGGCAATCCTCGTCTCAAGGCTAGCGAGGTCTTCTAAGAGCTCCTCTATCTGCCCCCCTTGAACTTGGGCATTTTTGAGCTGAAGAGCCCCCTCACGTACTGAGTAGATAGCCTCTCTCAAAAACTGAGTCATCATGTCAAAAGCGACCATCTCCGCAATATTCTCAAGATCAACGGGACATGTTCCTCGCTTGTAGGCGGTCATGATGGAGACTATTCGGTAGATAGGCAGAGAAGAGCCCTCAATGAAGCCTATTTCCTCTTGGGTAAGAGCCTCATCACGTACGATCTTTTTCTGCATCTCGATAAGGCGATCTCTCACCATTCCAGACCACGATGAGCTTCGAGAGAGGACTACCCCCTGCTTCTTGGCACGCAGACATTTATCTGTGTCCTGACAACGATAGATTTCCAAGGAGCCACCATTCATCAGAGCTGTAATGAAATCGTCATTGGGAATCATAGCCGACCAACGCTCGATCTCTGTGGTCTCGCCCTTGCGCACCACAAAGGTTCCCATCATCGTCAAGAAGAGCTCTGAAAGCTCTTTATTGTGAGCGAGAAATCTCTGCTTCTGGATCGCGTTCCATGTAAGGTTGTATTCGTCTAGTAACACATCCTTGTACTCGGGGTTGTCTGCTAGGTCACTCATCTGATTACGAAACTCTCCTCGTTGAGAGCACTTTTGCCGGGAGGAAGTATAGTCGGAGAAGTAACCCTCTTTTCCACCCACAGAGCGACAGATCGCCTGACTAGCCGCTGTATTACGTGGCCATATACCTCCAGCTATCTGAGAACCGATTTCACAGCTGTTGATGTTGGTCCCGTTGATCATATTTGACCAGCTCTGGAGCTGCTTCATGGTGTTTGCAATCTGCGGAGAAGCGGATTCGAGTCCCAACATAAAGCTGTAGGAGATCGCCGAGGATCCAATCGACTTCAAGGTTGTAACCAGCTGATCGGAGTTAAGGAAGCTGAACCCTCCAGCATAGATGTCGATGCCTCCACACCCCGCGTCAAACCTGGGGAGATCAACATGAGCGAGCTCGTTGTTAACCACCCGATTGCGAACAGCGATACCGCCTCCGGTTGCGTATCCCGCGCGCTGCCCATCGTAGATGGCTCCTGAATTGACATTCGCTGATGACCCAAACTTATCGAAAAAGTTGTTCAATTCCCTATTAAGATTACCTAGAAGCATAGAGGGAAGAAGTGAGACTACGAAAACGACTCTACTGAACATATCTCTCCTCCAAATTGCGGCTTCCAAACTGCAAGAAAACGTTATCCTCAATCTTATCTACCGAGATGAGTCCATATGCGAGAGGAACGACATCCTCAGATTCCGGATCGATCGCGAACAGAGCCGGTACCCCCTGAATGCCAAAAGCATGCGAGACCCCATTGTCCTCTCTATACTCTGGAAACTCATCTAGAGCCCCTCCATCAAGAGAAATAGGGACCACATCCCATCCGTAACGAGAGGAAAAGAGCTTAAGGACCTTTGCAAAGGCGACAGAGTAGCGACAATCACTCCGGTAGAAGAAGAAGAGCCCGTAGCTATCAGCGAGATCGTGAATGATCTCTCCCTTCTTCCGTTGCAAATCATCCTTGTAGAGCTGCCGACCATACTGAGAAACAGGCGCATTGCTTGTATAATCTAGGGATGGAGCCTCTAGGATCACCTGTTGCCAAACATTAGAAAAGCGACCAACCCTGTCGAGGAGTTCTTTCTGAGCGGCTACATAGTCCTTTATCTTTTCTGGAGTAGGATTCAAAACCGCATCTGCAAGTCTGTTCTCTAGAGCGACTCTCATCTCGGATAGAAGCTGCGATGGGGCCTTTGCTTCCTTCTCTTCTTCTTGAGACTGCTTTCGATCCTCATACCAAGCCCAACCCTCTGCGCGTTTGCCATGCCAATTAGCCTCCAAAGTACCTGTGAGAATGATCATTAGAAACAAAACTCTCATGATTCCTCCATCTTCAATTCAATTGAATCACGAGAAACTGTGAGTCCTTGCAACCGTTCGATAAAACTTGTTCCAATGGAGTTCCACTGATCCTCCACCAGTTCCGATAGATCCATAGTGGATAGATCTAGCTGAGCAATCTGCTCTGGTGAGAGCGGGGAAAGATTAGGGTTCTTAGCACTTCCCCAAGAAATCCCCAACTGCTTTCGTGCCTGCTCCTGAAGAACTCTTGCAATCTTTGATCCAAAGCAGGCGTAGACATGGGTGGTGCTGGTTTTTAATCCAAGAGTTGAATTAGTTTTCTTTCCAATATAATGGCACAATCCATCTCGACGCATAGCTGCCAAGGCCTTTTCTTCGGCATTGCATTTACTGAGATAGAGGTCATTTGCAACCCCTCTCATCGACTGACAACAATCTAAGATAAGGTCCCCGCCAATTGCCTTCTTGCACTTCTTGACTTGTGGGGTGAAGAGCCGCGCCTCTTGAGCATTACCTCCATTACTCTCCAACTCCTTCTCAATCTCGGAAAACAGCGAAAGGGTAGCTGCAGCATGACCAAACGAGGTATTCGGTTCCTCTTCGAGAGTATCAATCTCGCCGCCTAGGCCGAATACGGAGTCACCATCTAGCGACTGAAGGTGACTGTGCCCCTCCTTAAAGCATTTGTAGGTGTTTTCCCAGAGCAGGCAGCCGTGAGGTGTTTCTTTTAGGCACTTTCTCTCAAGCAAAGAACAGCGCCGCCCTTTAAGAGAGAGGCAGGCATTCATTGGATTAGGATGGACTACGAAAACGAGGCGGTCTTTCCAGCATTTTCGATAAACCGATCTTCCATTGACTTCTCGGGCCTCCTCCAGCTCAATACACTCTTGAGCCACGAGATTGACATCAGGAGATCCTGCTTCGCTCTCACTTAATCCAGCCCACTGCCAGTGATCACTCTCTTCCCAAGCCTCTTCTTGGACGACAGTTCGAGTCTCGTTAAATAGGTCACAACTGCTGACATTGTTGTAGTGCCTCCAATCAGCTGTCACTCGCCTTCCTTTAAGACTTACGCCGTACCAGTCGACTTCTCGGTCGGTAGAAAGATTCGCTTCCAGTTCGTTGTATTTCTTCTTCGCCTTTTTTCCCTTGCCATAGGTGTGATCAAACCGATGTCCTTGGCAACGCCTCTTAACCTCGATAACCTCAGGGGTGTGAGTCACTTCAACAGCAAGAGTACGCACGACTTCCTGAGGAAACGACTCACCTGACTGCTTGCACTTCTCAATCTCATAAGTCACTCCCTCTTCGACCACAACGTGGTTCAACGCCTCTATGGGGTTCTGAGTGACCTCCTCAGACCTTTCGAAATAGTCCTCATTCTCATCAATTGCGGACCTTTGGCGATTCGAAAGATGCTCTGTACTCCCAACAAACGATGAGACCTCATTCTCTGGGGACTCCCCATTCAAAAGCTGCTGTCGAGCTTTCTTCTCATCGAAATCACCAGAAACAAAGTCCGGATCAACAGAAAGCGCCTGCGCTTCCTTCATGGCAGCTTGCACCAGAGAGAAAGAGAATTCTTTTCCCTCCTCATAAGAGCCCTTCATAGGGCTAGCAGCTAAAACCGAAGCAAACGCGAGCAGCACTACTGTGCTGCTACAAACTGAACAGCATCCAAACAGCATTGTCTTTTCATCCAAATAAGATACACAAATTCTTCCCCTTCATAGGGATAGCTTTTTCCCGCCCCCCATAAGAGATCACTTTTTCCTAGGTCATTACACGGCCCTTGCGTCTGAGCGACTGGGTAGGCAAGCTGAGTCTTGTAGAGACTCTTCTTAATCACAGGCATTGGCTTCGGCTGACAGAATTCGTTGCTGTCATACCCAAGTAAAAGCCTAGAGCGATGCATCTTTGCGAGAAGCCGATGCACCAGAAGAGAGCTCGCCTGTAGTCCTCCCTCATGATGGGCAACACTTCCCGTAAAGGGGTAAAGTGATCCCAAGCACCCCGCACACCAAAAGAGCTCATCTGTGAGCTTTCCTGCGGATGCTGCAACACAATCAGCCATACAGGAAGCTTGAGCCAGAGGATTGGCAAAGATGAAGGCTTCAGCTCCCATAATAGTAGCTAGCTGCTCGTCATTCCAAAGCGGATCGAGCTCGGAGATATAGGGAACATCCATCTCCCCTTTTTCGGTACAGGAGAAATCAGTTAATACCTCCAACCAAGCGAGAAGCGGCCACTTATAATAATGGACGTTATAGAAGCTATGTAACGTGCCATCCTGCAAAGAACCAACAGATCCTCGGTTCTTGATCGTCTCGCTCCCAATTGAAATGCCACCAAGTCCTAGGAGCTTATAAGCGTGCCTTGTGACATCGACCATGGCAGCTGGTTCCCAGAACGAGATGGGAATACCTATCTTAGGAGGGATCCCAGGGCAGGTACAAAGCCTCTCCGAGTATTTTGTCTGCTCGCTATACCCAGGAGTCACATTGATCCCAGAAACGGTAATGGGAAAGATGCACTCCCAACAAACATCCGTTACTGGGTTGACGACCCTCCCATCTCCCCCGTAGAGAGAACTGGCAAGAAGCAAAAGAAGACAGAGAGTATGTCTCATACGGACCCTCCTATGATTTCCTCAGCAGATCGCAGAGGAATGTTACCGGAAACCTTCTTCACATCGTTCTCTTCAAAAAAGAGAAAGGAAGGTACAGCGGTCACCTGGTTCTGCTCAAAAACCAGTGGATTAACGAGAACTGGAGCCGTCATTCCCCTCTTCTTCAAGCCTGCAATTCGACTGGCGAACTCCTGGAAGCTGTTTCTTGGGATCCCTCTCAAGACCAGTGCACCATTTCTCCCCTCTATCTCTGAAGAAAGAGAAAGCCAAGCCTGATCGGGAAGAGAAAATGAAACCAGGACCAAAAACTCATAGTTGGGATCGGGCAGTGTCTCGAACTTCTTGCAGCGGGAGCAGTTCTCTCCTCTGAACACAAGTGGGTCAGCCTCTAGCGTTGTGAATGCCAGCATAACCATACATGCCATACGAGCCATACTTGCCATATTAGCCATACATTACACCCTATCTGGCAAAGCCAGCTCCTCTATGCGGAGTCGCCTGCCCTCTTGAGAAACTCTTGCTGGAACGGCTTCGATGCCGAGTTTTCTAACCAGCAGGCCAGACTGGTCGAAGTAAACAGCTCTTCCCTTTTCTTCCTCCAGATCAAACGGAGAACCTGACACAAGGATCCACTTGCCGCGATTCTGTTCTGCCCAAGCCACCTGCTTGGGATTGTCACCATCAAAGAAAAGGAGCTCTTCACCCAGAGAGTGTTGATCCAATGGGTTCACTCGAGTTCCCTTTGGGATCACAACTCTTCCTTTTTCATCTTTGATATCTCGCTGAACTGCGACCGAAGGGTCGAAATAGAAAACGCGATCAGAGCGGCAATCTAAGCAAGCTAGAACGGCACTTCGACTCTTCACTCGAGAAACCATTCGCTTCTGAACGCGATCAAGCCCCTCCGCTCCCCTGTCGGCCATCTGGCCGTTCAAATAAACGAGCAGGTCCTCTTCCTCTATTGGAAAAAGTTTTCCGTACACCCCATGGTCTACCAGGGCACCCACGCTGGAAATAAAGAAAGTAGATGCAAATAGAAAATAGCTCAAAAAACGGGCCATGCTACCTCCTGAAGCTCTTCGAAAGCTACCAGACCGAATTCGGAATAGCGTGAGTCGAAACTCTCATCATGTTGTCCAACCAGAAAAAGGTGTCCCTCTGGAATGATTTGGTTCCTGATTGGAGTGAGTTTTTCACTAATAGGACCATGATCTATCCCAGATACCAGAACTCTTCCAGACTGGGTTTCAATCTGATCGCCAGGGAGGCCGGCTACAAGTTTCATAATGGGAATTGCGGATTCTGGTCTCATGAGGGAGACATAATCCCCATTAGATACGTTGCCATTCGCTTCTCTACTTATGAAAAGGGTGTAAGGAAGGCTCTCGGTGCGATTTATTCGAATTCCAACCTTGGGGATATACCAAGACGCAATCATCACCGTAGAGAAAAAGAAGAGCACGATGCCCAAACGAGAGCGAAACTTAAGCATTCCTTTTTTCCTCCAAGATAGATTCTATTGCCTCTACAACACTCATCCCCTGCTTCTGACGATCCTTAACCAACGCGTATTCATCCGCTTTCGTCGAGTAAAGTAGTCCAGAGAATGGGTCAAGAATGAGCCTCCCGATGCTGAAGCTCCCTTCACCGTCACAAATCATAATCTCGGAATACTCGCCATGCCTGGTGGAGACACTCTCAAGGGCATATCGCTTCCCCCCCTCCAAATCCAACCGGTTGCTTTCGGCTAATCTCTGAATAGAACTTTTCTTCTGAGAAAGGAGGCACATCCAATCGCTATTTTGAAATGCGGCAAGAGCGCCGTCGTTCGCATAGAAGTCATCTACACTTTGCGTTCCTACTACAAGAGAGCCGTTATACTTTCTGAGACGCCTTGCCAACGTCTCAATAAAGACACCTGTCTGTTTCCCTCGAAGAAGATCCCACGCTTCGTCGATGCAAATATGAAATGGTTGTTTCCGGTCACCAAGAAAAGTCTGGTTCGTAATCTCCATTATGAAGAGCTGCATGATGACGCCCTGGAGATCTTTCTTTTCCTTAAGCTCTTCCAGCTCAACAAGAACAAGGGATTTTCGGAAGTCAACGTTGCACTCGCCATTGAAGTACTTGGCATAGACACCGCCATCCATGTAGGGGGTCAGCATTTTTCCGATCGTTTGAGCTCTTGCATCGTCATCCGAAAGTAGGTGATGCGCGACATCGCTAATCGTTGCTTTGTTTCTCTTTGTCTCCCAAGCAACCCTAATCGCCTTCTCGATCAATGCATTTTCAAGGTCCGACGTACCCTCATTTGGAGCGGCCATCGTAGCGACAACACTCTTGAGCATTCCTAGGGATGCTGAGCGTTCTTCCTCGTTATCAATGGAAATATTAGTGAATGGGTTTAAGCAAAGCTGCTGATTATGACCAAACTCGATGAGCTGCCCGTTCAAAAGAGCACACATCTTCTCGAAGCTCCGTCCAACATCGAAAATAAAGACCTTAGCACCAGTTCCTAGTGAGGACATGAGCAGCTCTTGCATGAAGACGGATTTTCCAGAGCCACTTCGTCCAACGACCACTACGTTGTAGTTGCCTGCATTATTATCAAACGGGTTCCAATTAAGGACCTGCCCTCTTCTTCCAACGAGCAAAACTCCTGGAGAAGAAGAACCTCCCCACTCTCCCTGAATTGGAACAAGGTTGCTCGCCTCCGAGGTTAGAGTTGTCTTAGTTAGATTCAGCCTCTTAAGATCCCCAACGTACTCACTCCACGACATGGGAAGGAATGAGAGAAAATGCGGAAGGTGGGTCATCCTATTTTCAGCTAAAACGAACTGGTTGTTGCGATAGAGAGATTTAAGTAATTGATCGTGCTCATTAAGTTTGCCTGGTTCCGACCAAATTCCTACCCCAAGCTGAGTCCAAACGATCCGCTCTCCCTTGTCGAGGTTCCTCCTGATGTAATCACACTCATTTAGCTCACCAGCAAGCCGCGGAACCATCCTGATGAGCCACCCTGACTTCCCTTGGTTCTCGGTCAAAAGCATCTTTCTTTTGAAGGCTGCCTGAGCCTTCTCCTGATTCGGAAGGTGAACGGCATATTGAATAACGAAGGGGGTATCAATCCGATAACTGTCTGAAAACAAATCTCCGATAAGGGCCTGCATACCACCCAGAGACCATTGATCGGGATAGTCAACGGCCCTGTAACTCCGAAAATCAGCTCTTTTATCCCAGCTAATACGGTCCTCTTCTACCTGTAAGACTCCTCCCTGAGGCAGCTGCTCGGAAAGGAGCTCATAGCGATTCCACCTTCTCTTTGATACCTCTCTCGAGAAATCAAAATTAAGAAGTGAGCCTACCTGAGTCAGAAAGTCTTCGGCATCCCATGTTCTTGCCCAGGTGTGGCTCTGAAGTGACTTCAAAAGGTTGTCTCGAATCGCTTGAATGGAAGAGTCTGTATGCTCTCCATTTGGAACACTGTAGCTCACAACGAGGCGGTAGTTCCGAATTCCAGACGGATAGTGGTTTTTGAGAAAATCGCATCGTCTTTCACATACGTGCCGATAAATTTCCTCATTCCTTGCTTGCTGCCATGAAGAAAAGAAGGGAGCTACTCTGTGATCTGCGATGAGGAGAAATTGCAAGGAGGACCCCTCTTGCATCACCTCCTGGAAGTACCCCATAACCTCTTTTTCTACAGAATCCTCGATCCCAACTAGAGGGAGAGATTCAATCACAAACCCTCTAGAGCTTTTAGAGTAAAAAAGCCCCAACTCTGGATCATAACCCTGGATACGTAGAGCGCCTGCAAGGGTCGACTCGGATAGAGAAAAACCGCTCTCCTGATCTGTATGTGCCGATACCCCTTGGTTCGGCTCACCAAAGGCCCCAGCTAACTTCGTCCCTAGGTTTTCTAGGAGTGACGCCATCCTTATGACTCCTTGTATAATGACTTGAGATCAGTAACAGACTGCCACTCATCAACGACTGGGAAGTAGATGTAGTGCCCCTCTACCTGGTTCCCTCCAGGAGTCGTGGAGTCGGCAATCCACACTCTTTCAACTCGAATCGATTTGGGAAGCGCATTTCTATCCAGAGCGTTAGCCTCTTTCTTGCACCCCTTACACCCTTTTCTGTCTGCCCAAAGAAAAAGATCCTCCCCATCATCTCGCTCAACGATGGCACTCTCGATCTCTGATACAGATTTACACCCTACACCACGACCTGGCTCGCACTCGAATCCCTGCTGATATACGGAACAAGAACTGAGAGTGAATAGAGAGGTACAAAGTGTTAAACGCATGAATTTCATAGCAGCTTTCTCTTGATGAATCGGTAGGTTGGCATGTCATCGAAGATCTCTCCGTTGATCTCGACAGTGGGTACATCTCTGACGGCATCTTCTTGAGTCAGATAAGCGAGAATGATCTGTATACGCTCATCTCCCCTGATGGTCTCAAGGTCATCCATGAACTGAGTGCTCAGGCCATTCCTCGTGAGAGCGTCCCGCATTAAATGGTTTGCCTTACCTATGTCGGTGATGTAATCGCCGGTACATTGCCGCATTACCTCAGCAAACAAGTTTCTCTTCTCCTGCTCCTTTCCTTCCAAAGCATTGAGCGTCAAAGCAAGCTGGCAGGAAAGAGGGTCATCAGGGACGAGGTGAAACTTCCAGGAGGCTTTGCCTGGAATCAACACCTTCTGACAAATCTGGCTGAATTCCTCTTTAAAGAGACGGTGGCAACTAGGACAGCCAACAGAGACATACTCAACTACTTGGTTTGGGGACTCCTCTCGACCAAACACTACCGTAAAGCTTTCCGGTAACGGCTTCATCGCTGCCAAGGGGCTAACCAAAAACACCAAACCCAACAGTAACTTTCTAATCATAAGAACTCTCCATTTGCTCTACTTTTTTCTCTGATCTCTTTGACGCGCGCCTTCGTATTCAAATCACCGACGTCTGTCCCAATGGTGAATGTGATATCCACCACTCGTCCTGCTGCCACCTGAATCACAGGAAGAATTTGCTCTGCGCGTTGGATATAATAGTCTGATAAACGATCCATTGCAGAGGTTAGACCAGAGGCTCCTCCCTCTTTGATCAAGTCCCAACGAATATTGTTGGGAAGCCCCCGCGTTGCGTCTCGAACATTTTGTGCATTGATCGTTGCCTGCAAAAACTGGCTAGCACCCCCAAGAAAACCACTGATGGCCGCGCTTTTAATCAACTTTCCCGATCGATCTGCAACAACACCGCGGACTCCATACTTGCCATCTTCTCCCGATACGAAGCCGGTGACGTCTGTCTCTACAAAGTCTCCGCTAGGTTTTACTTGAGTGAGGCGCTCAAGGCGCATGTAGACTCGCTCGCTGGATAAATCGCCATAGGTGCTTGCGATGACAACCCCTCCCTTCAAAAGAGCCCTCACCTTCTTGGGAAGGTGTCCATCATCAAGAATGCGAAGCTTAACCGGATGAGGCTCGCTGCTCGCAGATATGGCACACGAGGCGTCTACACTCGATACGATTAACGCCTTTACAGTAGTACCGGCTGGAATCATCCGATCAACGTTCTTTACCTTTTCAGGCTCTACTTCCTCCATGTTGTGAAAAATCAAACGAGGAGGACTGATGACAGCAGGCGGATCAAATGAACGACTTTCCTGGGAGGCGATCGATGCCAGCTGTTGGCTTCCCTTGAGATCTTCTCGCAGTCGGAAAACCTCTCTTTGGAGCCTTTCTCTCTCTTCAAGAGTGTTCTGTTGCTCTTTCTTAGATTCGAGAACCATTTTTTCCAGGTAGCCAACCTTGTCGTGCATCAGTTTCTGATCGGACTTCACCTGTGAGATCCAGTAGTCTCGAGGATCCACCTTGTCGACCGGCAAATCGATCTTCTTGGGGGAGACTGGGTCCCTCGTAATTCCGCCACCGCCCGTCAGATAAACAACAGCTACGATGACCAGCATGGAGACCGTCGCGATAGAAGCCATCAATTTCTTCTGATTCTGGAGAATCTTGGCACCTCTATTCATAGAGCCTCTCCGATGATAAGAGTGGTTGCCTCCCGAGGCTTTAGCTCCAAATCCTTTAGATAAACCCATTTGGATGCCGTCTGAGACCAGTCTGTTTCTTGCAAAGTCACCACTTTGTTCGACTGATTTGCTAACTCAAATACCAAGAGCCTCTCATAAGGGCCGCGCAACTCGCTCTTATTTCTGACAGCCAAAGAACCCTTGGAGCGAACCTTTGACCGATCCGGCTGTCGAAAGGCATAGCCACTTGGCACCCTCCCGGAAATATAGCCTTGATTACCTCAACCACTTGGTCAGAGCGATTGTCAGAGACTGTTAGCTCGATATCCCGATCTACAGGCTCACTCAAAACGACTACCTGAGAAGCTCCTGGAGAGAATGTTACGATCAGGTCTTGGACAAAGCCTCCATCCGTCACGCAAGAGAGGGTGACAGGCTCTTCGACTGGCTCACTTAGGTAAACAAAGGCTTGTCCGCTCTCTGGTTCCATGTCAACAGCAACCCCGGGGTTCAAACAGATTACCTTGCTAACCCTGCTCTCGCGGACTGCAATTCGATTTTGCTGCGTCGAGGAAAGCTCACATGCGGCAGGCTTAGAAGTGTCAATATCGAACTCTGTTGCTTGCAGACGTGATGTACTGAGACAAACGACTCCCAAAAAGATAAGAAATCCTCTCATCACTTCACCTCCTCAAGTGAATCAAGTAGTAAGCGGCCTCCCTTAAAAACAAAGCCAAGCCGGTACCTCGCTTTATTCTTAGACACTTGCTGTCCACCTACGTGGAACACTCTGTTCCCCTCCAAAGTGACTTGCATCTCATCGGGTTGGGTCGAAACACCATGAGTAAAAAAGACATAAGAGGCGCTTTGTCCCTTAAGAGTTTGCTCCTCTTCAATCAGCCTTTGACGTAGGGAAGAGCTAAAGGCGGGTGATGCATGCTGCAAGATCACTCCCCTCTGCCAGCCGCTCGTTTGAGCGCTCTTGGAAAGAAGGAGGTCTCCTAGGAAAATACCAAACTGCTCGAGGTAGGAGGGAGAGGGGCGATGAGCCCCCACCGATATCGCCTTATCTAAGTTTGGTGGAACCACCACCACCCTCTCCTGCTTCCAAAACAGAAAACAACTCTGAAGCGCTACCCCAACAGCAAGGATGAAACAAAGTCCAAGGAGGGAATTTCTCTGAAAAAGCAAGGAGCGGAGGTTGTGAGCCAAAATGTCAGCTTTCATAGTAGCAAGTCCCTCTCGTGCGAATCGGGTAGATGTACAAAAAAACCGCGCCTTCTGAGGGCGCGGCTTGGAAGCAGCCAATAAAGATATGAAGCTAGTACTCCTCTTTGCAGCCGCTGTCGAATTCGAGAGTAAATAGGCTTTAGACCAATACCTGAAAAAGCGATGAGTAGACTCCCTAGGCAAATCCCTAGGAAAAGAGGGGCAGAAACGACAAGAAACTCATCCAGCTCCCAAACAAGGACTCGTGGCTGATTATCCATAGTCTTGAGGATTCTGTTCCTTTCCATGCTCATTTATCCCCCAATTACCTGGGAAATCATGATTCCCGATACGTTGAACACACTCGAGATGAAGCTAGGCAACACGTTTGCGGTTAAGCCGATGGCTCCATACATCAATAAAGGTCGAATCGATGAGGTAATGATCGAATTAAACAAACCGTACCCTCCGGCCATCACACCAGCCAAGCGAACAGGAGCTCCAAAAATCCAGTTCTGAATCCTCTCTGACTGCTCCATCAGTTCCTGTCCGGCGAAATCCGAACTGACCGTCGCAAACACCTCCAAAGGGAAACAGGAAAGGATTGCTATCCCCGCCAACGAAACGATCACAACTCTCTTATCCATCTTCAATCTCTCCTAGCTATTCGAACTTGCAATGTCTATATAGGTCGCTATGCGCCACAATCAACGTTTACGTCAATATCTATGTTTGGTATCAATACTGACTCTTTTAGTCAACCCCTGATCTAAAATATTTTTGCTTTTTGAATTGAAAAGAATCTTGAGGATATGCAAAATACCCTCGTGGACCAGCTCTGAATGAGGTTTCAAGGATGCATATCCTCAAAGTAATACCAAGGAGAGGTACAGCTATGACATGGAATTAAAATTAATTATGGGCTATATCAACAGATATAGACATCAGATACAGAGGCATCGAACATTGACTACGACAGAAACAAAAGCCTATTCGTTACGCTTAGGGCGACATTTATTCGAGAAGCTAAACAAACACGTTACCCTTCTCAAGCTCATCGAAGGCAAGAGAAAAACCAAACAAGAGTGGATCGCCGAAGCCATCCGAGAAAAACTGGAACGAGAACCAGATCCAGAGCACTGCGCCTCCTATACCCCCAAAGTCATCACCATCCGTCTAGACGAAGATACAGACAGAAGTCTAGAGTCCAAAGTTGACATGCTCAAGCGAATGCATGGCAACTTTTCCAAAAGGCAACTCCTGGTTGAGGCCATTCAGGAGAAGCTGGAAAATGAAGAAGGCCCATCTCGCGATGCCCTAGCGCGCATCGCATCCCCTCAAAACTAGCTCCCAAGATACTGCTCCTATACATCAATTTAGTGTGTTCTCCGCCGACCGGACAAGACAATCCAAACCCGCCTATGCCATACTAGCCATACCATATGGCAGAGCCGCCAATTGAACAGTAACACACTTATTCATAGACTCTAACACATCTTTAGCCATACCCGCCATGTCGTATGGCTTGTATGGCTAATTACTCAAAAATTCGTTCCAAGCGCTCTTCTGGATTATCAAACGCAACTGCTTCAGGAATAAACGACGTAAAGTCAAAAGCTCCCCCTATCCACTCCTTGAGTTCGGCGTGCCTTGGATGATCCGGGTCATTTATCGCATCAAGAAAATCTCCATATCCCCAAGACCCTCCAACATCCTCTGGAGGGCACCTCATGGCGCCCCCTACGCATTTGGGGTACTTTCGTCTTGGCTCTGCTGGAAAAATCTTTTCCAGTTTCACACTGTGTTCCCAGTTGTCCCCAAAATCATAGGTGTAACTAGCTACCGTGTTCGTTGAATCAAAATAATCCGAAATATATTCCTCCCACCCAACCAAAACCTCAGGAGCATCTGGATAGGTATCATCAGGATCGGGAATCCCGATATTCACCTCCGTTTTGTCATTGGGATTCTGAAGACGAAACACGTGTAGGTGGCAATCCCACCACCCCATCGCATCCTGGATGGCAACGTGGAGGCCCCAGAATGTTTGGTCACCTCTAATCTGAATCTGCCGCCATACCTTAGGTTTAACATCCATCAACTCGACTCGAAACTGATAGATCTGAGCTCTGCGTTCTTTTATATTCATAAAGCCATACCTGCCATATCATATGGCTAAACCATACCGTATGGCTCGTACATATTCAAGGGATCGAAAAAATACCCAGCTCCCAAACACCTGAGAATGAACCAGCTAGAGCTCTATGGCTCATATGGCTTGTATGGCACTGTTGTAATATATGGCGCGTATGGCTAGTATGGCACCGAAAGATAAATAGGGCTAACCCCTCCCACGCATGGAGTTCTCATGGCTACATCTGAAAACAAAGCAAAAGTAATTTGCTTTAGCAACCACAAGGGTGGAGTCGGGAAAACCTGCTCCACATGTAACGTAGGGGCCGGTTTGGCTCGAAAGGGAAAGAAAATTCTTCTTGTTGACCTCGATCCACAAGCAAACCTCTCTCTGAGTTTAGGAGTGAAAGATGTAGATAGATCCATCTACCAGGTACTCATGAACGAGGAGCCAGTGGCCAAAGCAATCATCGGAGTTGGAGAAAACCTAGACCTCATTCCTTCATCCCTAGATCTAGCGGGAGCGGAAATTGAGCTCGCTGCAGAAGCTGGAAGGGAAATGATCCTAAGAGAAGCACTAGAACCGTTACTCGATAAGTATGACTACATTCTTGTCGATTGCGCACCAACTCTGGGACTGCTTACAACAAACGCTTTGACAGCAGCCTCTGAAGTCTACATTCCGCTACAAGCACAGTATCTGTCCCTACAAGGAATCACTAAACTCACCGGGGTAGTAGATAAAATCAAGGCTCGACTCAACAAGGGACTTAAACTTGGCGGAGTCTTCCTTACGCAGTATGACGGACGTAAGGTTCTGAACAGAGATATCGCGGATGCCATTCAAGAGCACTTCAAGTCTCTCGTTTTCGAAACAAAAATACGTGACAACATCTCTCTTGCAGAGGCTCCAGGACATGGTCAGGACATCTTTCGCTATAGTCCAAAGAGCAATGGTGCTCAAGACTATGAGAAGCTCTGCTCGGAGATCATGGTAAAGGAAAGCATCTAATTAGGAGAATCCAAACATGGCCAATAAGAAGAAATCATTCGCGAAAGGAATCGATGCGATCCTAGGTGGATCTAGCTCCTCCTCAGTACTAGAGGAAGAACCAAAAAAAGAAGAAACTCCGGTCGAGACAGAGCCACCAAAAATGGTGACAAAAGTAACCCTGCGACTAGAAGACGAATTACTTGATACGGTAAGAGCTCTAGCATATTGGGAAAGGACCTCGATGACAGATGTGGTCTCAGAGGCGCTTAAGACGCACTTCAAGGCTCTCGGTGAAGAACGAATTGAGAGTGCTCTTAGTGCTCATAAGGGATAATACTAATAAACCTCTATAACCATCTGAGATGAATGCCTGATCAAACTCTTGAAGAAACTACCCAGATTGGTCTACACTCCATCCGCAATATGCTTGGAGATAAGGCGCAAACAAGCCTATTTAGTGATCAAGATCGTGAGTTCTCAAACCAGTTCGGCGTAGAGCTGAATGGAAGAATAGAAAGATTTGGAGTTGATCTCAGTGACACTCAGTCTAGAGTACTAGAGGGAATCCTACACGGATTTTCAACCACCTCGTACAAAGGGAACCTGGAAGCACGATCGAAAGAGGAAATAGCCAGTGATTACTCTGGAACACTCCCTCCAACCTATAAGTACATCGAATCTCTCCCAAGATTAAGAGCAACGCAGGCCGACATTTTAGAATGGTCAGGGGTCAATAAAGGGAGTATTGCTTCCAGAGTCCGCGCACTAGAAGCGCTTCGAGACCTAGGTACAAAGCAATATTGCTTTTTTTACGATAGACTTGCCTTCGATGAAAACGGCGTTCCCAAAAAAGACAAGGCGGGGAAATGGAAAAAGGAAGAGGTTGTCGCGGTTGAT
>SPJL01004886.1_pt1 | contig 31085 bp, 23 predicted proteins | sample 3741751 | NCBI WGS metagenome assembly SPJL01 (sample SAMN10925998, study PRJNA522277) | cold seep metagenome | isolation source: Elba SIP-enriched marine methane seep metagenome, extraction at timepoint T3 | place: Italy: coast of Elba, Mediterranean Sea | reverse complement strand
GACACCGTATTGATTTTTTGATTGGAAGGATTGTAATAGCTACTGTTACTGACTTTGAGTAACTGCGCAGTCAGGTTGGGGTCCTGCAAAATAACAGTGGCCAGTTCCATGGCGCTCTTTTTATCATCTTTCAGCGAATTGCAAATTGTATTTGCAGTGTTAGAAAAAATAGGCATTTCCTTTTCGCACAACAAAGCCGTCCATTCATCGAGTGTTGACGGGGGTTTGGAATCGGAAATGCTGTCATTCATTTATAGCTTATTGATTTTTTCCTTCTGTTCCTTCAGGTTGGTTAATGAAGATTGCAATGTAGCCAGTTTATCCTTTTCTTTGGCGATCACTTCTGCCGGTGCTTTATCGACAAAATTCGGATTGTTGAGCTTACCTTGTATACGCGGCAGGTCTTTTTCTATTTTGTTGATCTCTTTGTCAAGTCTAGCCAGTTCTGCTTGTTTATCAATTAATCCGGCCATTGGAATTAAAATTTTCATGTCACCGACCAGCGCGATTGCTGATTCCGGCACGTCATCCTGGGCAGAAAGAACGCTGATCGATTCCAATCGTCCCAGTTTCAGCAGGAAATCCTCATTATTGCTCAACATGGTCTGGTCATTATCAGAGACATTTTCCAGCAGCACATGCAGTGGTTTACCCGGCGCGATATTCATTTCGCCGCGAATACGGCGAATGCCGAGAATGAAGGTCATGATCCAGTCGGTGGCAGAAATCGCTGTTTCATCAATCTGTGCGGCATCACTTTCTGGATACGCTTGCAGCATGATGGTTTCGCCTTCAATACCCGCTAACGGCGCTACTTTTTGCCAGATTTCCTCGGTGATGAATGGAATGATGGGATGCGCTACGCGCAGGATGCTTTCCAACACACTTAACAGCGTTTTGCGGGTGCCGCGCTGCAATGCCGGGTTATCAGATTGCAGCGAAATTTTTGACAGTTCCAGGTACCAGTCGCAGTATTCATTCCAGGTGAATTCGTAAATGGTTTGCGCGGCATGGTCGAAACGATAATATTCAATTGAATCGTGGGTTTGCGCAATGACCTGATGCAAGCGAGAGGTAATCCACAAATCCACCTGGGAGAATTCACAAGCCTCACCGCTCAGTCCGTTATCCTGCTCTTCGGTATTCATCAGCACATAGCGCGCTGCATTCCATAACTTGTTACAGAAGTTGCGGTAGCCTTCGGTGCGTTGCAGGTCAAAACGGATGTCGCGTCCGGTAGAGGCCATCGATGCAAAAGTAAAACGTAGAGCATCGGTGCCGAAGGACGGAATGCCGTCCGGGAATTGTTTACGCGTGGCTTTCTCGATTTTCTTCGCCAGATGCGGCTGCATCATGCCAGAGGTACGTTTTTCTATCAACGCATCCAGCTCAATGCCTTCGATCAAATCCAGCGGATCCAATACATTGCCTTTGGACTTGGACATCTTCTGGCCTTCGGCATCGCGCACCAGACCATGGATGTACACTTCCTTAAACGGTACTTCGCCCTGAAACTTCAGTCCCATCATAATCATCCGCGCAACCCAGAAAAAAATGATGTCAAAGCCGGTGACCAGCACACTGGTCGGGTAATGTTTTTTCAGCGCGTCGGTTTGTTCCGGCCAGCCGATGGTGGAAAATGGCCACAAGGCAGATGAGAACCAGGTGTCGAGAACATCATCATCCTGTTGCAACGGGTAATTATCCGGCAGATTATGGAGGGCGCGAATATCCGCTTCCGACCGCCCGACATAGGTGTTGCCCTGGTCGTCATACCAGGCCGGAATACGGTGCCCCCACCAGATTTGACGCGAGATACACCAATCTTGAATATTGCGCATCCATTCGTAATAGGTGTTTTTCCAGTTGTCCGGCACAAACCTGATATCGCCTTTTTCTACCGCATCAATCGCGGGTTTGGCCAGTGGCTCGATTTTTACATACCATTGATCGGTCAACAACGGTTCGATGACGGTCCCGGTACGATCGCCTCGCGGTACCATTAATTTATGATCCTGGATTTTCTCCAGCAAGCCTTGCGCTTCAAGATCGGCGACGATTTGTTTACGCGCAGCAAACCGCTCAAGGCCGATATATTGTTGTGGAATACAACGGAAACCGTCATCATTTTCACGGATATTGGCATCCACCGTAAAAATATTGATCAACCCGCCGTGTGGCAGGTCGGCAATCGCCGACATATCACGATGCCGTTGCCAGACTTCGTAATCGTTAAAATCATGCGCCGGTGTGATCTTTACACAGCCTGTGCCGAATTCAGGATCGACATAATCATCGGCGATAATCGGAATGCGGCGTCCCGTCAAGGGTAATTCGACGAACTCGCCCAGCAAGTGTTTGTAACGTTCATCTTCTGGGTGAATGGCCACTGCTGCATCAGCCAGCATGGTTTCTGGGCGTGTGGTGGCGACAATCAAATGGCCGGTGCCATTGGCCAGCGGATAGCGCATGTGCCACATCGAGCCGTTTTCTTCTTCCGATAATACTTCCAGGTCAGAAACTGCCGTATGTAAAACCGGATCCCAGTTTACCAGGCGCTTGCCGCGGTAAATCAGGCCTTCTTCATATAGCTTGATAAACACTTCCTGCACCGCATGGGACATGCCGTCATCCATGGTGAAGCGTTCGTTACTCCAATCCAGCGATGAGCCCATGCGTCGCAACTGGCGGGTGATGGTGCCACCAGATTCTTCTTTCCATTCCCACACCTTTTCAATAAAGGCTTCGCGTCCGTAATCATGGCGGTTTTTGCCTTCTGCATTGATTAATCGCTCCACCACCATTTGTGTGGCAATACCGGCGTGATCTGTTCCTGCCTGCCATAAAGTACTGTGACCTTTCATACGGTGATAGCGAATCAGGGCATCCATGATGGTATCCTGGAACGCATGCCCCATGTGCAGACTGCCGGTGACGTTTGGCGGCGGAATCATAATGCAGTAGGAATCATCGGATTCAGTCGATGGGGCAAAATAGCCTTTTTCTTCCCAGGTGTTGTACCAGCGTTGTTCAATTGAATGTGGAGAATAGGTTTTGTCCATGAGCGTGTTATTAATTATGTATAAATCTTATGATGTTTCGACTCATGCGCTTTACCAAAAAGTAAATGCTCTGCAGAATCAAAAATCGAACTTGTTATTATAACTGTGCTACATTTTTTTGACTGCACTACTTTACTTTCTTGTTTCACTTGAGCAACATTTCTTCCCGGTGCGCTTGCTTTTTGGATAGATGAGGTTAACCCCGGCAGAATAAAGCTTCACTTGGAGGCTGTCGGGTAATGGGGTTTGTAACGAGGTGAGTGGGACATCGCCGCAGTAGAATAATCCATCATCCGACAGCCTCCTAGTAAAAAAGCTTTTTATCTTTATAATATTAAAGATGTCGTTAAAAGTCTTTTCAACTTAATTAAATCTGGCTCATTTCACTTTGCAGAAAATTATATGGATAAAGCCGTCAAGTATTTATTTGTGGATTTAGATGGGACTCTAATCCGGTCTGATCTGTTCATAGAATCAATTATCAAGTCCGTAAAACAAAACCCTTTTTCTATTGTTAAAATCATTTTTTGGATCATCCAGGGAAGGTCTGTGGCAAAAGACAAGCTTGCCAATTCAATAACATTAGATATCCCTTCACTTCCCTATGAAACAGAACTGATCAGCTATATCAAAGAAAAAAAAGCACAACATATCACCTGTGTTTTGGCAACAGCATCAAATCGTGTCTACGCTGAACAAGTTGCAGAACATTTGGGCATTTTTGATTTGGTTATTGCCTCTGATAAAGAAAACAACCTTAAGGGAAAAAATAAACTTTCTTCTATTATCCGTCTGGCGAAAGAAGAAGGTTTTTTTTATGCTGGCGATAGCAAAGCCGATCGCTGTATCTGGCAACAGGCTGCGGGTAACATTTTTGTAAATGCTCCCAAAAAGGATGTAAAAGCAGCTCAGACGCAAAATAAAATAGAGAAACTCATCATTTCTCGCTCGCCTTTGCTTGCTTTTTTTAGAGAAATGCGGATTCATCAATATGCCAAAAATTTTCTTATTTTTGTTCCACTGCTAACATCACATCAATATTTTGATCAAACATCTGTTTTACTAAGCTTGCTTGCATTTTTTTGCTTCAGCCTTTGCGCATCGGGCGTCTATTTTCTCAATGATTTACTCGATCTTGAGTCAGACCGCCATCATGCCAAGAAACGCTTTAGACCCCTGGCAAGTGGGAGTCTACCATTGTCAACAGGTGTAATAGGTACACTAGTATTACCCGCCATTTCATTTTTAATTGCCGGGTTATATTTACCTCCTATATTCTTTTTTGTCATTATCTTTTATTACCTGCTAACCAATTTATATTCATTTTATTTCAAAAGATTATCAACAATTGATGTGATGACCCTGGCGATACTTTACACCTTGAGAATCATTGCTGGCTCAATGGCTATTGCAGTTGAATTATCTTCGTGGTTATTAGCATTTTCAATTTTTATGTTCGTCAGCCTTGCTTATCTGAAACGTTATATAGAACTATCTTCATTTTCAAACAACACCCATCAAATAAATGGAAGAGGTTATAATTCGATCGATGCGGAATCTGTGTTTATTTTGGGGGTAACCAATATCAGTATTTCTGTATTAATCTTGGCGCTTTATATAAATTCACCAGAAATATCAAGTCAATACATGACACCTGAAGTATTGTGGGGGCTTTGTTGGTTAATGTTATATTGGAGCAATCGAATCTGGATAGGAGCTCGCAGAGGAAAAATTAATGATGACCCTATTGTTTTTACGCTAAAAGACAAGGTCAGCAGAATGGTTGGCGTCGGGTTTATTATCTGTGTATTTTCTGCAAAGCACCTCGAATTAAATTAGAAAACGCTTATGTCATATATTGTTTTATTTTTAATCCTTTTTACTGTTACTTTATCTGCTTGTGCTCAGCTGGCTTTGAAACTGGGTGTCTCTCAACCCAATATGGTCAAAGCCCTACAAACCGGTATTTTGGAAAGTTTACTCGCTGCGGCACTGTCACCGCTGATTTGGGCAGGACTAATGATATATGCTTTAAGTGTTGCATTATGGGTGTGGGTATTATCCAAGGTAGACCTTTCAGTTGCCTATCCATTTGTAGGTATTGGCTTTATCATAACCATGACATTTGGCATTGTATTCCTTAACGAGAACGTCTCATTAATGAGAATTTGCGGCACGTTGTTGATAATGATTGGCTGTATTTTTGTCGGACGTAGCGCATAGCATGAGACTTATCAGTAATAAGAGCACAATTGCTCTGCTTCTACTCACCCTGTTTTCAGCCATCATAAATTTAACGGCTATCTCCATATTGGATATAAAACCAGTTTCTGATGCGGTCGCATACATGAAAATGGCTACCTCCATGTTAAATACCGGGTATATGGATGATGGACAGGGAAATATTGCATTTTACAGTTCTGGATATCCATTATTTCTTATCCCTTTTTTTAGCCTCTTCGATAGCACAGCATCTGTCGCTCAATTTGTAAATGTATTCTTGGGCATAAGCAGCACTGTATTAGTTTATTATTGCTCATTAAAGTTATTACCATCATGGCAATGGGCAAGCATACCAGCCATCATCTGGACGACATACCCCCCTTCAGTTTTATATACCGAATATATTGCCAAAGAAAACTTAATGATCCCTTTGCTTTTACTACAGACACTGGCATTATTAAATTTTACCAATGCTTCAAATAAACATTTTTTATCAATACTATTAGGCATCATCTTCGGCTTTGAATTACTTGTTGGATCATCAATAGTATTAACAGGGACGGTCATCGCTTTAATTATCACAGGTTGCAATATCAATAAAAAGCCATTCATATACATTAAATCCTGGCAATACGGTTTGTTATTTATTATTGGAGTTTCTGTAACATTAACGCCTTGGCTTTTTTATACGCACTCCAAACTTGGCAAGCCTGTATTAAATACCAATAGTGGCTTTAATCTATATTTAGGTAATAATGAAAATTCTGATGTCTTTTATGACGGCATACAAAAAACTCCAATAGGTCCTCAATGGCAATCAATAAGAGCAGAGAAAGGAGAACTGAAAAGCACAGCTTTGCTAAAGGAAAAAGCCATTGAACATATCTTGGACAACCCAGGAAAAACCGCTTGGCGGGCGATTAGAAAGATAATATTTTTTTGGAACCCTCCGCTCCATGAGGGAAAAAAGGCATCAGACTTTGAAAAGAAAATACGCTTTCTTTGGCTTTGTTATTATCTTTTTATCGTATCTGCAGCGTTAATCCCTCTGATATATTTTAAAACTCTGAATAAAAATCACTTTATTCTTTATGGAACCGTATTTCTTTATTGTTTTATACATGCAGCGGCTTATATTATCTTTCGCTACCGAATTCCAATTATGCCGTTCCTAAGTATTCTGGCAATTAAGGGGGTGTATATTTTATACCATACATTTTTTACAAAGCACTTTAAAAACACTCATCTCAGTTAAGGAACCTCTGATCAAGTCCAATTATTTTTAGCTTGCTAAAACTGTGGACTATATTGGGGGAAAATTAATGCTCATTAAAAAAGGAAAGGCCGTTTCATCGTTTGCTCCGCTTGGCAATTGAAAAAAACACGGGTACTGATTATTGGCGGCTAACTTGCAATTCATAACAGCCACATCCAGTGCCAAAGCAAATATAGTCCTCCAGATGAGGAATACAGCCCACCGTTTTAACTGGATCAAACTTCAGCAAATTTAATTTTTTTCGCAGCGGCAATCATTGCCTGCCCCAGTGAAATTCCGCCATCATTGAGTGGAAATTGATGAGCCATCATGACATGAAACCGCTTAGCGGAAAGTTGTTCAGAGACTTCCGTCAATAACAACTGATTTTGAAACACACCTCCAGACAAAACCACCTGGTGAATATCATGTTCATCACGTAATGCTTTCACTACGGACACGATCATTTCAATCACACTATGATGAAATCGTGCTGCTATCACCGGAGCTGCAAGCCCTGCCGCAAGATCAGTTAACATAGCGTGCCATAAGGGTTTTGAACTGATCAGACCATTCTCCCGTGAAAACGCATGTTGATACGTCTGCTGCGAAGAGAACGCCTCTGCCGCAAGATTTTCCAGTGCCATTGCCGCTTGCCCTTCATAACTGATGCGCTCACTATAAATCCCTAATAATCCGGCTACCGCATCAAACAGGCGACCGGCAGAACTGCACCAAGGTGAATTGATGTTTTGATCGATCATTTTGATCAAGACATCCAGCGGCTTGTGTTGCACCAACTGAAAAAATGGCAGGTTAGCAAATTCTCCGGCGATATGTTCAATATCAAAATAGTGGTGTAACTGTGCCAGCGTATTTCGCCACGGCTCTCGCATGGCTTGTGCGCCGCCGGGTAACGCAATCGGCTGCAGGCTGGCCAGTCGGTGACATTGACGATAATCGGCCAGTAAAAACTCACCGCCCCATAACTCGCCATTCAAACCCATTCCCACCCCGTCAAACACTACGCCTAACACTGGAGAGCTATCAATAGAAACACCATGCTCTGCCATACAGGCTGCAATATGCGCATGATGATGCTGCACTTGATGACCGGTTAAGCCTTCCCGTTTCATCCAGTCTAAGCCATGTTGCGTGGATAGATACCCCGGGTGCATATCGACTGCCAACGTATCAGGCGTGAAGTCATAAAGCTGCTGAAACAAGACTAACTTTTGCCTGAAATCCTGCTGCGTCAAGGCATCTTCCAGATCACCGACATGAGGAGACACTATGGCCTGGCCTTGCTTGATCAGACAAAAGGTATTTTTCAATTCGCCACCCAGTGCCGCAATACTATCTGCCTGTTCAAACCCGGCCGGTAACATTATCGCTTTCGGCGCATCGCCCCGGGCTCGGCGTAACATTTGCACACCTGCTTTCGTGATGCGGATGACTGAATCATCCAGCCGATTCACAATCTCTCGATCATGCATCAAGAATACATCCGCCACTTCGCCTAACTGTTCTCGTGCCTGCTGATTATCTATGCATTGCGGCTGCTCACTGAGATTGCCGGAGGTCATCACCAACGGCCTATTTACCGCCTGCATCAACACATAGTGAAACGGGGTATATGCCAGCATAAAGCCAATGTATTGATCATCATCGGCGATGCCTGCGGCCAGAGTTTCTCCTTGTCCAGTTAATAATACGATCGGCGCGGATTTGTCAGTCAATGCATTGAGTGCTGCCTGATCTACACGGGCATAGCGCTTTACCATATCGATATCCAGCGCCATTAACGCGAATGGTTTTGCATAGCGTAATTTGCGGGTGCGTAAACGCTTTACCGCCTGTGGGTTTGTGGCATCGCAGGCCAGGTGGAACCCTCCCAGGCCTTTTATTGCAGCAATGTTGCCCTCCTGCAAACATTCTGCTACTGCCATGATGGCATCATCCACATCAATGCGTTTACCTCCCTGTGTTTCCATCCATACTGTTGGCCCGCATGTCGGGCAGCAATTGGCCTGAGCATGAAAGCGCCGGTCCGCAGGGTTTTGGTATTCCTGCTCACATGCTTTGCACATGGCAAACCCAGCCATACTGGTGTTTTCTCGGTCATAAGGCATGCGCCGTACAATTGATAAGCGGGGCCCGCAATGGGTGCAATTGGTAAACGGGTAGCGATAACGCCGATTGGCGGGATTGGTCATATCGGCCAGACACTGCTGACACACGGCCGCATCTGCAGTAACCGGCATTTGCATGGCAGCATTATGTTCACTACTGCTTATGACAAAGACTTCAGGCGTTTGCTGTTGCGGCAATATTTCTATCTCGATTTTATGAATGACCGCAAGCGGCGGTAAATTTTCCGGAATCCGGTCAAGAAAATTTTGCATCTGAGGCGTGTTTGCGAAAGCGTGAATCATGACGCCGTCACTATCATTCCATACCGACCCGGTGATGTTATATTGGTGTGCTAAATGCCAGATATACGGACGAAAGCCAACACCCTGCACTACTCCGCGAATGCGAATGGCCAGTCCTTCCATTAACAAATCCGTGGCAACTGTTCTCCCGCCAGCCAGTCCACCATGCGGCTGCCGCCAAAGGCCGTCTGCATCTGTACATATCCGTTGGGGTCTGCTATCACTTCACCAATAATCGCCGCCTGTTGTCCCAGCGGATGTTGCTGCATGGTGGCCAATAGTTGCTCTGCAGATTCTTCAGGACATATACAAATCAGTTTGCCTTCGTTGGCAATGTAAAGCGGATCCAGCCCCAGAATTTCACATGCCGCTTGCACTTCAGCTTTTACCGGTATCTGCTCCTCAAGCAATCGCATGCCGACAGTTGATTGCCGGGATATTTCATTCAATGTTGTTGCCAGACCGCCGCGCGTCGGGTCACGCAGACAATGAATTTGTTTTGTTGTGTTGATCATCTGTGCAACCAGTGTATGCAAGGCCGAAGAATCTGACTGAATGGATGTGCCAAACGACAGGTTTTCCCGACTCGACAAGATGGCAATACCATGATCGCCAATACTGCCATTGAGCAGAATTTTATCGCCGGGTTGTGCTTTGTCGCCGGAGATCATCACGCCTTCCGGTACAACCCCGACACCCGCCGTGGTGATGAAGACCCCGTCACCCTTACCGCGCTCAACCACCTTGGTATCGCCAGTCACAATATCAACATCGGCCTGCTTTGCCGCCGCCGCCATGCTGATGACGATGCGTTCCAGATCGGCCAGTGGAAACCCTTCTTCCAGAATAAACCCAGCACTGAGATATAACGGTTTTGCGCCGGACATGGCCACATCATTCACCGTACCATGCACAGCCAGTGAGCCGATATCGCCTCCCGGAAAAAACAGCGGTGATACAACATGCCCATCCGTAGACATCACCAGCCGGCCCGGTGGCGGGGTAAACATTGCCTGATCATTGCCTTGCCGCAATAACGCATTATCGAAATGGGCAACAAATAATTGCTCTATCAATTGCGCCATCACACGGCCACCACTGCCATGACTTAATTCAATGCATTCTTTGTCTGAAAATGTGTTCATTCAAGCTATCCCCGGAAAACGCATTCATTCTATCAGGATAAAACAGCTTAACCCTACTCTAAAAAGGTAATTTGCCATGTCATCCCGGTAGCATCTACGGCTTGAATATTTTGCGTATTTCGGGCATAAATAGCTGTATGTTAAAATTCACTGATTTTGCTCCAAACGGGAGCACCCCGCAAGACACCTTAACTTTACCTTTCGAGTTGCGCCAGAAAAGTCGTCTATCTGCAACCACAGACAAAGGCCAGCCGGCAGGACTTTTTTTGCAACGCGGCCATATTCTTCGGGCAGGTACCTTGCTCACCGGCCATGAAAAAATCATTATTGAAATCCAGGCCGCACAGGAGCCGGTATCCGTGATGTACAGTGATGATTTACTCCACTTTGCCCGCGCCTGTTATCACCTGGGCAACCGCCATGTACCGCTGCATATCTTGGCGGGGGAATTGCGATACCTGAGCGACCACGTGCTTGACCACATGCTGGAAGGCCTCGGTTTCCAGATATCACATGCCGAACTTCCTTTTGAACCGGAAGCCGGTGCCTATCACAGTCATCATGAACACTGATCCCGCCCTGGTCAGACTGTTGCAGCTGGTCAGTCCCAGCCTGCCGGTCGGCATGTACAGTTATTCACAGGGACTGGAAACCGCGATTGAAGACGGTCTGATCACGAATACCAAGGACACCGGAGAATGGCTGTCCGCCCTGCTTGCACGAAACCTGATGTGTGTGGATATTCCACTTGGGTTGCGCATGTACCAAGCCTGGAAAGAAAACGATCAGGACGCTCTGTTACACTGGAGTCAACAACTGGCTGCACACAGAGAAACCCAGGAACTGCGCAAGGAAGACCAGCAAACCGGACAGGCTTTAGCGCGTTTACTGCATGCGCTGGATCTGCATGAGGCCGAAGCATGGATACGTCATAAAGATGCCAGTTTGATGAATCTATACACGCTGGCTAGCCACACATGGCAAATCAGGATTGATGACGCCCTCACCGGCTATGCCTGGAGCTGGCTGGAAAACCAGGTACTCTCGGCAATCAAACTGGTGCCCCTGGGACAGGTGGCCGGACAAAAACTGTTGTTTGAAATTTCATCAAACATGACTGAAGCCGTGTCTACTGCGATGCAGTTAAAAGATGAAGACATTGGCGGCAGCGTCTTTTCCTTACCTCTCAGCAGCAGTCGTCATGAAGTCCAGTATTCGCGGCTGTTTCGCTCTTAATTTACCATTAACTTTCAACTAACAAACATGACACAACACGTTTTAAGAATAGGCATCGGCGGCCCCGTGGGTTCAGGCAAAACGGCTCTGGTGGATGCCTTGTGCAAAAACATGCGTGACCGCTATCAAATCGGCGTGGTTACCAATGACATCTACACCCGGGAAGACCAGCAGTTTTTGATTCGCAGTCAGGCACTACCTGAAGAACGCATACTCGGCGTTGAAACCGGAGGCTGTCCGCATACGGCGATACGTGAGGATGCCTCTATGAACCTGGCCGCAGTCGATGAATTATGCCTCAAATTTTCGGGACTTGATTTTGTGCTGGTGGAAAGTGGTGGCGATAACTTGAGCGCTACCTTCAGCCCGGAACTGGCCGACTTAACCATTTATGTCATTGATGTATCCGCTGGCGATAAAATTCCGCGTAAAGGGGGCCCTGGAATTACACGATCAGACCTGCTGATTATCAATAAAACTGACCTGGCACCTCATGTCGGTGCCTCTCTGGAAGTGATGGACAGGGATGCAAAAAAGATGCGTGGAGAGCGTCCGTTTATATTTTCAAATCTGAAAAACGGAGAGGGACTCGACAAGATTGACGAATTTATCGTCAGTAAAGGGATGTTGTAGGAGAAAAACCAGGCGCTCCCGACTCACGCAGTTTCGAGTATTGTTTGTGCGTAAACGAACGGTTGAAAACGTCGATTCGATTGGATGCGTTGTGCGAATATGTCGCCAGTGCTCCGCTGAATACTCATAAAACGCCAGCATGGCATCTTTATCTTTCAAGAGGCATTGCATCGCTTCCGGGTACTTGGCTTCATACAGCTTAACGGTGTCATCAAATGCTTTGTAAGCCGTGTCTCGGTTCTCTGCCAGCATAATATTGTGCAATGATGCTTTCCCTTTGGGTTGCATTGATTTGGGCCGTTTAGCCAAGACATTGGCGATCTTATGTACCCAACACCGCTGACCTCGGCTTTCAGGAAAGACTTTTGGCAACGCTTTCCAGAAGCCTAAAGCGCCATCGCCTATCATACGTTTTGGCACTGATTTCAGGTTCCGATTGCGCAGCTCCTGCAGTACCTCATACCAGCAACTTTCCCTCTCTCTGTATCCGTCATTAATTGCGACAAGCTCTTTCTTACCCTTGTCTGTCGCACCAATGATAACAAGAATGCCATCTGCCCACTGATAGACGTAGTTTTTTAGCGATAAACCCCGCCGACTCCAGGCTTTGTGTTCATCAATCCAGTCAGCCTTAACCGGCTGATCGTATTCGCTGATAAGCCTTTCGCATCTTCGCCCAGCAATACTTGCAAGGCTTCACTAAAATCACCGGTTGAAACGCCTTTAAGATAAAGAAGCGGTATCAATTTGGAAATAAACTTGATCCCTTGACCCCTACCATCTCTGACCTTGGGTATTTTAACCTCTACAGCCCTCATACCTGTCAGTATCTTGCGTTCCGGCAAATAAGCGTTCCTGATCACTGCCTGTTTGCCATTGACTATCAAATCACTGTATTGGTCGAGTAACGCGTGTACGTCTAGTTCTACCGCTTTGCTGATCAGCTCCTTGGCCCCGCTTCTCAGCCGTTCAGTGAGTGGCTCAACAATTTCATCTGGTTGCTGGAGTTCGATTACGTTACTATTCTTCATAGCAAATCCTTTTGATAGTCAATTGTTCCGCCAAGAAAAAACCAACAGGGTACGCTGCCTTTCAAAGTACATCAAACACCAGAAATCACTAAATCTCTCGTGGACGCGAACAAAATTTCTCCTCGTTGAGAGGACGCCAGTTGCCGTCAGACAAAACAAGTTAAATAATTACCAGTTACGTATGTTTATTTTTAAAGTCGCGATTTCTTTGCTGTTGCTTTTTCCTATATCTGCTTATGCATCCGACCCTGTTGTTAACATTGACGGACTTAATGAAGAGCAAACCCGCAATGTACGCGGCTTTTTATCGCTAACTCAGGAACCGTGCAACGCGCCGAACTGGCGCATCCGTAAATTGCTCGAGAAAAGCGATAAAGACATCGGTAAAGCGTTGCGGGCTTTAGGTTATTACAGGCCTATTATTGAAAAAAACCTGTCTTTTGCAGACGATTGCTGGCAAGCCGATTATGCCATTACAGCCGGCGAACCGGTACGAGTAACCACGCTAAGTGTGCACATAGAAGGCGAAGCAAAAGAAGAACGGGTTTTCCAAAAATTGCTGGCAAATTTACCTATAAAAACAGGAGATATTCTTAATCATGCACAGTACGAAAAAATCAAAAAAGACCTTAATTCATTAGCACTGGAACATGGTTTTTTAAAGCACAAACTGACCAAAAAATCATTACGGGTTAACCCGTCAAGCCATTCGGCATCTATTGAGCTGTTCATGGATTCAGGACCTCGGCATTATTTTGGCGACATCATTATCGAGCAGGATATTCTCGACCCGGATTTTGTGAAACGTTTTATACAAGCCAAAACCAACGCGCCTTACTCCAGTAAAAAACTGGCTAAAACCTATAATTCCCTTGCTGAAAGCATCTATTTCAGAAGTGTTGAGGTTCGACCGGAAATTGACGAGACCGAAAGTTTACATGTGCCGGTAAACATTATCTTACTACCGGAAAATAGACATGATTATAGTCTCGGCATTGGCTACGACACCGATATTGGTCCACTTGCTTCCGCCGGTTACCGTAACCGGCGGATTAACCGGGAAGGCCATCACTTCTCCTTTGACTTGAATGTCTCGCCGCTTTTATCCAGTGCCGAAGCCAGCTATATAATCCCGTTTACCGAACCCCGCACCGATAACATCTCGATTGGTCTTGGCTACAAATATGAACAACCCGACACTTTTGAATCCGAGTCGGCCAAGTTGTCATTGCAATACCAGCATGTCTATGACACCGGGTGGAAACAAACATTGTTTCTTGATTTAAGCCGGGAAGACTTTACCATTAGCGATGTCAGTCGCACGACTAACCTACTTGTTCCCGGTGGTCGTTGGCGATTTACACAATCTGACAACCCTCTGAGACCCACCTCGGGTTACCACCTGAACCTGTCACTGTCGGGCTCTGTTGAGCCGGTAATATCCGATGTATCGTTTGTTCAGGCCACTTTATCCGGCAAACTTATAGCCCCCCTGCCCTGGTCGGCCAGACTGATCAGCCGGGCCAATTTTGGCGCAACCTTAACCAACGACTTCGACCGTTTACCGGCGTCTTTTCGCTTCTATGCGGGCGGCACCGAAACCATTCGGGGTTATGAATATAAAAAAGTAGGTCCGATCGACGACAAAGGCAATGTCATTGGCGGTAAACTGCTTTCCGTCGCCAGCATAGAATATGAACAATTCATCAGCGATACCTGGGGGGTTGCAGCCTTTTTGGATGGCGGTAATGCTTATAATCCGGATGATATTACTATCAAATATGGTTCCGGGCTGGGGGTGCGTTGGGTTTCGCCTATCGGACCGGTTCGCCTGGATTTTGCTGTGCCGTTAAGCGAATCGGATTCCTCTTTCCAGATCCATTTTGCAGCCGGGGCACAGTTATAATGAAAACCCTGTACCGTTCGATACGTATTGCCATAATCAGCACTGTCAGCCTGCTTTGTTTGCTGTTTCTTATTATGGCATGGCTGCTGGCAACACAAACCGGCACTCAATTTCTGTTAAGGACAGTTAGTGCGGAACTGGATCAAATAAAGATAGAACGAATTGACGGAACACTACTGGGTCATTTACAGCTAAGTAACCTGCATTATGACGACCGAGCCGATTTTAGTGTCGATATTACAACACTGACAATGGATTGGAACCCATCGGCCTTATGGAAAGGTCACCTGCATTTCACAAATTTCGAAACGAAACTGATCAAGGTCACGGGCCGGCCTAAGACAAAACAAGATAGCGAGACCACTACCGATATTCCCGTAATTCCAATCGCGATCAGCGTCGATGCATTAGTTGTGGAACAGCTTACCTGGCGCGATGGAGATTCAACAACAGACATCCAAGGTTTTGCAGCTTCGGCAAGTTTGGCTAATCATGTATTGGAGATCAGCACAGTATCTCTGAAAATGCCACCGTTGCTGACTTCCGGCAAAGGCACACTCCACTTGCAAAGCGATTGGCCGATGCTTGCCGAGTTGGACTGGACTTATTCCGCCGATAACGCTCCACTGCGGGGAAGATTGAAGGTCGATGGCAATCTGCAAAACCTGACGGTTTCCAGTATTGTTAACGGTGCCATCACCAGTACGCAAACAGGTGTTCTACATTTGGATACAGCGGAACCCGCGTTTGAACTGGCCGGCAATTGGCAAAAACTGCAATGGCCTCTTGCCGGTGTTCCTCAAATCAGTAGCCATCAAGGCGCATATACCGTCAACGGCACTGTGTCGAATTATCATGCAAAACTGGATGCCGTTCTATCACCACCTGACTATCCGGATTTTAGTGTGAAGCTGGATGCCGTCGGTGGATTGGACAGTATCGAGGTAAGCCAGCTTCAATTGAAAGCAAAACAGGGTGAATTAATACTCGATGGTATGTTCGGGTGGAAAGATGCTCTGACATTTGTGTTGGATATTAATGGCAAACAGTTGAACCCTCAGGCCTTTGGCGCACCGGTGCCTGGCAACCTAAGCGTAAAAGCACATAGTAGCGGCAAGATCGTGGATGAAACAATGGATGTCGCCTTGGCATTACACGAGTTAAAAGGCCTGTTATATGATCAGAAAATTGATGCCAACGGTAACATCAAACTAGCCAATAATACGGTGCATCTGGAACCCTTGCGAATTCTGGCTGGCCATAATACCTTATTCGCGCAAGGACAATTTAATCGACAGCAAGCCGATATCGGTATTAATATCGCGGCCCCTAACCTTAATACCGCCTGGCCAACATTATCCGGCAACTTAAACGGCGATATCTATATCAAAGGGGCTCTCCTAAAGCCAACGTTAAAAAGCGCTATACAGGCCAGCGATATACGCTATGCCGAATACAGGCTAAAACAACTGCAGCTTAATGCGGACTATATCCACGCTTCTTCCCGTGCGTCTACTCTAGACCTGATAGTTTCCGGACTGGCGTTGGCCGATACCAAACTGGATCAAATTCGTGTTAACGGCCACGGCACCCAAACAAAACATACTTTACAGGCTGAAATAGAGTCCCCGTTAATCATGGGTGCTTTTAACAGTACCGGCAGCTGGAACGGTAAACAGTGGCAAGGAAAGATATCCCGATTAGACCTCAATCACCCTCAACTGCAACAGTGGCAGCTCCGGGCACCGGCTGATTTAGCTATAAAACCCGATAAAGACAGTTTAACGATCGAGTTGCCAGAAGCTTGCCTGCAACAGGCCCCCGCTTTGCTATGCCTAGCCGTAACAGGTGATCCTCAACAACGACTTGAAGGCCATCTCACTCTCTCCGATTGGTCGTTACAACCATTCAATACCTGGTTACCGCCGGAAATTTCATTAGCCGGTAATGTGCAGGGCAGCAGCACGTTTACGATACATCCAAAAAATATTGTAGCCCGGTTAAACGCTGAAATTAAAGACGGTCGGGCCACCATTACTGGTGACGAGAACATCAAACATGCCCTGGTATTGGCGGACTCGAAGCTGGACGTCGACTATCATAACGATCAATTACAGTCTCACTTGTTTCTGGGCTTAACGAAACAGGATTTTATCGCTGCAACATTGAACACCGGACCGGCGCAGGGGGCTGATAAAATCAGAACATTACAAGGGGCTATCGACACCCATATTGTCGACATGGTGTTTATAGACGGCTTAGTTGATGCTATCAGCACGTTGAAAGGTGAGATAAAAGGCAAATTGCAAATTGCGGGCACTAGCGCTAATCCCTCCCTCGCCGGCACACTGCAACTGCAAGACGGCAGCTTCGCCATTCAAACGCTGGGTACAAACATTAGCAAGGTTAATCTCGATATCCATAACTCAATCGACCAGCCGGAGCGTTTATTATTTTCCGGAGCATTGGCGTCCGGCCAGGGCAAAATAACAACAACCGGTCATTTAGATCTACTGCCTGAACATAATTTCCCCATGCAACTCACATTGAATGGAGACACGTTTTTACTCAGCCGACTGCCCGAAGCCGAGATTGAGATTTCGCCACGCATAACTCTATCCAAGTTCGACAAACTGACTAAAATCGACGGCGAAGTCACTATCGATAGTGCTAACGTAGAAATTCAGACTATTCCGGAAAATGTAATTGCACCGAGTGAAGATGAAATTATCATTACTGGCGAACAGCATAAAAAAATGCCTATTGATCCGGATCGAACCAATATAGAGCTCGCCATTTTGTTTGACAAGGATATTCATTTCAGCGGGTTCGGCCTCGAAACCGAACTTGTCGGGACATTACAATACCTGGTCAATCAGGATAAACAATCGCTGCAGGGCAAAGCCGAAATGCGCAATGCCGCTTACAAGGCCTACGGACAGGATCTAAAACTTCGACGCGGTGAATTCTTATTCAATGGCCCGGCCGACAACCCTTGGATGAATATAGAGGCCGAACGCAAAGCTAATTCAGATAATGTAACCGCTATTTTAAGCGTCACCGGGCCGCTAAAGGATCCTTACACCCGTATTTACAGCGAGCCTTCCCTACCCGAATCAGAAGCCCTGGCTTATCTGGTCACGGGTAATTCATTGAAACGAATGAGTCAAGGGGACTCCAATGCGGTTGCTAATGCCGCATTCAGCTACGGCGCCGGTCAATTATCCTGGATCAGCGACCAGCTGGGCATTGATGAATTTGAATTTGAACAATCCGATACCATTGAAGACAGTGCCGTCAGGCTGGGGCAGTATATTAACCCTGATTTATATGTCGGCGTCACGATGGGGCTCTTTGCCAGCCGTTATGCCGCCAACCTCCGTTACCGGCTGAGTGAACATTTCAATCTAAGTACCCGTGCGGGAGAAACGCAACGTATTGAACTGAACTATCATTTCGCTACCGAATAAACCCATCTCACCAGGGGTAAAATTATGTGCTATCAAATTGAACTGTCTTTTCTGCCGTTGTTGCTTTCGCTATTGACTGCCGGGCCGCAACGAAAGTGACCCGGTAATGCAGGACATCACAAACAAGGAATACTTATCATGCTGACCCGCATGCGCCGTCCAGTGAATTCCACGTTGCCGACGATGCAGCCGCCAGATTTGAATATGATCTCAGCCAAGCGTTGGCGGATTTGCTCAATGTAGATGTTGAGTATAAAGTTTACCGACAACATCCAAGACATTCTCACCGCCATCGCCGATGGTGAAGGTCATTTGGCCGCAGCAGGACTGACTCCTACCGCTAGCCCCCTATTGTTATTGGCCCCGGCTATAAAACCGTACAACAAGTCGTGTGTCAGCGCCAATCCGATCCATCGGAAAATATTGACGACCTAACTAAGCCATTAATGAACGTGTAAAGCACTGGCCTTAAAACAATGCCTGCAACCATTTCTGATGAGGTGCATGGTGATGAATCAGCTCGACAATATCTTGATGACTGTTTTTGATCGCTAAATCCAGCACATTCTCTTTATTCTTATTACGAATATCTGCCTTGGCTCCCTGTTTGAAAAGCAGTTCTACAATGTCTTTATGACCATAACGCGCCGCCTGAATCAATGCCGTATTGCCGTCTTTATCCCGATGATTAATATCCTGACCGTTATTCATCAGCATTTTTACCCCATTCAGATTGCCTGCATCTGCCGCCAGCATAAGCGGTGTACTGCCGTTTGCTGCTACCCGTCTGGTGCGGGCACCCGCCGAGATTAATTGGCTTAGCACTTTGTTATGCCCCTGCACCACGGCCAACAATAATGGGGTAAGGCCTTGCTTATCCTTGATTTCAAGATTCGCCCCTGCTTTTGTCAGCACAGGGATAACCTGGTTTTGGTCGCCATCGGCGCCATGCCACAGCGCGGTTCGCCCCAGCCGGTCCTGTTGATTGATACCTGGGGATGATGAAAGTAAAGTCGTCAGCACCTTATCCTGTCCATAACGGGCAGCGTGCATAAGAGGTGTCACTCCCTGGCGGTTAACACGATTGACTTTTGCTTTATTTTCCAGCAAGAACCGGGCGGCATCTGACTGTTTGTTGATAATGGCCAGAGACAAGGCAGACTCACCATCTTTGCGTTGATGATTGATATCCGCGCCATGTTGTAATAAAAATTCAGCGGTTAATAAATGCTGTTTGCGCACTGCCCACATCAACGCGCTGTTACCCTGTTTATCCACGGCATTCACGTCGCCCCCAGCCATCAGCAAATGGCTGACAATATCATCATAACCTTTGATTGCCGCACGGATTAATGCCGTCATCCCCTGCCTGTCACGCTGATCAACTTTTGCACCATCGGCAAGCAAACGTCTGACAGAATCCTCATGTTTACGCCAGCTGGCAACAATCAATGGTGGCCAGGTATTAAACGGATCATCCTGCACATCGCCTTTGATTTTCGTCGATGCCTTCAGTTTTGCCAGTGGTACAACATCTACATTATCTTGCGTCGGCGTCAGCGTCAAACCTTGAGCCAACAGGTGCTTAACGACGTCTTTGTGTTTCTTATTATGGGCAAGATCTGCCGTATTCAAACCGCTTTTGTTGCTATGTTTTACCTCAGCGCCGTGCTGCAATAGCAGCAAAACACTGTCCAGATGACCTTCACTGGCGGCAAGCAACAATGCACTATTCTCCAGCTTATCCACACGCGACAGCGATGCACCAGCTTCCACCAGAATGCGTGCAACGGCAAAGCGCTGATTACGCAATGCGATAAACAAGGCAGAATCACCCTGTTTATCAATAGTATCCAGCGCCACCCCCTGCTTTAATAACCAGCGAGCGCATTTGACAGCATCAAATTCCGCCGCAATCATCAGTGCATTATGGCCGAACTCATCCGCCCGACTTATTTGAGCACCCTGTTGATGCAAGCTGATTACAGCTTCCCGCAAATCATTCTTGATGGCCCACTGCAACTTACCTTGCAGATCGCCCGGTTTTAGTTCTGCATAGGCATTTTGTTTTAATTTTTCAAGGGATTTTTTCGCCGGTGGGTAGCCTTGCATCATCGATTGTTGATACCAGTCCACAGCCTGCGTCATATCTCTATCTACCCCCCAGCCAAACTGATACATCTTGCCAAGATTGTATTGCGCCTTGCTGTGACCAAGCTGCGCTGCTTTTTTCAACCAGAATGAGGCCTGTTTATGATCTTTTTTAACCCCCAGACCGGAACGGTACAAGGTGGCCAGCTGGTACTGCGCTTCCACATCGGCAGCCTGCGCCATCGATAGTAATAATTGATGTGCGCGTGCATAGTCACGCGTACGAATTGCCAGTTTGGCATCATCTATAGCAGCCGCTTGCAGCAGGCTTGAAATAAACACTATGCCCATCGCGGAAAAAACGCCTACCGTTTTTTTTAACATAAAACCTTTCATTATTATTTAAGCCGTACCGAATTTGGTTTCATAGGTAATACCGCATTCATCGAGAAACCCGGTAGGTAAAATACCTCCCGCACAAACTATCACCGCATCATTGCGGATGGAAATATCCTGCCCCTGCACATCCAAAACCACTTTATCCGGTTCAATAAATTTAACATTCGACTCCAGATAAAGCTGCATCTTGTCCGCAGCCACCGCCTCATCTATTTTGCGCCGGTTTTTTCCCTTGGCACGATTAAATAACTTGCCACGATAAGATAAGGTGATCGTCACACCAGGTTCTTCAGCGATGCTGTGCGCAGCTTCCAGAGCACTGTCGCCGCCACCGACGACAAGCACATGCTTGCCTTGATACTGTCTGGAATCCACCAGTCGATACACGACTTTAGTCATATCCTCACCGGCCACGCCCAATTTGCGCGGCGTACCCTGGCGTCCAATCGCCAACAGTACAGAGCGGGTCATCAGCTTGCTGTTTTCATTGATCACTTCAAAACCGTCACCTACCGGATTGATCTTAATGACCCGCTCGTTAAAATTTATTTTCAAACCGGTTTTATCAACCACTTCTTGCCAGAATTCCAGCAATTCTTCTTTAGTGGTTTCCCTGATCGGCACCCGCCCTTCCAAAGGCAAATCCACCGGCGCAGTCATCACCAGCTTACCGCGTGGATAATGTGCAACGACACCGCCTAACGAATCCTGCTCCACCGTTTTAAAATTCAAGCCATTGGATAATGCCGATAACGATGCGCCAATGCCTGCAGGCCCGGCGCCTACAATCACCACATCAAATTCAAAATCAGCCTGCCCCTTGACTTTTTTAGCAATCGCCTCCATCGCCTTGACCCCCTGGTTAATGGCATTATGAATCAAGCCCATACCGCCGATTTCTCCAGCCACATAAATACCCGGTGTACTCGACTCGAATTCAGTACTTAAATGAGGGATTTCCATACCCTGTTTTTCAGTGCCGTAAACCAGTGTAATGGCATCCACCGGACACACATCCTTACACGGTCCATGACCAATACAGCCCGACGGGTTGGTCAGCACCGCTTTGTTATCAATCATGCCCAGCACATTGTTATAACTTTCAGGGCAGGCAATATTACACGCCCGACAACCGATACAGCGGTTATGATTAATCACAGGATGCAGTGTTACCGGTGGAGAAGCCCCATCCTCCATCGTCTCCTGCATGATCTTGACCGAACGCACGTGTACCCGGTACTTAAAACCGGCATAAATCAAGGCAATGATTACTAATGGGATCAAATACACCAGCAACAAATTGTATTCCAGCCATAATGCCTGGGCATAGGCAGCCAATCCGTTAAATGTCATCATGGTTATCAACCTTTACATTCTCCAACACAATAGTATTGCAAGATGTAGACCAGCGAATATATCAATGGCTGCACAGGAGATAACCAAAAAAATGTGTCATTTCACACACTCCACTTATACCATTCGCATTTCACTCTTTAATTCGGTTGCCGAGGGCCGGAAGCAGAGGAGCTGTTACATCAATGGGTATGTCCATTTGGCCAGATTTTCTAACAAAACCAGCGTGCACCCCATTCGACTCAACAACTTGGCGCGAATCTTTCTTATAAATTGGATTTACGATTTACCCCGCTGAAAATAATGAGTGCATCATCCCCCTCACAACCTGACCCGTCATCCAAACCTGAAGAACAGGTGCTCAATGAGCGCAAGACAGACATTGAAAAAATGTTTTTGTCGCAAGGCATTGAGTACGGCGCACTTATTTTTACCGGGGTCACACTGCTGATTTTGTACTGGGGCTGGACGACCGACCTGGAATATTACATTACCGCAGAATCGGGGCTTGGCTACTGGCTGGGGATCATCGGCGGGATCATGATGCTGATGACTCTGCTTTATTCCATGCGCAAGCGACTGAAATCCATGCGTGACTGGGGCAACCTGCGTACCTGGTTTGTCATTCACATGATTATTGGGGTGTATGGCCCTGTGCTGATTTTATTTCACAGCAACTTTTCCCTGGGGGCCTCGCAAAATGAAACCATTGCCATGATCACCATGCTGATAGTGTTGGTCAGTGGCATCATCGGGCGTTACATACACGATAAAATCCGCTTTGGCCTGTACAAACACGAAGCCGCACTGGAACAGCTGCAACTGGCAAAACTAATCAGCGAAGGCGAACTGGCCAGCCTGCATTATGTTAATCCTGACCTTTACAATCACATTTTGCGCTTCAGCGAAAATATCCAGCTCAACGCCGACGGGCTCATCACATGTTTTCTCCGCATGCTCTCGATGAATACACGCACTCATCTGGCCTATCTCTCTAACCAGAACGATCTCAAAAAAGCCTGCAAACAAGTGGCTGCAGAAGAGAACTGGACGCCTCAACACTATAAACATGCCTACCACCGGGCCAACCGGTTTCTGAAAGCACACTACAGCACTGTACGCAAAATTGCGTCATTTGCCTTCTATGAAAGATTGTTCAGCATCTGGTTTTTCCTGCATGTTCCCTTGTTTTATATGCTGATTGTGGTGACGATATTCCACATTATCGCCGTACATATGTTCTCAACGTCGGCGATTTAAGGTAAATGACCTAATTGTAAGCATATGCTTACGTCAGGTACCTTAATTTTTACTGCTCGACATCCATATTCATCGCCAACATCTGCTTAACACCCTGATTTAAAATGACTTTATAAGTCATTAATTTTCATTATTTTTTTGGCATTTTCCTTGCGCTCTACCGGGTGGAAAGTCGATTTCCTGATATTAATAAACTACGGAGAACAATAATGAAAGTAATTCCTTTAGGCTCCTTGCTTATATCCTGTCTCATAGTGTCAGGGTCAGCCAGCGCCGTTACCGTACATGCATCATTACACAACGATTTCGAAGACGGGCAGACTCACGGCTGGAAAAAAGGTGCCGGATCATCACAGGATCAACTGCCCACAGTAGAACAAGATAGTGATGGCAACCACTATTTAAAAGTCACATCAATCGGCGGTAAACCCGACGGTCGCGGGCCCAGCAGCCGCATGACGTTCATCAACGAAACCGAATGGCGTGGAAACTTTCTTGCCGCTGGCGTCAACTCTGTGAAGACACGCATGAAAAACATGGGCAACGATCCATTGCACATGCGCATAGGGTTTACCACGCGCGCGATTGAAGAATGGCATTTTGGCGCATCCAAAGACTATCTGTTACTACCTGCAGACGGTCAATGGTATGACCTGTCATTTGCCATTACCGAAGAATACATTACGCCGTTCCTCGGTAGTGAAGGCAGTGAATGCTGCTTCCCTGAATGGTCATTTAATGAACTGGTTGCGGGTAATAACCAGTTGAAATTCCACAGTGGTAAAGAAGCACATTTCTGGGGTGGAGATCGTGTCGCCTCTGAATTATGGGTAGACGACATCCGTGTTTCTGATGAAGCTCTGCAAGCCATCAGCCTAAGCTCTTCTAGCTCCCTGCAACCCGATGTATCTGCCGTTCCTCTTCCTGCGGCAGCCTGGTTATTTATCTCGGGGATAACAGGATTGATTGGCTTGCAACACAGAAAAAAATAACCCCCACCAGAATAATAATTTGAGGAAAAATATGAACGTTAAACGATCTTTACTTGCTGCCGCTCTGTTAAGCGGCATGACCTCCATGGCTTTTGCCGCAGTCAGTTACAAAATTACCGATCTGGGCACATTAGGTGCTAACTCCTCCATGGCTTACGGCATCAATAATGTCGGAGACATTGTCGGCCGCTCCCGCCCCTTGAATGCAGATGGCAGCAACGGCACACGCAGCGCCTTTTTATACACCAACAACCAGATGCTTGACCTGGGCAGCTTCGGTGGCAGTAATACGGTTGGCCGTGCCTCCAATTTCAGCCGTCAGGTCGTCGGCTATTCACGCCCCACCGGTGAACGCGAATATAAGGCCTTTCTGTATGAAAACGGTGAAATGAAAAACCTGGGTACATTGGGTACTGGATTATACTCATACGCCTATAGCATTAATGACGCCGGTACCGTGGTCGGCCATTCACATACCAATGCCTCCGGTACCACATCTCAAGCCTTTACCTATAAAAACGGTACGATGACTGGCATTGGCACGCTGGGCGGCCAGTCGTCAGGTGCCTTTGATATTAATCAAGGCGGCGTGATTGTCGGCTCTTCTACGACGGCAGATTCAGAAACCCACGGGTTTATCTACCAAAACGGTGTAATGACCAGCCTGGGCTCACTGGATGGTACAGGTTTTTCAGAAGCGCGCGCAATCAATGAAGAAAAACAGGTGGTAGGAAATTCATTGACAGCCAATGGTCATTACCATGCCTTTCTGTATGAAGACGGCGTCATGGCTGATCTTGGCAGCATTGAAGGTGACTCCTTTGCTTACGACATCAATATGAAAGGCGAAATTGTCGGCAGCTATCGCTCCCATTTACTGGAGAGCGCCGGTACTGCGTATTACTATTATGACGGTGAAATGAAAAACTTGAGCAGCATGCTGTCTCCTGGCGACCAGGCCTTGTGGGAGCATCTGGTCACAGCCTATGGCATAAACGACAAAGGTCAGATTGTCGGTCGCGGCATTATCAATGGCAACACACATGCCTACCTGATGACACCGGTGCCCTTGCCTGCATCCATCCTGTTTCTAGCCCCTGCGCTAGGCTTGTTGGGTGTCATCAGAAAACGCCAGCAAACCGTATAAAAAAGTCAAGCAGGTCGGGTTACGTAAGCTAACCCGACCTACGGGTACTGCAAAATTTTTGAGCACATGCAAGGTGCTGGTAACAATGCATCCGCAGCGATGACCAAACCGTGCGCATCACGTTGTAATGCGCACGTTACAATCACTTCCATCCGACAGAAACCTAAAACTCATACTCTTCAACAATAAAGGCTGCTGACTTTGTGTGGTCTATAAATTTATTTTCATCTTCCAGCAACGCCGCCCCCAATTGTTGACCTTGCGGCGAACTCATCCCTTCTATTAAAGCCTGCTCTGATTCAAACCAGACTTCGGCCACCCCGTCATACTCGGACTGCATGCCCCTGGATGTCCTCAAGCCTTCATTCAACGAGGAATTCAACGTGTGTGACTGCACATATCTTTTAGCTCCCATCACATCTGCATTTTGCATAAAAAAGGGGCCATGCTGGTTCATCCAGTAGTCTTTAAATGCTTCTCGTGTCATTGAGGGGTGTCGAGTTAAACACATAACAAATTTGATCATTAGATTGCTTCCTGTTTTTTTTTAATGTGTAGAACGTAAAATCCAGTGACCACACATTACCATAACTGCGGGTAATTCAAGGCATCTACACACGACAAGCTAAGGGGTAACTCAGCTGAATGGACACTATTCAGAATCATCGCCTGCCATCCGAAGGGGTATTGCAAATCGTAAGGAGGCAAATACCCTGCACTGTCTTCAACGCTGAACCCGAAGCGGCCATAATAATCTGGATCACCATAAACAAACAGCATATTCACTCCGCTCTCAGTCAATATGCCGATACCTTCTTTGATCAGACTCGCTCCAACCCCACACCGTTGATGATCAGGCTTTACGGCCAGTGGCGCCAAAATATAGCCCTGCCAGTTTTCACTGTTTGTGGTAAATAGCGGACTAAATGCAATATGCCCCACTAAGGTTCCATCTTGCTCCGCAACCAGAGAGCGTGTTTCCGGGCTTGTCTTTGCATTCAACAAATTAACCGCGAGCGCAGCCACCTGTTCCGACTCGCTTTCAGGAAATGCCTGTAAATGAATGTGTTGAATATTGTCCCTATCTGCTTCTGATGCCGGTCGAATGATCATTGATTCCTAACCATTATTTTTGTTCCTCATATTGATCATAATAATGCAATATCAAGTATCCCACTACTCGCATAGTGTTGCCATAAATAAGCGCGTTGGTCAGCACTGATTCAAAACGATACCTTTCCATCAAACAACACACTATCCTACAGAATACAGAATACAGATCACATACAATACACCTGCTCAAGACCTGGTGTATTTTTTGCTGTAGATTTTTTATGCTTTTCCTACTTCGTTTATTTACGTCCATTTCGCTTGCTTTACCTTCTTTTACTCTCGCGGTTGAGCAGATGCCAACCGACTGCACCGAGATTTTAAATAGTATTCAACAACCGCTGGGACTGGATAGTACCGTACCACATGCACTTTATTTTCTGGGCAGCCAGTGTCTTTACCAGCAACAGCGCCATGATGACGCCCTGTTGCAACTGGAAAATTATTTCACTTTTGCCAACAAAGGTGACAAGTATTATCAACAGGCTGCGGAATTGTTTATGCAACTGGAAAACCAACCCGCTCACGCCGTATCTACACCGACGGTCATCCTGGATAAAAACACCCAGAGTCGCTTGCAACAAATCAAATCGCTGAGCAGTATGCGCATGGTGCACATCGAAAAAGGCTGTTTTAGCATGGGTTCACCGGTGGCTGAAACCGAGCGCGCAGATGAAGAAAAAGCCCATACAGTTGCATCACCCGCCCCTTTTTAATGAGTGCATTTGAAGTCACCCAGGCACAGTGGGAATCCATCATGGGGGGAAACCCGGCGCATTTCAAAGATTGCGGCGCACAATGCCCGATCGAAAATATCAGCTGGCAGGATATTCAGATTTTTATCCGCAAGCTGAATAAAAAAAGCGGTCTTAAATTTCGCCTGCCGACAGAAGCTGAATGGGAATATGCCGCCCGCGCAGGCAGCACAACACCGTTTGCTTTTGGCCATCAATTGACGACGGCACAGGCCAATTATGATGGTGACCACCCTTACAGCGGTAAAGCAATTGGCCGGGATCGCAAGCAGCCGATTGCAGTGGGCTCACTTAAAGCCAATGCATGGGGACTCTACGATATGCATGGCAATGTCATGGAGGTTGTCGCCGACTGGCACCATCTGGACTATTATTCCGTCAGCCCCAAAAACAATCCAAAGGGGCCAAGAACCGGGTCATTCAGAGTTAGACGGGGCGGCAGCTGGCGTTACGGTGCCCGGTTCTGCCGTTCTGCTTTTCGTGGACGGGTGCGCCCTGAAGCAAAAACCTCACTCATGGGGTTTCGTTTAGTCATGCATCAGTGATAGCCCACCTCTGTTAGTCACGCTTTCAGATTCAAACCAGTACCCGCCTTTATTTCCAAAAATCTTCCCCCACCCTTCCCAGGCTATTTATTACACCTCTATACGCGAAGAAAAAAGTGTTGGCAACAGCATTTAGTGTACGCTCTCAACCCCCTCACCTAATCCGTTAATCAAGGTGGCTTTTAAATGTACTGATTCCTGCTTTTCAACACAGTTAATCCTTTCTGTTAACAAAGCATATTAACCACATAAATAATAATAATTTATTTGCCGCATTTTTTAGCTTTTAACCAGGTGAAATGCCACACTCTTTACTTTTTTTAAAATTCATACGGCCTGAATTCAATTTTTAAAAGATGGCATAAAACGTGATTGGTTCAAACAATTTATAAATAACAAGGAAACAAAAATGGATATTAAGACCCTGGGCTTGACAACTCTTTTGCTGGCATCAACCTCTGTACAAGCCACTCTGATTAACCTCGCCAATGAACCTTATGGCTCTATGGGACACTCGGTTGATTACAGTAAAGACGGCGTCACTGTAACAATCAGCGCATTTAAATATGACAGCGAAAATACATCGCGCAACGTCTCTTCCGGCTTGGTTATGGGCATTGACGGCATCTTTAATGAACGTCACCCTGCAGGTTTGGGTGCTGCTAAATCAGAGGCATCAATCAATCCGCCAGGTATCGACAATGTATTTCTAGAAGAAATTGAATTTCTGTTGTTCACGTTCAGCAAACCAGTAAAAGTGACTTATATTGAAAATAGTGGCCTGGGACCTCATGGCACCGCTGTCAATTATTGGGGAGGACACCATTCCTTCGATATCGAAAACTTCTCAACACTCAACCTGGGACACATATATTCCTTGGAAAATACTCACCCTGGGTTTACACCGGATGATTCCTTGGGAACGGTCACCTGGTTTGCCATGGGGGCTCAACCTAATGAAGAAGGCTACAACGTATTTTCAACCCAGACCCTTCAATTCACCGAAAGTGAACGTCCTGAAGTCACCACCGTTCCTTTACCTGCAGCAATGTGGCTATTTTTATCTACCGTATTTGGGCTTATCGGCTACAAAAGACACGCCCAGAATAGCAACTAGGAGACTGTCGGATTATGGATGATTCTACTGCGGCGTTGGGAAACCGGCTTTTTCTTGCGTCAACACGCAATCGCTCTGCTTGTATTGCGTGATTTCAACGATTTTCTCACCGCCAAAACCCATAAGCTATTGATTTTAAAATCAATAGCTTAAACCCACCTTTCTGTCCCGCCATCATAACCATAAATATTATTTAATAATCAATAGCTTACATAAAAGACATAAATAGTGCTTGCCTATTTCTCGCAGAATAATACGACGCCCGATGGAGTGAACTGATACCAAAGAAAACTCTTCAAGGCCTGATTAAGCTGCAAAAAATAATATTATTTTTTTTACTTCACGTATTTTGGAGAATATTGATGATTAACGTAGTTAAACCCCTGTTGATCCCAGGGCTGATAATGCTGGGGATGAGCACTGCTTCAGCAGCTATGGTCATGCCAATGACATCTGATTTTGAAAATGGAACAGACAACATGGGGTGGACCAATGCGACTGACGCACCACCCGTTGTTATTACTGGCGATACCAACAACTATTTACAAATTCAATCGTTTTTTAACGCAAGCTCAAAAGCGTCTACTGGAAACAAGCGCATTACTTTTTACAACCAAGATGATGACGAAAATGGCTATGTTTCCAAATGGTCGGGTGACTATTCCAGCATTGAAAGTATTGCCGGAAAAGTCATGAATGACGCTTCAAGTGACGGTGATTTGTATTTACGTTTAGGACTTAAAGGCACGAGTGGTTACTGGTATTCAAATGCTGCAGTTGTTGTTCCTAATGATGGAGACTGGTATGACTTTTCCTTCAGTCTGAGCGATGATTTCACCGATCAAGCGGGTAGTGGCAGTGCATTTTCTGAAGAACTATTAGCTATCGAAAGCATACGTTTAACTCACAACCAGGCAGGCGGATTCTGGGGTGGAGAATCAATGACTGCAACTGTCGGTTTTGACGACATAGCTGCCGTTGGTTCTGTCTCCAACGTTCCCCTTCCTGCCGCAGCATGGTTCATGTTGTCTGGCCTGGCCGGTTTAGGTGGCGTATCTTTCAGATCACGTAAAGCTTAATGGCTAGAAAGTAATGCAGGGACGCATTGCTTTTTCTTTCTAACTTCACTCTTTTGCATAAGAGGGGCACTGACATACGAATATGTTGCAGTGTGTGCCAGAGGTTAAGTGCAAATTGGAAAGTGTCTCATAAGAGACAACATCACCGGGGTTAAATAATAGGAGTGTTGTACTTACCCCGGATATCACAATTTATAATAATTCTGGAGTTTCCATGAAGTTACAACAAACACTTATCGCGGCTGCTGTGCTTGGTACAGTCAGTTTTGGCAGCCAGGCGGCAGTAAAATACAAAATCACCGACCTTGGCGTTTTGCATGGGGGAGACTTTTCCTATGCTTACAGCATCAGCGACACTGGCCATATTTCAGGTCGTTCACGTGGCAGACTGCCAACCGGGCCTGACACCACCGCAACAGGACCCATCGAAGGGGTACGTTTTTTCAGTGATGGTTACGTTCAAGGCACGGGCACCTTAGGCGGTGACCGAACAGAAGGTCGCGCTATTAATGATGCCGGTAACATGGCCGGTTTTTCCAGCATCAAAACGGCTGATGGTTCGCGCGTTTATCAATCTTTTGTACATCATTACGCAACCAGCTATATGCAAAATATCGGCACGCTAGGTGATGGCAAAGAATCCCGCGCCTATGGCATCAACAACAACGGCAAAGTGGTGGGCTGGTCGAATACTCAGGCCGATGGTCTGGATCACAAGGCCTATGTCTATGACATGGAAACCGAAACCATGTCGGCATTAAGCGGCCCACTCTTAGGCGGTGAACGTTCCTTCGCTTTTGATATAAACGACAAAGATCAGATCGTCGGTACTGCGACCACT
>SPJL01025024.1_pt1 | contig 31243 bp, 26 predicted proteins | sample 3741751 | NCBI WGS metagenome assembly SPJL01 (sample SAMN10925998, study PRJNA522277) | cold seep metagenome | isolation source: Elba SIP-enriched marine methane seep metagenome, extraction at timepoint T3 | place: Italy: coast of Elba, Mediterranean Sea | reverse complement strand
AATCGGCAGGCCTTTTTCCTCTATCGCGAGGCGGCTCAAGCCCTTTCCGGAATATTTCTACATAGCCGCCACCCCATGTCTGCACAGGCGATTTCAACTTTGCGGGCGAGTCTTAGCTGCTCAACCGGTGATCAGCATCGTGCCAATGTGCCAAACGTTTTTCTGCGCGCGCCTGACTCAGCTTAACCACACTGCGTTCCGTCGCGATCGGTTGAATATGGTTTACACCTAGCTCCACGGCTTTTTGCAAAGTGTAATCCATTCGATCCCCACTAGAAATACCTTGCAACAAGGTCATATTCAATGGTGATTCATTTTCAACAGGTTCACGGCCAACCACTTTGGCAAACACCGTGTTTTTTTTCACACTCACTAACTCAGCGACATAATCCAGCCCATCGCCATTAAACAAAATTGCCTTGTCGCCTTCAGTCAGACGTAACACCCGTACCGCATGCACTGCTGCATTGTCCGAAAGCTTTACTTCTGCACCCAGTGCCAGCTTGGCTTCGCTAAAAAACCTAATTTTTCGCATGTTTTCCTATTTTCCAGTCTAAAGAAATCAGCCATCCATAGGAATGACTCAGAATCCAGTGTGTTGTATGATAATCCGAAATTAAACATTATTTGAGGAAAGAATACCATGGCAAGCATTAGCCCTCCCGTATGTGACTTTGGCTGGCAAGCACCCGCCTTTAACTTACCCAATATTGACGGCAAGATGGTCGATCTTGAAAGCAACATGGGCGAGAAAGGCCTGCTGGTGATGTTTATCTGCAACCACTGCCCATATGTTAAATCAATCTTACCGCGCTTATTAGCAGATGTGCGTGAATTAAAAACCATGGGCATCAACACCGTCGCCATCATGTCCAATGACCCAACCGACTACCCAGACGATAGCCCTGAGAATATGAAATTTATCGCAGAGACCTTAAATTTCCCATTTCCTTATTTATTAGATGCTGATCAGTCAATCGCCAAAACCTATGATGCCGTCTGCACACCTGACTTCTTTGGTTTTAATAAAGACTTTGCACTGCAATATCGCGGCCGCTTTGACGAAAGCCGCAAAGAAACTGCACCGACAAGCACAAGAGACTTATTTAATGCCATGAAATTAGTCGCCGAAACCCAAGCAGGACCAACAGAACAAATCCAAAGCATCGGCTGCTCGATTAAATGGATTGAGACATAACGCGCCTAGCGATCCATACACTCACTCGGAATTGTATGTATGCCTAGTTAACTTTGTACTACACATCATCCAAGCTTGGGAACTCGACCATGATCACGCTCACCCGCCTTTTATTCATTGGCTTACTGCTCAGCATACCGTTGGTGCAGGCCAAAAGTTGCCCGCAGCCACCTGCCACACCCAGCGCGGCGCAGGCTAAAGCAGGCATAAAAAACGCCAAAGATCACGGCTTTTTGTGGCGCATTAGTAAAGACGGCCATGACTCCTATTTATATGGCACCATTCATTTAGCTAGATTTGAAGACATGTTTATCGGGCCAACCGTACTTAACGCGGTTAAACAAGCGGACACCGTCGCACTTGAGCTAGACATGCTTGACCCAGACATTGCCTCACGCATTGTTAAAAGCATGACTGAAACCAAACGTCAGCACATTTCAAACGCACTCACCACACAAATCAAACAAGCCGCAGAGGACGTATGCCTGCCTTATGCTCAAATCAGCAAGCTATCACCAACATTTCAAATGATCACGATCACTACTGCGCATGCCGCCTATCACCAATTGTATAGCGCATACGCCATCGATGCGTTTTTGTCAGGCTTTGCACATCAGATGCAAAAAAATGTTGTTTCTTTAGAGTCGCCTGAACAGCAAGTTGCCGCATTAACAATGGATACACCAGCAGAAGCGACACTTTTCATCAACAAAGCATTGACTCAAATTCACACGGGAGAAAGTGAAAAAATCTTCCTACGTATGTATCAAAACTGGCTCAATTCCAACCATGCAGACTTTGAGCAATACGCCGACTGGTGCGACTGCCTAGAGACCGCAGAGGATAAAAAACTGATGCAACGCCTACTTACGGATCGCAATGTAGGCATGGCGAACAAAATAGACAAACTACACCAAACACATAGCGCCTTTGTTGCAGTAGGCACGTTGCACTTGTTCAGTGATCAAGGGCTACCCAATTTAATGCGCCAAAAAGGCTACCAAGTAAGGCAAATTAAATTTTAAGCATCATCACTTTAACGGAATCAAAAAAGTTTAACTAAAGCCTACTCTGGCAAAGCAAACAATCAATGGCTTGCATCACACCTGCCGCAACACAAGCAAGGGCGGCAACAGCACAGCCTGGCGCGCATACCAAACACCCAAAGCGCCCACCAGCAACATGCCGCCAACTGGCCCAAGCAACCATAGCCACGGATGCAAACTCGGAGTGAGTGAAAACACAAAATGTTGCAACAAGGCCACTGCCAACTCTGCGCCGATGACTGCCAACAAGCCAGCAATCAACCCCAGCATGGCAAATTCTATCAACTGAATACCAAGAATTTGTTTAGACGGACTGCCGAGTGTGCGCAAGACAGCGCTCTCGGTCAAACGCTCGCGCATTGACAAATTCACCGCAGCAAACATCACTAAGATGCCACAGGCCAAAATCATCAAGGTCATCACCTCTAGTCCTCGTGTCACTTGCGAGACGATGGTTTTAATCTGCTTGAGTATTTTATCCAACTCGATAATGAGCACCGTTGGGTAAGCCTGCAATAAATCACTCACCAGCGGTTTGTGTTGCTGCGGGATGTAGAGACTGGTCATATACATGCGCGGAAATTGCTCCAAATTTCCTTCGGGAAACAAAAAGAAAAAGTTGGGCCTCATGCTGTCCCACTTAAGGCTACGAGTATTCACAATCTGCACCTTTAAGGGCAAGCCACCAATATTAAATTCTAGATGATCACCCAGCTTAAAGCCTTCTCTCTGCGCCAATTCATGCTCAACCGAGACAGGCACAAACCCCTTATCCACTTTTGCATCAGGCCACCAATGCCCTTCAACCACAACATTGCCGTCAGGGATGGATTCAGTCCAGCTTAAATTCAATTCACGGCGAATACTGCCGCCTCGGTTTTGCCGTGCATCAATAGACTTAGTGTGTTTGGGTGCTTTGGCATCAATGCTGTCAGGATTGTCGTTATAAGCTTGTCTATTCACGGCAACCAATCGTCCTCGTACAATTGAATACCAATCACTGCCACCCAACTCGCGCTGGGCTATCATGGCTTTTACCCCCTCAAGCTCATATGGCGCAACATTCACCAAAAAGTGATTAGGCGCATCTTCCGCCAATTGCACCTTCCATTCGTCTAATAAAGAAGTACGCGTCAAGGCCATGATCATCAATAGCGCCATTGCACCAGAAAAACCAATCATCTGAATCAAACTATGCAATCTACGCCGCCATAAGTTCGCCAAGGCCAAACGCCACGCACTGCCTAAATTAGCGCCATATTGTTTGGCAAAACGCAATAAAGCATAGCCAAAGCCCGCGGCAAACAAGGCTAATAACACAAAGCCCGCTAATAGTGACAAGGTGAGCACCACACTGCCGCTATACCACAACATCAACAGTACTATCGCGATCACCCCAATCGACAAACGCGCCAGTAAACTGGTTGGCTTGGCGACAACATCCTGCCGCAATACGGCCATAGGCGACTGTGCAGGCAAATGCCAAAGTGCAGGCAACACAAAGCCAAGCAGGCAAAAGATCCCTGTGGCCAGACCTAACAAACACCCCTGCCAACCCGCTGCGGGCAAGGTAATCGGCAGCCACTCGCGAATAGTTTGAATCAGTAATTCGTGCATGCCATAGCCGACAACTACACCAATCAAGCTGCCGACTAAACCCAATATCAGACTCTGCTGCCAATACAATTGCCGAATCTGATTAGCCGCCAACCCCCAACTTTTTAACAAGGCCACTTGCAACACTTGTTGGTTAGCAAAATGACGACTCGCCAATCCAAGCGCAATGCCTGCCAGCACCACACCAATACTACCTGCCAATAATAAAAAACTACGCGCGCGAGCAATCGTATTCGCCACTCTCGCCTCTGCACGATCAGGTGTGGTGATACGCTGCCCAGCGATTAACTGCGGTGATAACCAAGCTTGAAAAGTATTTAATGCATCTGCTTCACCCGCGACCAGCAAACGATAATCCACGCGACTACCCGGCTGCACCACCCCTGCGGCTGTAATATCATCCCAATGCATTAACACCCGCGCACCCAACATGCCAAAGGCGCTACCGCGGTCGGGTTCTTCTACCAAAATTTGCGTTACTTTAAGCTGCGTATTGCCCAGCTCAATCACACCTCCAATTTGAATATTGAGTAATGGCAACAATCTTGCATCCGCCCAAACCTCACCTGGTTTGGGGCCATGTTGTACGGTGACTGTATTGCGTGGTGTACTGGCAAATGCGGTTTTTGACAGGATCAATTGTCCACGCAACGGATATGCAGTCTGTACGGCCTTCACTGAGGCCAGATGCAAGTCATCTCCGTGATACACCATTGAGCTAAAGAGCAGCATTTGCGCAGTTTGCAGTTTAGTTTGCTGTGCTTTCTCCACCCACTCATCTGGGATTTTGCGATCACTACGCACGGTCAAATCAGCGGCTAATAAACTACTGGACTCATTCACTAAAGCGTTTTCAACGCGCTCGGCCAACATCGCAATGGATGAAACCACCACCACAGCCAACACTAATGAAAATAAAATCAGTCCCAGCTGCCCACCTCGCCAAGTGCGCCACAACATTCGCAAGGCTTGCATCAAGCGACTCCTCTGCTTTCGCTGACTAAGTGGCCTCGCTCAATCGTCAGAATACGATGACAACGTTGCGCCAACGCAGCTGAATGTGTGACCAGCACCAAAGTTGCACCTGCCTCTGCATTGAGCTCAAATAATAAGTCATTAATCCGCTGCCCTGTTGCAGTATCCAGATTACCCGTTGGCTCATCGGCAAAGAGTAAGGGCGGCTGACACGCAAATGCCCGCGCCACCGCCACCCGTTGTTGCTCGCCGCCAGAAAGTTGTCGTGGATAATGTGTCGTCCGCTCCCCCAAACCGACGCGCTCTAGGTACTTACGCGCTATATGCATCGCATCTTGTTGCCCTGTTAACTCCAACGGCAAAGCAACATTCTCAAGCGCAGTTAAACTCGGCAATAAATGAAAAGACTGAAATACAAAACCAACCGCAGATGACCTTACTGCCGCACGTCCATCTTCATCCATTTCAGAAATATTTTTTCCATCAATCCAGACCGCGCCTGAACTAGGCACATCTAATCCTGCAAGCAGCCCAAGCAAGGTCGACTTACCCGAACCAGAAGGCCCAACTATCGCAACCGCTTCGCCGCGCTGCACTTCCAGACTCACTTCGTCCAGTATCTGCAAAGCGCCCTCTGCAGATTGCACTTGTTTACATAATTGTACGGCTTTTAGCATTGAGGTTTCCATATTTGCATGATGATTCATTCAGATGCATTTTACGACAGATCAAGCAATGAATCGTTTTGGATCGGTGCCAATCATGATGAGCGATTACATTTGCAGTAGAATGAAGCACATGATGCGATCATTGATAACAATCTTAATCCTACTAATCTCCTTTCAAACAAAGGCGGCTGACATCCTTGTTTTAGGCGATAGTCTCAGTGCCGGCTATGGCATCAACGTTGATAAAGGCTGGGTACAACTGATGGCGAATGATTTAGGCGAAAAGCACAAAGTCATTAACGCCAGTATCAGTGGCGACACCACCGCAGGCGGTTTATACCGTTTGCCAGACTTATTAAAAGTACATCAACCAGATATCGTGATTATCGAGCTCGGCGGCAACGATGGGCTACGTGGTTATCCACTCACTCGTATGCGGGCAAATTTAAAGAAAATGATACAGCTATCTAAAAAATCAGGTGCAAAGCCTTTGCTGCTAAATATTGAAATCCCACCGAATTATGGCGCACGGTATACCAAAGCGTTTTTGCATAGTTATCAACAGATTTCTAAAGAGACTAACACGCCATTAGCTGAGTTTATTGATAAGGCGTTGATTGAGGACAAGGGGTTGATGCAACAGGATGGAATTCATCCTACTGAGAAGGCGCAACCTATGTTGAAAGGTAGGGTTAACAGTGTATTAAAGCGCCTGCTTTAAGGCTTAAGGTTAACTGCTAGCCCTATGCTATATCCTACAGGTCGTGGCTCGAGCGACCTCTATGACCAAAGAAGTTAGATATTGCTTTACTTGCGGCGTAATGTGCTTCGATTATTGTCGCCTTACAACCAATCAAACCACACCGTTAACGACGCAATACTCACCAACGTTGTCACAAACACCGCTGCTGCATACAAGCCACTATCTAAATGATAACGTTCACATAACACAATCCCAAAAATCATCGTTGGCATCGCTGCCAATATCACTGCTACACGCAAATGATCAGTAGGCACTTGCAAGCTGTTAGCGATACTATAGGCCAACACTGGCGCAACGAGCAGGGCAATGATGCAAACTGGTAACAATAACGGCAGGTTGCTGAGTGTTAAAGTGTGCAGGCGAATACTCATACCTAAGACAATTAACATCAGTGGCACCACACCGCCACCTAAAATACTCAAGGCTTGATGCATTGAATCTGGTTGCGGGATATTAGCCACATTCAACAAGCTGGCAATGGCTAATGCCCAAAGTGGTGGGACTTTTAATAGCGCCTGAAATGGATGAATTTCTGCCTTACTCTCACCAAAGTGATTGGCGATGAGTACGCCTAATGTTAACACCAACGGTGTGCAGGCGAATAAGTCGTATTGCAGCACGATGGCTTGTGACCATTCACCAAATGCTTGTGCAGTGACAGGCAGGCCTAAATAAGTGGAGTTTGGAAAGGTTGCAGCAATCAGCAATGCGCCCTTTTGCGCGCGGCTAACCTTAGTCATTCGCAGAATTACCCACATCAACAATAAAGATAACAAAATAGTGCTGACTGCCGTGACTGATAGTTTGAGGGTATTGATATTCAACGGTGCTTGCCACATCACATCCATCACCAAGGCTGGCAACAAGATAAAAAATACCAGATCAGTCAGCGCACGGCGGTGCGACTCTACTGGCATATGGTTAGGGGCAATTTTTTGCCAGACAATGCCGAGGCTGATCAGCACGGCCATCTGGATCATGACAGCGAACAAATGCATTTCCTTTACTTAAGACTCATGCAGATAGTAACAACCAACCACACGATGTTAAAGTAATGTTTATATACAGACTTAAACGAATATAACTACACATCACTAAAAGGGTGAAAAATGGACGATACACTTAAATGGGGAATTCTAGGCGCGGCACGTGTGAATGAACGTTTACTACCTGCCATTGTGCAGGGTAAAAACAGTCAATTGGTGGCGATTGCTAGTCGTCGTGCTGGTGCTGCCAAAGCCACCTTAGAGAAGTATGCGCCAGACTATGCAGGCGTGACTTGCTATGATGATTTAGACAGCTTGATTGCAGATAGCAATGTTGAGGCAGTGTATTGCCCAATGGCGAATGAAGAGCATGCTGAATGGGCGCTAAAAGCGATTAATGCCGGCAAGCATATTTTGATTGAAAAGCCGATGACGACTGATTTGGCTGAGATTAATAAAATTGAGGCCGCGGCGAAAGCCAACAATGTCAAAGTGATGGAAGGCTTTATGTACCGCTTTCACCCGCAACATCATAAAGTGCAAGCCATGATCGACAGCGGTTTGATTGGGTCAGTGGTGTCTGCTCGATCAAGCTTTTCATTCTTAATGCCTGAGTCGCGCCACTATCGTATTAACCGCGACATTGCGAATGGCGGCGGTGCACTGTGGGACATCGGCCCTTATGCGATTCACACACTGCGCTGGTGTTTTGCCCAAGACAATGTGCCAGCCGAGCCAGTCAAAGTGATTGCGCATGCCAAACTGAATGCACATGGTGCGGATATGGTGACCAGTGGCGTAATGGACTTTGGCCCGGACGCGGATGGCAATGCACGCTATGGCCACTTTGACATGAGCTTTGAACGCGGCCGCAAGGCAGAATACGAAGTCATCGGGCAAAAAGGCTGGATTAAAGTGCATAACACTTGGGCTTATGGCAATGTAACGCCAGTGATCAGTTGGGAGGCTGGTAAAGAAGGCGGCACTGAAGAGCTGCCGTTGGCAGATCACTTTGTGCTAGAGATTGAGCATTTTAGTGATTGTGTGCTTAATGACAAAGCGCCGTTTTTAACCTTTGATGATGCGCGTGGTAACTGCAAAGCGATTGAGGCGGTGATTAGCGCGGTCAGCTATTGAGCGCTTACTATATACAATAATCCGTTATGCTATGATGGATGTCTAGTTTTAAATAGATATCCTGAATGGCAATTGCGACACCAATAGCAAGAAAAAAAATACTCCTAGGTATTTTAAGCATAGGGGTCTCTACTGGTCTTGCTGCTTATGTTTTTTTTTGGACGTTCATCTGTTTATGGACTGAGTTATATCAAACTCACCCAGTCTTTTTCATTACACAATCATTTACTTTCATTGTTGAGATCGTGATTGCGTATTATATTTTAAAAAAATTTCCAGCATCTACTGGTCAGTTATTCTCAAAAAAGCTAAACATTCTCAGTATATTTGTTCTATTCAACGCACTACACTGGGGTGTAATGACGGCTAATTTGCTTTATATACTACCGCTGAGCAGTAGTCAGCAATTCACAATGGCCTTAGTTTGGGCTGGCATTGGCTGCACCGGTGGCATGATCTATTTTGGCCTCTATCCTATCAGTGCTTTATTTACCTTGCTAAATGGCTTACCTGTAGTAATAGCTAGTTATTATTTTAATGATGGCAATTCAGAACAATTACTATTCTTGGTGATTAGCGGCACAGTTCTTATCGCATTGGTTTCCAAAAAACTTAACTATCTATTCACCGTTGGCTCAAATCAATACAAAGAGCAACTTACACGTGCCGACGCAATGGAAAACTTAAGTAAAACTGACTTTCTCACAAAACTGAACAACCGGTTTGGCTTTTATCTAGATTATGAGGTGAGCTGGGAGAGCAGTGTTAAGAATGCGCAACCTCTGAGCTTGCTGCTTATCGAAATCAATCAACTGAGTGAAATAAAACATAAACATGGCCATCAATGTAGCGATACTTGCCAAATAAAACTGGCTAATATGCTCAAAAAAACCATTCGGCCACCTAATATTTTGGCACGCTATGATAGTGATCAAATCATGGTCGCTATGCCTAACACCTCACTCGAGGACGCAATAGACACCGCCAAAAATATCAACCTTGCCACCAAAGACATTGAACACACTCACAATCAAGAAGCTATTTTAATGACTTGCTCGATTGGTGTTATCTCAACACTACCAAAAAGCAAAACCGACCCAGGGCAACTGCTAAAAGAAGTTGATAAGGCTTTAATAGAAGCGATCAATCGTGGTGAAGATAATTATTTTGGATATAAGCTCTAATGCAAAGCTGAGCTATTTAGAGTAAATATAGGAACGAATGCTCTATATTAAATGGTAGGGAGTGCGAGGTTCGAACTCGCGACAAATGGATTAAAAGTCCACTGCTCTACCAGCTGAGCTAACTCCCCATTTCCTAACAATGAAGACTTTAAACGTCTCCTTTGAAAGAGGCGAAATTATCCATTAATCCCGCCGTTCGGTCAATGCCTAATTGTCATTTTTTAGACATTTTTTCAATTAACCATTTTGAGGCTCTGGGTTAGAACATTCCGCCAGGCATTTTGCCGCCCATTAAACCGCCAAAGTTGCGCATCATCTTGCCCATGCCGCCCTTGCTGAACATTTTCATCATTTTTTGGGTCTCGCCAAATTGCTTGAGCAATCGGTTCACTTCTTGCACCTGTACACCTGCGCCTGCAGCAATACGTTTTTTACGTGAGGCTTTAATCAAGGCCGGCTTACGACGCTCCAGTGGTGTCATGCTGTTGATAATGCCTTCCAAACGCTTCACAGACTTATCTGCATCATCAGGATTCATCTGTCCCGCCATCTGTGACACCTGGCTTGGCATTTTGTCCATCAAAGCCCCCATACCGCCCATATTACGCATCTGCACCATTTGCGCCTTAAAGTCTTCCAAGTCAAAGCCCTTGCCTTTTTTAAGCTTCTCAGCGACCTTTTCGGCCTGTGCCATATCGACTTTTTTATGTGCATCTTCAATCAAGCCCAGCACATCACCCATACCTAAGACACGCGATGCCATACGCTCTGGATGGAATAGCTCTAAACCATCTACTTTTTCACTGACACCAATGTATTTAATCGGCTTACCCGTTACATGGCGCACAGATAGGGCTGCACCACCACGTGAATCACCATCCAGTTTAGTGAGGACAATGCCTGTTAATGGCAGTGTCTCACCAAATGCTTTGGCCGTATTGACAGCATCCTGACCTTGCATGGCATCCACCACAAACAAGGTTTCTACTGGATTGAGTAATTGATGCAATAGCTTAATTTCTGCCATCATCATTTCATCGATACCTAAACGACCAGCAGTATCAAATATCATGACATCGTAGTAATTACGCTTAGCATGATCCAGTGCGGCTTCTGCAATCTCTTCTGGCATTTGTGAAGGATTGCTGTCATAGCAATCTACATCTAACTGCTTAGCCAGTGTTTTAAGCTGATCAATCGCAGCAGGGCGATAAATATCTGCACTCACCAACAATACTTTTTTCTTGTCTTCTTTAAGCAGTTTAGCTAGCTTACCCGAGGTCGTCGTTTTACCAGCACCTTGTAAACCTGCCATCAACACAATGGCGGGCGGCTGTGCGGCCAGGTTAAGGCCTTTGTTTTCCTCACCCATCAGGCTGGTCAGCTCATGATGCACAACCTCAATCACTGCCTGGCCTGGCGTCAGGCTTTTGAGCACCTCTTGCCCCGTGGCTTTTTCTTTCACTGACTTAATAAAGTCTTTGACCACAGGCAAAGCCACATCGGCCTCCAGCAATGCCATGCGTACTTCTCGCATCGCATCACTGATGTTTTCTTCGCTCAAGCGCGCCTGCCCACGCAGGTTTTTAATCACGCCTTGCAGGCGGTCGGTTAAGTTATCTAACATAGTAACCTCTTAGTTTCTCTTGCTTCGCTTTGAATTCTTGCATGCTATTATAATGCATGCTTATCATGCTTTAAGAATAATATGAATCTGGGGAAATCCATTGTTGATTAACGCTATCCTTGTTGCGCTGATTTATCTGGCCTCGGCCATGGGCTATTGGCGCAAAATCAAACTGCCTGTTGCCGAACAATCTTTTAAGGTTAACCGCCTGATGGTATTGCTGGGCTTGGTCTTGCATGGTAACTTGCTATACCAAACTATACTCAACAGCGGCCAGGGCTTAAATTTAGGCTTTTTCAATTCTCTTTCAGTCATTTTTTGGCTCACGGTCTTAATCTACTGGATTGCCGATCAGCTCAATGAGCTCACCAGCCTACAGGCATTTGTGTTGCCACCTGCAGCACTGGTTGCCATCATGCCAGCATTTTTTAGCAGCCATCATTTTCTGCCAATGAATGCAACTCCAGCTTTCTTAGCGCACATTACCATCGCCTTGTTGGCCTATGGTTTATTCACTTTTGCAACCTTGCATGCGGTACTAATGGCTATTGCAGAGCGAAAAATGCATCATCGCAAAACGTTCATTCCGCTACCAAACTTTCCGCCACTTTTGGTCATGGAAGATATTCTGTTTAAAACCATTGGCTTAGGCTTTATTCTGCTAACCATTACACTTATCAGCGGCATGTTATTCTCAGAGCTTTTATTTGGTCAAGCCATGCAGTTTAATCACAAAACCATCTTTTCGATTGCCAGTTGGTTAATCTATGGCACGCTGCTATTTGGACATTACCGCTATGGCTGGCGTGGACTCAAAGCTATCCGCTGGGCGTTATCTGGCTTTCTACTGTTATTACTCGCTTATGTTGGCTCTAAGTTTATTTTAGAGATCGTGCTGCATCGCGTCTAAACACGCACGCTTAACGTAAACTGATGATCGGCCAATCATTGGCCTTGGCATGAGCTGTAAGCTTATCATCCGCATCTACTGCCACAGGATCGGTCACCTGCTGCATCAATGGCAGATCATTATGTGAATCACTGTAAAAATAGCTGGTTTCAAAATCGCGCAAACGTTTGCCGCGCGCTGCCAGCCAGTCATTAAGTCTAGTCACTTTGCCTGACTGAAAGCTTGGAACCCCTGAGACTTTGCCCGTAAACTGACCATCTACTATTTCTGGGTCAGTGCCAATCAAATGCTCTATGCCATACGCGGTTGCGATTGGCTTGGTCACAAAGCTATTGGTTGCAGTGATGATCATGCATAGATCACCATTGGCTTTATGCTGATTCACCAAGGCTTGTGCCTTCTCTGTCATCATCGGCTTAATCACTTGCTCCATATACTTCAAGTGCAGCTCATCCAAAAGAGTCTTCGGGTGGTCAGATAAAGGCTTAAGCTGAAACTGTAAAAACGCATAAATATCCAAACAACCATTTTTATAGTCTTGATAAAACTGGTCATTTTTGGCCTGATGGCTTTCTGCATCCAATAGGCCTTGCTCGATTAAAAACAAGCCCCAAGCATAATCTGAGTCACCTGCTAACAAGGTGTTATCCAGGTCAAATAGTGCTAATTGTTGTGTCATCAACTTCCTTCATTCTGTTACATTGCCTTCACTAGTTTTATCACGATCAGCTTGCCTCGCCGTCAAGATCATGACGACACCGACCAAAATCACCACCAACGCCCAATACTCCATGGCAGAGATACTGTCATCCGCAAAAGTCACCCCGACAATAAAGGCAACGATCGGATTCACAAAGGTATTGCTGCTGGCAACCAACGGCCGCACATGCTGCAACAACCATAAATAGGCGGAGTAACTGATGATTGAGGCAAACACAATCAAATAAGCCACTGCCCACCAGGCAGATTGGCTCACTGTTGATGGCCATGACTCCCCTGCAAACAGACTAGCAATCAATAATACCAAACCGCCAGAGATCATTTGGCAGGCTGAGCCCATCAAGCCAACAGGCAAGTTTAACTGTTTTTGCCAGACTGAGCCAAATGCCCAGAATGCCGCCGCCATTAATAACAACAAAGTGCTCATCCAATCACCTTGCAAACTGTCACCTGCTTTTAATAACCCAATGCCAGCAACACCAACTGCAATCCCCAACCATTCACGCGCATGCATGCGATGGCCAAAGCCAACTGAAAAAATCGCAATCCAGATAGGCACAGTCGCGATCGCCAATGCGGCGATACTAGAGTTCACAGTTTGTTGCACATAGCAAACCGTACCATTCCCCAACGTAGGTAATAAGAGTCCGACAATCGCAGCACCTTGCCACTGGGCTATGGTCGGTCTGGCAAACCCTTGCCAACGCAAAATGCCATAGAACAGAAATCCAGCCACCACAAAACGAAAACCTGCCATTAAAAATGGTGGAAAGCTCTGTACCGCAAAATAAATCGCTAGATAAGTCGTACCCCAAATAAAATAAGTACTGAATAATGCAATAACCGTCAGTAATGATTGATTCAATGGATCACGCCAGCAGATGAAATTGCTGGCTATTCTACCGCCTCAATAGGGCAATGCAATAAAAAAAGCCCTCTAAAAAGAGGGCTTAGTACTACTTTAGGGCTTGCTTAAATCGAAACGCCTAGTGATTTAACTGTTTCCATGTTGATGTATGGATCAACAGGTAAGCTATTCGCACGTTGATAAGCATTCACAGCAGACATCGTTTGTGTCTTGATGATGCCATCAATTGGGCCTGGGTGGTAACCTTTAGATTTCAACGCACTTTGCAATGCACGAATTGTCACTGGTGTTGCATTCGTTTCGCAAAGAATGCTACGCCATTCATGAGAACCTTCTGACACTTGGCGTGTTTTGGCTACTTTGCCATAGGCCGCCGGAATCTCGATGAATTTTTCTTCAGCTGGTTTAACAACCGTTGTTACGCTAACTGTTTTATAAACAGCAGGCACTTCAACTTCGTATGTGCTGGCTGGTGTGTTTACCACACGCTTAGTCACCACTTTTGTCACTGCTGGAATTGTCACTTCACGTGTTGTTGCTGGAGTAGCTTCTACACGACGTGTGATTGTTTTAGTCACAGCAGGAATCTCAACTAAACACATCACGTCGTCATCAACACGACCTGATGAAGCAGCATAAGTTTTAGTATCAATCGCTTTACCTAACCATGCCTTACCACGTTTCCACTGTGTTGTTGCTTCTTTCACTACAACTGTTTCTGTTACATTTTTATATGTCGCTGGCACCACGACTAAACGTGATGTTGCAGGCTTCACAGTAATTTCTTCAGTCACTGTTTTATAAGTCGCAGGCTTCACCATTAATTTGGTTGAGGCTTCTTTGACTAAAATGCGTTGTGACTCTTTACCATAGACCGCAGGGATCACTTGAATCTTTTTAGACGCTTCACGTGTCACCACTGTGTCATAGGTTGTTTCAGAGGTAGGTGGAATGTATACACGCGCATAGCACTCACCTGGTTGTGGGTTAGGTGGAATATCACCGGCTTCAAGCGCGTTGGCAGCTGTTGCACCAACCGCTAACATCAACGCTGCAGCTAGAGCTGAGTAGTTAAATTTCATGTTAGATCTCCATGTAGTTATCAATAAAATTGAATTGTAAGTCTTGCTTTTTTTGATGCCTGCTATACCACTAAAGGCATCCTTTATGGGTAATCACAAAACACCTGTTTAATTCCTCAAGGCATTGATATTAAAAACCAAATACACTTAAGTCATTGTAAACAGGTGTTAATTTGACCCCATGCTCAACATTTCTTTACATAGAGAGATTTTTTGCGCCTAAACCTGCGGGTTTAGTTTTTCTGCTTTATAGTGAAGTTTATTTAAACCATTTAAATACGCGATGACTGACGCCACAACAATGTCTGTATCAGCGCCTTGTCCGTTGACGATACGTCCTTCTTTTGCCAAACGTACTGTCACCTCACCTTGCGCATCAGTGCCACTGGTGATGTTATTAACCGAATAAAGCAACAATTCGCTGTTGCTGTTAACAATGCTCTCAATCGCTTTAAACGCGGCATCCACAGGACCACCACCACCAGACTCTGCACGCTGTTCAACGCCGTCTTCTGACAAGGTCACAATGGCATGTGGGCGCTCGCCCATTTGCGAGGTCACTTGCATGTACACCAATTTATAATGCTCTGTGGTATCACGCACAAACTCATCGCTCACCAATGCCTGAATATCTTCGTCAAATATTTCAGACTTTTTATCCGCCAAATCCTTAAAGCGAGCAAATGCAGTGTTCAACGCATCCTCTGAGCCCAAATCGATCCCAAGCTCACGCAAGCGCGAACGAAAAGCATTACGTCCCGACAACTTGCCCAAGGTTAACTTGTTCGTGCCCCAGCCCACATCTTCTGCACGCATGATTTCATAAGTTTCGCGGTGCTTTAATACCCCATCCTGATGAATACCAGATTCATGCGCAAACGCATTTGCACCCACAATGGCTTTATTCGGCTGCACAGGATAGCCAGTAATGGTTGAGACCAATTTACTACTTGGGACAATTTGAGTGGTGTCGATCGAAGTCTCTAAGTTAAAAAAGTCTTTACGGGTACGCAAGGCCATCACCACTTCTTCTAAACTCGCGTTGCCAGCGCGCTCACCCAATCCATTAATCGTACACTCCACCTGCCTTGCACCGCAGCGCACGGCAGCTAATGAGTTTGCCACAGCCATGCCTAAGTCATTATGACAGTGGGTCGACCAAACCACTTGGTCACTATTAGGTACTTTTTCAATCAAGGTGCGCATGCGCTCACCCCATGAAAATGGAATCGAATAACCGACCGTGTCAGGTACGTTAATGGTCTTAGCACCTGCTTGAATCACGGCATCAAAAATTCGCACCAAAAAATCAATCTCTGAACGGACTGCATCCTCGGCTGAGAACTCGACATCGTCGGTATATTCAAGCGCCCATTTTACTGCTTGTACTGCACGCTCGACAACTTGATCCTCTGTCATACGAAGTTTGTTCTCCATATGGATATTGCTGGTGGCGATAAACGTATGAATTCGGCCAGACGCTGCATGCTGAATCGCCTCGCCTGCTTTGCGCACATCATTCTCACTCGCACGCGCTAATGAACACACGGTAGAATTTTTGACTATGCTGGCAATTTCTGAAATTGCCTGAAAGTCGCCCGGGCTTGCTGCGGCAAAGCCTGCCTCGATCACATTAACACCTAACTTTTCTAGCTGTTTGGCAATGCGAATTTTTTCTTCTTTGGTCATTGCCGCGCCAGGGCTTTGTTCTCCGTCCCTAAGCGTGGTGTCAAAAATAATGACTGATGACGAATTATCAGAGTTCGTTTGGGTTTTTGTCGTTATATTGCTCATAAATCTGCACCTTTTTTGATCATGCTATTTTACATGATTCTATAGGCCGCACTTTTACAAAGGGTTACTAAGTCTAAGTACAGCATATTAACAATGTGTTACCCGACACCTTATGAGTGTAGGCAACAAAAATAAACTGGGGGAAATATTAAAGTTAGTATGCGCAAAAGCGCAGCAGTGACAGACGCAACAAAGCGAGACTCAAGAATGAGACTGTTGAAGGTTTGCGCAAAACATGGTTTGCGTGCTTTGTTTGAAAAACTGACATAGCGGTAATCTTACTAAACCTACCTCATAAAAAGCAAGCACCTTGTTAGCTCGCAGGCTTAAATAATGCTTTTAGCCATAAGAAATAACCTGAAAGCACATAAACGCACATGAGAATTAGCAGAATTTCTGGTGGGCTGTAAGAAATCAACACAATCCCCATCATGATGCCCAAAATTACGATAAACGGGACGCTGGCTTTCAAGTTGATGTCTTTACCACTGTAATACCTTAAGTCAGATACCATCGATGCGCCAGCAAAGACTGTGATAAACCAGGCCATCCATTTCCATTGCAACAGGTCAAAAAACACATCACGGCCAGAGACGCCATACTCGTACGAAACCCAGACAAAGCCTGCTAACAATGCAGCAGCGGCAGGACTGGGTAAGCCTTGAAAATAACGCTTATCCTGAAAAGCATCATCTAACTTGGTATTAAAACGTGCTAAACGTAAAGCAGCACAGGCACAATACACAAATGCTGCTAACCAACCCAGTTTACCTAACGGTTTAAGCGCCCAGACATAAAGAATCAAGGCTGGCGCAACCCCAAATGACACCATATCCGCCAGACTGTCGTATTCTGCGCCAAAGGCACTTTGCGTATTCGTTAATCTGGCAACACGCCCATCCAGACCATCCATCACCATCGAGACAAAAATCGCAATCGCGGCCCAATCAAAGCGACCATTCATCGCCTGCACAATCGCAAAAAAACCTCCAAACAATGCAGCGGAGGTAAACAAGTTGGGCAAAATATAAATACCCCGGTGACTTTTACGGCGCTCAACATAGTTTGCTGACGATGATTCCGTTGTTTTGTTATCGGCCAATGAAGATTCCTCAAAATGTGTCATATCAACCAAAATCTGCGCTAAAAAGTACAGTTCTGCCCCTTGATTGTGCACAAATTATAGCAGACACCAAGTTGAAGCATAATCCACTTTCTAAACAAGGGTTTATAACAAAAAAGCAATTACCTAATAACTCAGGTTTATATGCTTTTATTTACGCGATTAGTCGCAGCTGAAATTAGTATCATATTTTACAAGAATTAATAAAGTGCGCGCACCACTGCTTTGACAACCTCCATGACCTTGGAGTTATGCCGCACCTAACTTTTGTCCAAAAAATGCAAAGGACCCGAATTAATGAACCTTCATCAGCAGAAGGCCATGCAGAAAATCACTGCGCACATGGCCAACTTGAATAACCATCAGAACGCGATCTTCCAACTCCAATCTGTCTGGGATAACCTGTCTTTATTGGCGCAACTCTCTGGCACTGGTATTGATATTTCGCAAACGCGAAAAGACTTTGGCAAAGTGACTCAAAGCGTGATGGATAATCTGGCGCTGGAGATGTTGAATAAAAGCATTTGCTCACTCTCATCCAAAGCCTATGTCATCATTAATCTTGTTGTCCGCAACTTATTCGAACGGACTGCTGATATCGGATTTTTATCGACTGATGATGAGATCAGGCAATACCTAATCAAACAAAAACAGGGGGAAGCCAATAATATTGACCATGAGTCACTGCGATTAAGATTTTCAGAATATGTGAAAAAGTATTCGGTTTACCACAATATTCTGTTATTGGCCCCTGATGGCAAATTATTAGTCCAACTTGATCAAACTAATCCAGTTGAACATTCAAACGACCCACTGATTCAAGAAGCACTCACTTCTGAAGCACCTTACTTAGAAACCTACCGCCAAACAGACTTGTTGCCACGTCTGAATGACAACTTAATTTATACCTACCGTGTCACGCACCCAGACACACATGAGCCTATCGGCGTACTGTGCTTATGCTTTAAATTTCAGGATGAAATGAAGGCCGTTTTTAAAAACCTGATCCCTAGCGATGACTGGGCAGTTGGTGTAATGCTAGACAAAGACAAAAAAGTCATAGCGTCCAGCGATGCTTATCAAGTGCCTATCGGGGCGGAGTTAGAAACCAGTGACAACGGCAATGATTGGCTGCTGACACGTTTTGCAGGACGCGAATACTTAGCGGTCACCTGTCATGATGCTGACTTTCAAGGCTATACAGGCCCACAAGGCTGTATGGGGCACGCGCTTATTCCAGTTGAGCATGCGTTTGATACTGAGCATTTAAACGCGCTCAAAGACATTGATGAAGAACTGCTAAACAAAGTCATGCGAAGCCCGCTAATTTTTTCACACAGTCTGCTCGACATTCCCAAAAATGCGGCGGTTATTCAAAGCAAACTCAACCAATCGGTCTGGAATGGCAATATCTGGCAGAACAACGCCGAGGCTAACGATCAAAACAATTTCTCAAAAACCTTATTATGGGAAATCAGCAACACCGGACTTAAAACCCAGCAGATTATTAAGAAAACCGTTAATGAGCTGTATCAAACAGTGGTTTCCATTATGCTTGACAACTCAAAGTTTCAAGCCTATTTAGCCGCAGACATTATGGATCGCAATCTATATGAACGTGCCAATGACTGTCGCTGGTGGGCGCTAACAGGTGCTTTTAGAGAAATTCTGACCAAAACCACCCATACAAAAAAAGACATTAATAAACTCGAAGAAATTCTGATTTATATTAATGAGCTTTATACAGTGTATGAAAATCTGGTCTTATTTGACCGCCAAGGAAAAATTATTGCCGTTTCTAACATAGCCTATAAGGGGCAAGTTGGCGATCATCTGAAAGGTGACTGGGTCGCGCGAACGCGTTCAATCCCCAGCACTCAGGAATATGTCGTATCAGACTTTGAAAAAAGCCCTTTATATAACGGTGAATACACTTATATTTATGCTGCAGCGATTCGCTCACCTGACAATATTGGCATCGTGGGTGGCATTGGCATCGTGTTTGACAGTACGTCTCAATTCAAATCCATATTAGAGGACGTCTCACCACGCGACCACCATGGTGAACTAATCCCAGGTAGTTTTACTGCCTTTGTCGATGGCAATTTAAGAATTGTGTCTTCGACGCGACCTGACGCTGTCGTGGGTGATCAATTTAATATCCACCCTGGTCTATGCAACATTGAAATCGGCAATAACATCTTTGATATTGCGCTATACCAAGACCGATATTACGCAGTTGGCGCCTATGGTTCATCTGGTTATCGTGAATATAAAAGTGTAAAAGACACATACCAGAATAAGATTACAGCAATGATCTTTATCCCGCTGGGGGATGCAGATGAAATTGATGCATTAATCGCGGATGATAATGCCTCGTTACACAACGAATTTAAAACCAATACCAGCAACAATCTGCATGAAACAGTTGAATACGCAACTTTTTACATCGGCAAAGACTGGTTAGGCTTACCTTCATCCTGTGTGCTGGAAGCCTTGGAGCCCGAAAAAATCAGGCAAGTGCCAGACAGTGATAGCGCATTAGAGGGCTTGATCAATTACAAAGAGGATGTGATCCCGATTTTCAACCTGCCAAGAGTGTTTAACAAAACGGATGAGGTCAGCGCCAAACATCAGCAGGTTATTGTGCTAGCTGAAACTCAAACCAGTCCCAAGTTTGGCATCATAGTGACGGCATTGGGTGAAATCCCATCAATTAACCCAGATGCCATCGAACCTAACGATAATATTTTTGGCAGCAACAGCCAATCTATTGCCAGTGGCATTACCAGCATGATGTCTGCAGAACAGAAAAAGCTAATGCTAACCATTGTCGCGACCGATAAGATCTGGCATATGCTCAACAAACAACCCACTTTAGCAGGTGGAACATTAGAAAGCACCGAAAACGAAGTAGTAACAGCATAACTTAAATACGCTAAGCCCATGGTTTGACTGTGATAAAATGCCGATTTTTCTGACAGTCAAACCATGCAATTTTCTCTGCAAAAGCAAGACGGCCTAGCCAGACGCGGCACCGTCACTCTTCCACACGGTCAAGTACAAACGCCTGCGTTTATGCCAGTCGGTACTTATGGCACAGTCAAAGCCATGTCACCCGCCGAGCTGCAGACGATAGATGCGCACATCGTACTCGGGAACACCTTTCATTTATGGCTACGTCCTGGTCTAGAGATCATTGCCGCTCATGATGGCCTGCATCGTTTCATGGGCTGGGATCAACCGATCCTGACAGACTCTGGTGGTTTTCAGGTCTTTAGCCTAGGCGCTATGCGCAAAATCAGCGAAGCCGGTGTCAAATTTAAAAACCCAATTAACGGCGACACCTGTTTTTTAACCCCAGAAGAATCGATGCGCATTCAACGTGTGCTAAATAGTGACATCGTCATGATCTTTGATGAATGCACACCGCACCCTGCCACACATCAAGAAGCCAAAGACTCAATGGAGCTGTCTTTACGTTGGGCACAGCGCAGCCGCAAGGCTTTTGATGCATACCAGACAATGGATATGCAAACTGCGCTCGCCACGAATAGTGAACAACTGGACAATGCAACAAAACAAAATCATGACAATGGCTTATTTGGCATTATCCAAGGTGGCATGTATGAAGATTTGCGTGACCAGTCACTTGAGGCGCTAGTGGACATTGGCTTTGATGGCTATGCCATTGGTGGACTATCCGTGGGTGAGCCTAAAGAAGACATGATGCGCATCCTGGCACACACAGCACCTCAAATGCCTGCAGACAAGCCACGCTACCTGATGGGCGTGGGCACGCCAGAAGACCTCGTAGAGGCCGTCTCAAACGGTGTCGACATGTTTGACTGCGTAATGCCAACGCGCAATGCCCGTAATGGCTGGCTGTTTACCCAATATGGCGACATCAAAATTAAAAATGCCACTTATAAAAATGACCTAAATCCACTAGATCCAGAATGCGACTGCTACACCTGCCAACACTTTACGCGCAGTTACTTGCACCACTTACACCGTGTCGGCGAGATTTTGGGCGCACGGCTAAATACCATTCATAATCTGCATTATTATCAAGTGTTGATGCAGGGCATGCGCAACGCCATTGAAAATGGCAGCTTTGATGCCTTTAAAAAAGACTTCCACACAAAGCGTCAAACCTTAAAAAGTGCCTAATTTGGGAAAGAAGCCCGTCAATCGTTTCGTCATGGTCTGTTAACACGAGCTATGTTAGAATGCCCTGCTGATTTTTTAATCAATTTAACACTATCGAAAGCGAATAACCCTTATGTTTATTTCTAATGCCTATGCAGCCGGTCCTGCACCGTCCGAGTTGATGAGTTTTTTACCACTCGTCGTGATTTTTGTTTTGTTTTATTTCATGATTATTCGTCCGCAAATGAAACAACAAAAAGAACAAAAAGCTATGATTCAAGCGCTAAAAGTGGGTGACGAAGTGGTAACCACTGGTGGTATTGTTGGCAAGATCAGCAAAGTTGCTGACGACTTTGTCAAAATGGAAGTCAGTGAAAACAATGAAATGACCATCCAAAAACAGGCGATTCAATCCGCACTACCAAAAGGCACGATCAAAGGCCTTTCATAAGCCTTGCTGCTTCACACTTATTTTTTATTATTGATATTTTTGAGTAACCCATCATGAACCGTTATCCACTCTGGAAAAACCTCCTGATCATTGTCAGTGTCGTTTTTGGCTTGTTGTATACCATTCCTAACTTTTTTGGTGAATCTCCAGCGATTCAAGTCACACCCGCCAAAACCTCAGCCAAAGTGGATAATGCCATGCTGGCCAATATCGAAACCGTCCTTAAAGAAGCCAATATTGAATCAACTGGCGTTTATCTGGATAGCCGTGGTGTAAAAGTCCGTTTTAAAGACGAAGACACACAAATCAAAGCTAAAGACACATTAGAAAGGTCGCTAGGCAAAGACTTTACTGTGGCACTCAACCTATTATCACAATCACCTGACTGGTTGACGAACCTTGGCGCTAAGCCGATGTATCTTGGTCTGGATTTGCGTGGTGGCGTGCATTTCTTAATGCAAGTCGACATGAAAGCGGCCATTGATAAAGCCATCGAGAGTTTCAAAGGTGACTTTAGAAGAACCTTAAGAAAAGAAAAAGTGGCTTACCTAGGTGTGACACGCAAGGCTGACAGCATCACGATCCGCTTTAAGGATGAATCTGCACTGACTAAAGCACAGGTATTACTCTCAAAAGCCTACCCTAACATCAGCTTAACCAACACCAGCAGTGGTGATGACTACAGCGTGTTGGCTTCATTGAGTCAAGAAGAGCTAAAACGCATTCAAGAATTTGCGCTCAAACAAAACATCCAGACATTACACAACAGAATCAATGAGTTAGGTGTAGCAGAACCTATTATTCAACAACAAGGTAGCGACCGCATTGTAGTGCAATTGCCAGGCGTACAAGACACTGTAAAAGCGAAAGAAATCATTGGCCGTACCGCCACCTTACAAATCCGCATGGTGGATGAAGCGCGCTCTGATGCTGCTGCATTAGAAAAAGCACAGCAAGGCATTGCACCGTTGGGTGATGAAGTGTTTAAGAACCGTGATGGCTTCCCTGTGATCGTCAAAAAAAGTGTCGTACTCACTGGTGATTACATCACTGGTGCTGGACCAGGTGTTGATCAAAATGGTCGTTCTACCGTAAACGTGACCTTGGACGCACGGGGTGCGCGCATTTTCCAACAAGTCACCCGAGAGAATGTTGGTAAGCGCATGGCGATCTTGCTTATCGAAAAAGGCAGCACTGAAGTGATTACCGCGCCAGTCATTAACGAAGAAATTGGCGGCGGTCGCGTACAAATTTCTGGGATGGACAATACACAAGAAGCCACAGACGTTGCTTTACTATTACGTGCAGGCGCATTAGCTGCACCAATGGACATTATCGAAGAACGTACCGTTGGCCCAAGCATGGGTAAAGAAAATATCTCACGCGGTGTTAACTCAACCCTTTGGGGTTTTGCAGCCATTGCTATGATGATGGCCATTTACTATATGCTTTTTGGCGTAGTGTCCGTGCTGGCATTAGCCATCAATTTACTGTTGCTCGTCGCATTACTCTCGATGCTACAAGCCACCTTAACCCTGCCTGGCTTGGCTGCGATTGCCTTAGCGCTGGGTATGGCGATTGATGCTAACGTCTTGATTAATGAGCGTATTCGTGAAGAGTTACGCGTTGGCAACACGCCGCAAGCGAGTATTAAAGCAGGCTATGACCGTGCATTTGACACGATTTTAGACTCTAACATCACCACCATGATCGCAGGTCTGGCCTTATTCATTTTTGGTACTGGCCCAATCAAAGGCTTCGCCGTAGTGCATGTCTTAGGCATTATGACCTCGATGTTTAGCGCAGTGTTTATTTCTCGCGGCATCATTAACTTTATCTATGGTCGCCGTCGCAAAGTCGAAAAACTATCAATTGGACAAATCTATCAAGCCAAATAAACGGCTGATACTGTTAATTAACGAGTAAACATTATGGAATTATTTCGGATTAAAAAAGACATCCCGTTTATGAGCTATGGTCGACTGACGACCTTTATCTCTCTGGTGACGTTCATTCTAGCGGTTTTCTTTTTAGCCACACGCGGCCTTAACTTTGGTGTGGATTTCACTGGCGGTACATTAATGGAGGTCAGCTATCCAGAAGCCGCACAGCTTGAAAATATCCGCAAGGCCATCCATAGCGTCGGCCTGAATGAAGCGACGGTACAAAATTTTGGTACCAGTCGTGATGTACTGATCCGCTTACCGGTGAAAGAAGACATCTCGATTGCTAAATTGTCTGAAGAAGTCAAACAAGCATTAGAAGCGGATAATGCTAGCGTCGAGATTAAACGTGTTGAAGCGGTTGGCGCACAAGTGGGTGAAGAACTTTATGACCAAGGCAGCTTGGCCTTATTATTTGTGGTCTTAGGCATCATGCTTTATTTGTGGGTTCGCTTTGAGTGGCGTTTTGCTGTCGCGGCCATCGTGGCTAACTTGCATGATGTTATTATCATCCTTGGCTTCTTCGCCTTCTTTCAATGGGAGTTTAACTTGACGGTGTTAGCAGCGGTGCTAGCCGTACTTGGTTATTCCGTGAATGAATCTGTTGTGGTGTTTGACCGTGTACGCGAAAACTTCCGCAAGATGCGCAAGGCCTCTGTAGTTGAAGTGATTGACAATGCCATTACCCGCACCATGTCTCGTACTGTGATCACCCATGCATTAACGCAAACCATGGTGGTTTCTATGCTGTTATTCGGTGGCGAGGTATTACATAACTTTGCGCTAGCATTAACCATTGGTATCTTATTCGGTATCTACTCTTCTATTCTGGTGGCTTGCCCCGTAGCAAAAATGCTAGGTGTGAACCGTGCAAACCTAGTTGGCGCACCGAAAAAAGAAAACGAAGAAGAAACACCTTAAACCTCTCCCTATTGCCTAGACGGTGAGGACAAGGGTACACTTTGCGTATCTCGTTCTCGCTGAATTACTTTGTCTGATATCCCACTGCTATCGCAATTCATCATCCTGGGTGTATTGCTATTGATTTCTGGCTTTTTTTCGATGTCAGAAACCAGCCTAATGTCTATTAACCGCTACCGCTTAAAGCACTTGGTAAAACAAGGCCACAAGGGAGCGATTGTCACCAGCCAGTTGCTGGCCGAAACTGACAAATTGCTTGGTGTAATTTTGCTATGTAATAATCTTGCGAATGCCTCAGCAGCAACGTTAGTCACGGTGATCACGGTACAACTGTTTGGCGAAGGCGAATGGGCGCTGATGTTGGGCACCATCAGTGTCACACTGGCCATCTTAGTCTTTAGTGAAATTTCACCTAAAATCATTGCTGCGGCTCATGCTGAAAAAGTCGGCATTTTTTGCAGCTACCTACTCTACCCGCTTTTTAAACTGCTCTACCCAATCGTCTGGCTGATCAACGCCTTCGTGCGCGGCGTGTTTTATCTTGTAGGGATCAAACTGAGTTTTGGTGACGACAACCAACGCTTATCCAATGAAGAGCTACAATCCATTGTGTCAGATCATGCGCATGAAATGGCAAAGCATAATCGCGACATTGTATTAAATCTGCTTGAGCTGGAAAGTATTACTGTTGATGACGTCATGACAGCACACACACAAGTGGAGTCGATTAACATCGATGCGCCAGTTGATGAAATCATGCAGCAATTGGAAAATACTCAACACACGCGCTTCCCAGTGCGTACAGAAGAAACCTCAGAAATTGTCGGCATTTTACATTTGCGTAAGCTCTTAACACATTTGCGCGAGGCGGCTAAATCAACTGAACCAGCTGAATCTTTTGATAAAGATTCGCTTAAGAACCTAATGATAGCGCCTTACTTTATTCCTTCAGGTACGCCAATCTTTCAGCAGATTCAGGAATTTCAAAAAAACAAGCGCCGTATCGCGCTGATTGTTGATGAATATGGTGACTTTAAAGGCATAGTCACACTGGAAGACATTCTAGAAGAGATCGTCGGTGACTTCACCACACACTCCCCCACCAAAACCAACCAGTTTTTACAGTCACATGATGGCAGCTGGGTCGTGGATGGTAGCAACACCATCCGTGAACTCAATAAAAAACTTGGCCTGAGCCTGCCTGTAGATGGTCCCAAAACACTTAACGGTCTGATCATTGAGCATTTTGAAGATATCCCAGAAGCCAACACCAGCTTTAAATTGGCTGAGCACAAACTGGAAATCCTGCAAACACAAGGCAAAGGTGTTAAAAGTGTCCGCATTCTTAGCGAATAAGATGGGCAAAACATAAAGTTTTCAATCCATCGCTCAAACTTTTATTCACGTATGCTACTCTAATACAAAACAATAACAGGATTGTTAGATTTTTGTGGTTAATGCAAGATGACTTGAATTTTTTGCAGATTGGCCCAAAATAAAGATATATGGCACAGAATCCTTTTGAAGACTTTCCATTTGGTCATACCGTTCTTGAACCAGAAAAAGTAAAACCTAAAGAACCCAAGTTGTATAAAGTTTTACTGTTAAATGACGATTACACACCTATGGAGTTTGTTGTTGATTGTATCATGCGCTTTTTTAACAAAACGCAAGATCAAGCCACACAAATCATGCTAAAAGTCCACACAGAGGGCATGGCAATCTGCGGTATTTACCCTAAAGATATCGCAGAAACCAAAATGGGCATGGTGATTGATTATGCAAGACAATCAGAACACCCATTACAGTGTCAGGTAGAACCCGCAGACTAATCGGGCTATACCAGGTAAGATAAATATGAGTTAAGGTAATTACATGATTGCACAAGAACTAGAAGTCAGTTTACATATGGCATTCATGGACGCGAGACAAAAGCGCCATGAGTTAATCACTGTCGAGCATTTATTGCTAGCCATGATTGACAACCCAACAGCAGCAGACGTACTTAAATCCTGCGGTGCGAATCTGGATACATTAAGAACTGAACTGACACAATATATCGAAGAGCACACGCCATCCGTGGCTGGTGAAGACGAAGTCGACACCCAGCCAACGCTTGGTTTCCAGCGTGTGATTCAACGCGCGATGTTGCACGTGCAATCATCAGGTAAAAAAGAAGTGACTGGTGCTAATGTACTGGTGGCTATTTTTGGTGAAAAAGATTCTCACGCAGTATTCTTCTTACATCAGCAAGGCATCACTCGCTTAGATGTGGTTAACTACATCTCACACGGTGTCTCTAAAATTTCTGAAGAAACACCACAAGCCACTACTGAGCAAGAGACAGAAGTCGAGCCACCTGCGACAGGTGCATTAGAAAACTATACAATCAACTTGAATGCACAAGTTCATGCAGGCAAGATTGATCCACTAATTGGTCGCGGTTTGGAATTAGAACGCGTGGTACAAACCTTATGCCGCCGTCGCAAAAACAACCCATTGTTAGTCGGTGAAGCAGGTGTGGGTAAAACTGCCATCGCAGAAGGCCTTGCTCGTCGTATCGTTGACGGAGATATTCCTGAAGTCCTAGCCGAAGCAACTGTCTTCTCACTCGACATGGGCGCATTATTAGCTGGCACGAAATACCGCGGTGACTTTGAGCAGCGCTTAAAAGCCGTCATGAAACAATTAGAAGAAACAGCAGGTGCGGTTTTATTCATTGACGAAATCCACACACTCATTGGTGCAGGCTCTGCCAGCGGCGGAACTTTAGATGCCAGCAACTTGCTCAAACCAGCTTTGAGTAACGGCTCACTTAAATGTATTGGTGCAACTACTTACCAAGAATTCCGTGGCATTTTTGAAAAAGACCACGCACTGTCACGTCGATTCCAAAAAATTGATGTTTCAGAGCCAAGCGTACAAGAGACCATTGAAATTCTTAAAGGCTTAAAACCTAAATTCGAAGAACATCATGGCATTAAATACTCTAGCGTGGCATTAACCACTGCTGCTGAGCTTTCTGCTAAGTATATCAATGACCGTCACTTGCCAGACAAAGCGATTGACGTGATTGATGAAGCTGGTGCGGCTCAACGCATCCTGCCAAAATCAAAACAGAAAAAAACCATTGGCAACAAAGAGATCGAAGAAATCATCGCAAAAGTCGCACGCATTCCACCCAAGAATGTTTCGACTGATGACAAAAACACACTCAAAACGCTTGAGCGTGATCTTAAAGCTGTGGTATTTGGTCAAAACAAAGCAATTGAAGCACTGTCATCAGCAATTAAGATGGCACGCAGTGGCTTAGGTGGTGCTGATAAACCGATTGGCAGCTTCTTATTCAGCGGCCCAACTGGTGTGGGTAAGACTGAAGTTGCTCGCCAATTGTCTTATATCATGGGCATTGAGCTTGTTCGCTTCGATATGAGTGAATACATGGAGCGCCATGCAGTGTCACGCTTAATCGGTGCGCCTCCAGGCTATGTCGGCTATGAAGAAGGTGGCTTATTGACTGAAGCCATTAACAAGCATCCATACAGTGTGTTGTTATTAGATGAGATCGAAAAAGCCCATCCTGATATCTTCAATATCTTATTGCAAGTGATGGATCACGGTACGTTAACTGATAATAACGGTCGCAAGTCTGACTTTAGAAATGTGACGATTATCATGACAACTAACGCTGGCGCGGAAAACATGTCAAAAGCGTCTATTGGTTTTACCAATAGCAAAGATGTGACAGATGAAGAAGCAGATCTTAAGCGCTTATTCACACCTGAGTTCCGCAACCGTTTGGATGCAACCGTATCATTCGCGCCACTGGATGAAAAAATCATCGTACGTGTGGTTGATAAATTCTTGATGCAATTAGAAGACCAACTGCATGAGAAAAAAGTGGACGCAACCTTTAGTGACGCGTTGAAGGAATACTTGGGCAAGAAAGGCTTTGACCCACTGATGGGTGCGCGTCCGATGAACCGCTTGATTCAAGACACCATCCGTAAGGCGTTGGCTGATGAGTTATTGTTCGGTAAACTGGCAAACGGCGGTGCCGTACATATCGACATCGATAAAGATGAAAAAGTACAGCTGACTATCTCTAAAGGCAAGCCTAAGCCAACCAAGCCAAAGGCATCAGCGACGACTTAAGTTATTAGTTGATTCACAAACCCTGTTGTAAAACCATCACAGCCAACTTAATCTAAATAAGTTGGCTGTTTTTCCATGATGGATAAGAACCCCTCCCACTCTAGCAAGTAGTTCAACCAATTACGCAGTTTGGGATACGGCGCCTTATCGAACCATTGACGATCCACATTGGCAAATTGGCGTACAAAAGGCATGATAACAATATCCGCGACTGAGACTGACTCGCGCATTAAAAACTGATTCTCCGTCAGCATATTCTCTAAACGCTGTAAAAACACTTCCCCCTGCGCACGATAATCAGCCTGCGGTAAGTAAGGATAACGATCTGGGTATTTATAGCGATCTAAATTAAATTTAAACTCATTGTCATTCGCGCTGATTAACTCATCAATCACTGCTAGATCGACACCTAACCAGCTGTCAGGGTCTTGTTCGCCTAAAGCCCAAAACACAATATCAATACTCTCTTCTAACACCGTGCCATCCTGCTGAACTAACACTGGCACTGTGCCTTTGGGCGAAACATTCAACATGGAACTTGGTTTTTCACGTAAAGAAATCTCACGTATTTCAAATGGGATACCCGCTTGCTTTAGTGCCATCCGTGCGCGCATCGCATAGGGACATCGACGATAGGAGTACAAAATTGGCATCACTATCCTAAGCTTTTGCTAAGCTCATGAATCAAACTTGGCCCTTGATAAATCAAGCCACTATACACTTGAACCAGATCTGCACCAGCTGCGACTTTTTCCACCGCATCAGCGCCACTCAAAATACCACCGACACCAATAATCGGCACGTTTCCATCCAAGCGTTGTGATAATTGTTGAATCACTTGTGTTGATAAATCCTTGACTGGCGCACCAGACAAACCACCTTTTTCATCGGCATGTGGCAAGCCCTCTACCCCAGCGCGCGAAAGTGTCGTATTGGTCGCTATCACGCCATCAAACTGATATTCCAATAGCAAATCCGCAATTTCATTGACTTGTGTCCGATCTAAGTCTGGGGCGATTTTTAAGGCAATCGGCTTATATTGCCCATGCTCTTCAGCTAGCGCAGACTGTGCTTTTTTCAGCGCTGCAAGCAGCTCGCCCAAGGCCTCTTTCTCCTGCAACGCTCTTAAATTCTTGGTGTTCGGTGATGAGATATTCACCGTGATATAAGTGGCATAAGGGTAGACTTTGCGTAAACAGATCAGATAATCATCCACCGCTTTTTCGTTGGGCGTATCAAAGTTCTTGCCAATGTTAATCCCAAGCACGCCATTAAATTTCGCTGCTTTGACATTCTCAATCAGCTGATCAACACCTAGGTTATTAAAACCAAAGCGGTTGACTATGCCTTTTGCCGATTTAACTCTGAACAACCTTGGTTTAGGGTTACCTGCTTGTGGTCGTGGTGTGACAGTCCCAACTTCAATAAAACCAAAACCCAGTGCTGCCATACCATCTATCACCGCACCATTTTTGTCTAAACCTGCGGCCAAACCCACTGGACTGGGAAACTTAATCCCCATCACCTCTCGTGGCTGACAAGCTGATGGCTGCGGATACAGGCTAAGCAAGCCCGTTTTTTCTGCTGTCTTCAAGGTTTTTAGTGTGAGGTCGTGCGCAGCTTCTGCTTCAAGGCAAAATAAGGCGGGTTTGATCAAAGAGTAGAGTTCCATGGGCACGTATTTTACTGCACTTTGTGCATTTCTGCAGACTGCCTGACGCCAGTCAATGTCCCTGCTGTTTGTAATAAGTTGTACATGCGCGCACTGCAAGTCGAGACTTCAGGTAAAATCAGCTAAGCTAATAGGATTTAGAAAGGGTAAGCACTGGCCGCTACTAGCCCGTGCAGAACGATAACAATGACAATACCTGCTATCCCATCAGAATTTATTTATCTGGGCGTGATTTTCTTTTTGCTGGTATT
>SPJL01001512.1_pt1 | contig 32058 bp, 37 predicted proteins | sample 3741751 | NCBI WGS metagenome assembly SPJL01 (sample SAMN10925998, study PRJNA522277) | cold seep metagenome | isolation source: Elba SIP-enriched marine methane seep metagenome, extraction at timepoint T3 | place: Italy: coast of Elba, Mediterranean Sea | reverse complement strand
ACTACTCGGGGGTTTATCGTCATTCATGACGGGGTGTCCTCCTGATAAGGATTGGCTATGTGTAAAGAATGTAAAAGTTGAATTTCCAAGGACTCCATCTGCTCGGCATCATCATCTTCACTATGATCATACCCCAGCAGATGTAATACACCGTGTATCGTAATATGAGCCCAATGGTCAAACAGGCGTTTTTTCTGTTGCGCTGCTTCTGTATTCACCACCGGCACACAGATCACCAGATCGCCGAGCAAATCCAGCTCAATCCCGACCGGCTTTTCAAATGGAAAACTGAGAATATTGGTTGCGCCCTGTTTTTGACGGTACTGTTCATTTAAGCTGGCACTTTCGCTTTCATCAACCAGACGGATGACAATTTCATGATCTGTGGTTTGCCCAGCCAGTGCAAGATCAACCCATTGCTGGAATTGGCTTGGTTCCGGAAAGGCTTCACCCTGGGTCACGTTCTGGATTTCAAGCCGGTTCACGCTGTTTATCCCTGTCGCTGGTCATATTTCTCATAGGCCGTGACAATACGTTGCACTAACGGATGTCTGACCACGTCCCTGACGCCAAAAAAGGTAAAACTGATACCTTCCACATTTTCCAGCACTTTCAGCACATGGATCAAGCCGGACATACGTTCATTAGGCAAATCTATCTGGGTCACGTCACCGGTAACAACAGCGGTGGAACCAAAACCCACACGGGTTAAAAACATTTTGATCTGTTCTGTCGTTGTATTTTGCGCTTCATCCAGAATAATGAAGGAATCATTCAAAGTACGCCCGCGCATAAACGCCAGTGGCGCCACTTCAATCACATTGCGCTCAATCAGTTTTTCAACTTTTTCAAACCCCAGCATCTCGTACAGGGCATCATATAAAGGGCGCAGATAAGGGTCAACTTTTTGTGCCAAGTCTCCGGGCAGAAACCCCAGTTTCTCTCCAGCTTCAACTGCAGGCCTGACCAGAATAATGCGCCGGATTTCTTCACGCTGCAATGCTTCTACCGCACAAGCCACCGCCAGATAGGTTTTCCCTGTTCCGGCCGGCCCTACCCCGAAGTTGATATCATGCGACAGAATCTTGCGTAAATAGCCATGCTGGTTTGCGCCACGTCCCTTGATCACGCCGCGTTTGGTCTTGATGATCACCGCGTCTTCGGAAGCCTCTGCTTCCGGCGCAAGCATTTGATCAATATTTGCATCCTGCAACGTCAAATGCACTTTTTCGGGCGTGATCGGCTCATTGGCGGAAATTTCATATAATTTTTCCAGCACGGCGACCGCCGGTTTAACCACATCTTCCCCACCACACAGCTTAAAATGATTGCCGCGATTGGAGATCTCAACCTTAAGACGCTTTTCTATCTGACGTAAATGATTGTCAAATTGCCCACATAAATTGGACAAGCGCAGATTATCTTCAGGAAACAGTGTAATTTCTTGGGAGAACGCAGAAGAAGTCAATGAATTAGGACGCCTGTTTTACAATTTTATCCAGCGAAGACTCAACCACACGCCCCCTTAATGAATTCGGCAATGCCTCGGTAATCAAGACATCCACAAATTGCCCGGCCAAACGTGGATGAGCAACAAAATTTACTGCTCTATTATTTTCTGTTCTGCCCGTCATGTGCAAGGCATTTTTTCTGGAAACGCCTTCCACCAACACAGTCTGTACAGTACCCACCATGGCTTGTGATTGTTCAGTCGCCAACCCGGTCAATTTATTTCGCAAGCGTTGCAAGCGTTGTTTTTTAACATCCATTTCGATTTCATCAGCAAAGTCGGCGGCCGGCGTACCCGGACGCGGGCTAAAAATAAAGCTGAATGAAAAATCAAAGCCGACTTCATCAATCAGGCGCATGGTGTCTTCAAATTCTTCATCTGTTTCACCGGGGAATCCAACGATAAAATCAGACGACAAACTAATTCCTGGCCGTGCCGCCTTGATTTTGTTGATGGTGTGCAGATAATCCTCGCGCTTGTGACCCCGTTTCATATCGGTCAGTATGCGATTATTGCCACTCTGAACCGGAAGGTGCAAATGGCTGACCAGTTGCGGGATGTCCGCATACGCCTCAATAATATCGTCGGTAAATTCCAACGGATGCGAGGTGGTAAAGCGAATGCGATCGATACCCTCAACCGCCGCCACAAAATGCAGCAGGATGGCAAAGCTGGCGATTTCACCATCCGGCATTTGGCCACGATAGGCATTGACATTCTGCCCCAAAAGATTAATTTCCCTGACCCCTTGTTCCGCCAATGCCTCGATTTCAGTAATCACATCCGTCAGTGGACGACTTATTTCCTCACCGCGGGTATAGGGTACCACGCAATAGGTACAGTATTTACTGCACCCTTCCATCACTGAAACAAAGGCTTTCGGCCCTTCTGCACGCGGCTTGGGCAAGGCATCAAACTTTTCAATTTCGGGAAACGTGATATCCACCACTTTAGTGTTGCCTTGACGGGCTTCATTCAAAAGCTGCGGCAATCTATGCAGGGTTTGCGGACCAAACACAATATCTACATACGGTGCGCGTTGCTGAATTGCCTCGCCTTCCTGACTGGCGACACATCCGCCCACACCAATCACAATATCAGGACGCTTGTCCTTGATTTTTTTCCAGCGGCCTACGGCAGAAAACACTTTCTCCTGTGCCTTTTCCCGAATTGAACAGGTGTTGAGCAACAGAACATCCGCTTCTTCCGGAATTTCCGTCACCTGCAAACCATGTGATGCCTGCAACACATCACGCATTTTGTCAGAATCATATTCATTCATCTGACAACCGTTGGTTTGAATATAAAGTTTTTGTGCCATCTTGCCGTTACAACTCCAGCTTGCTACCCAATGAAAAAAGCCCCAACCTAAAGGGCAAGGGCTTGGAAAATTTTTCGATTATATCAAATATGCTATAAAACACTAAGTATTTGGATGTTTTTTAAGATACGCGGCTTTACGCTCAATAATATTTTCCAGATAGTGCTGGCGAGTTGCATCATCTACAGTCACCCATGACGTAATCTCGTTCAGACTGCGGAAACAACCCAGACAAATATCATCGTCATCCAGACAGCAATTTTGCACGCACGGAGATTCAATGACCGCCAGATTTTCAAATTCGGGCATTTTGATATTTTGCTAAAGCTTCGTTACCCCTAATTGTATCTCATAATGAAAAATTTTTATCCGAGTAAATGACTGGGGATTAACACTATAGAACGCTGTACAGTAGAACGTAATTCTGATTGAGGCGATATTCACAAAATGCTTTAGTCACCCAAGTGAACTCCAGCCTGTGTTAGCATAAAATTTTATGCTTTTGGCACCGCAATGGATAAACGCATCCAGTCCTCCATCTCCGGCGTATACCTGCCCCATTTGATTTATGGAACGGCATGGAAAAAATCACAAACCGAAGCCCTGGTGATAGCAGCGGTTACAGCCGGATTTAGAGGCATTGATACCGCCTGTCAACCCAAACACTATAACGAGGCTCAGGTCGGCTCGGCTTTAACCAAACTTTTAAGCAATGGTTTTCAGCGTGAGGAGATCTTCTTACAAACAAAATTCACACCGCTGGACGGCCAAGACCCTGAGCGAATCCCCTATGACCCACAGGCCACTCTAGACCAGCAGGTTGCGCAATCCTTCGCTGTCTCGCAGCAAAACCTCAACACAGATTATGTTGATTCGCTGGTTTTACATTCCCCGTTGTCAAATTATCAGGATCTGTTAAGCGTGTGGCGCAGCCTTGAAGCCATCGCTCAACATGGGGGCGCAAAGCAACTTGGCATCAGCAATTGTTATCAACTTTCCCTGTTGCAACAACTGTATCAAGAGGCACAAATCAAACCCGCTGTGGTGCAAAACCGTTTTTATGCCGATACCGGCTATGATGTCGACATCAGACAATGGTGTTCGACCCAAGGGATCATTTATCAAAGCTTCTGGACCTTAACCGCCAACCCTCACCTGTTAAAACATGCCGTTATCCAGGAGTTATCAGAAAAATACCGAGCAACCCCGGCGCAGGTCTTTTTTCGTTTTCTTTCCCATATCGGCATTATCCCGTTAAGCGGCACCACGTCACTGCAGCACATGAAAGAAGATCTCGACGTCCTGGCCATTGAACTTGACCCTGACGAGATCAGACAAATAAACAAACTGTTGAATTCAAATCCTGGTTCATAACAGTCTCGGCGACTGAAAGGGAGTGAGCTTATGAAGATTGCCATCATCGGAACTGGACATGTGGGCTCAACACTGGCCTACACACTGGTCGAAAAAGGCTTGTGCACACATTTGCTGCTGGCCAACCGTAACCTGATCAAAGCCCATGGCGAAGCGCTCGATTTGCAACATACCCTGCCGTTTTGTCAGCGCGCCATGCGCATAGACTCCTGTGAGATTACCCAGGTCACTGATTGCGACATTGTGGTGCTCACCCTGTCTGTGCCGTTAAGTGAACACATCACCACCCGCCTGCAACTGGCACCTGCCAATATCCACCTGTTTTCACACATAGTCCCCACGCTTGCAGCTAACAATCCCGCGAGTATTTTTATTATTGTCAGCAACCCAGTCGATATCTTAACCTATTATGTCAACCGCCTGACTGCCCTGCCATCCAACAAAATCATGGGTATCGGCACGCTGATTGATTCTGCCCGCTTTCGTGCCTTACTGTCTGCAGAGGAGAAAATTCACGCTGATGATTTACGCACATATATTCTGGGCGAGCACGGCCCGCATCAGTTTGCTGTGTTCAGTCATGCGTCTGCCGGTGGAGAATTGATTGCAGACAGTCCCAAACACCGCCAATTATTTGATGAGGTCAGTGACGCCGGGTTTGAAGTCTTTCGGCAAAAAGGCTATACCAATTTCGCCATTGCTGCCGCAACCTGCGAAGTCATCCAGTCCATTGTCTACAACGACCATCACACGCTGCCGCTCAGCACTTATTTTGATGAATGGCTGGGGATTCAACACAATTGTTTCAGCATCCCAGTGGTCGTCGGCCGCGAAGGCATCATACGCCATTTATACCCTGACCTGAACACGCAGGAAAGAGAAGCCCTTGAAAATACCGCACAACGTATGCGCAATTATCTGGATGCGTTTTTGCCGGATGAATGATATGGCATACCATCCGCTCTGACGGTATGCCACAAAAGAATGGAAATACTGTCCTTATTTCATCGCATTAAAAATACTGTAGCCAGCCAGTCCACGTTTGAAGATTTCATTCTGATGGCTGGCGGCGTAATAGTTCCCGGTTTGGGTTGAGGTACGGATACCTACCCAGCCAAGGATCTTTTCAATCGGATAGGTCATGATGGATTTTTGATGCAACACATCTGAAGAACGCATCACTTTGGCGGTGATATCTTCATACTGAATACCTTTGAAACCGGTACCTTCCATCGCTTTTCTGAATTCCTCAACCGTCGCCAGATTAGGCACAACACAGCCATCCAGAAAAGCCTGAACATACTTGCCTTCTTCTTCGGTGAAATCTGTTTTAAAAGCAAACCCGTCCGCCACCATAATCTGGCCACCCGGCTTCAATACGCGGTGTGCTTCCTGTACGAAATCTTTCTTTTGCACGGCATAACAGATACTTTCCAGACCCCAGACAATATCAAAGCTTTCATCTTCAAACGGGGTCTTGGTATAGTCCGCTGCACGGAATGTCACACGGTCAGCGACACCTTTTTGTTTGGCATACTGCTCTGCCTTTTTAATTTGTGACGCCGCCAGAGATATTCCCGTCACCTCAACATCAAAATTACTGGCCAGCCAGATGGAACTGCCGCCAATACCGCAACCTGCATCTAATATTTTGGAACCGGGTTTGATGTCCAGCTTTTTCGCCACCGCACGATTCATATGCAACAATGAATCACTGTGAGTTTTGGTATCTTCATCCCAGTAGCCATAATGCATTGCAAGATTTTTTGAATCCAGCCAGAACAGGCGGTAGTCAATAAAACATTCATCATAATATTTGATGATTTTCTGTTTAAGATCGGTACTGGTATCAGTACGGCAATCTTCGTTCTGAACATTAAATTTTGCAGACATTGAAGGTAACTCTTAAAGAATGGAACAAAGGGCTGGCATATTAAACCAGTTGCAAGCTAATTACTACTGCAAAAAACGCACGAATACCCATTCCCACGTTGAGCGTGGGAACTCACCGCTTAATCCTTCAGGCAGCGCACTGAATAGCCATAACTGACCGGGTCAGGATGACGCTGCACTTCGCCGACAAAAGCCATGTACCAGGCAGAGTGCTCACTGTGCTGGGTGGATGACCAGTATTTGCCATGCGCATTGATAAACTGGAAACCGTTCGCATCATTAGAATAACGTCCGCCGCCAAATTGCAGATTAAACCCGCTCTCGCCGTTGGGAGACAAGGCAATTTGTGCTTTGCGGGCAGTTTGCGCATTTTCCTGACCCACATTGATATAGCCGCCGTATTGATCAACCAGTGCCTGCCAGTCCTGATCCGTGGGCAAGCGCCAGCCAGCACCCAAACTGGAACAGGCTTGTTTGGCCGCCGCCCAGGTGTACAGACGCCCATAGTCCGTACAGTTTCTGTACAGATTATCGTAACACCAGGATTGGTTTTCTATGTTGTAATCCAGGTTGCTCTGTAACCAGGTACGATCAGCCAGTCGCACCGTTGGATAGGTTTTTCCGAAGGCATCAGTGACTGTCGCAGACGCAGGGTTATTCTCTCCTTTAGTGCCGCCCTCTTGACCCAGATTATTATCATGTCTGTCTGTCACGGCCAGCGGCGAAGTGAACAAGAAATCACCGTTAGCATGTCCGCGAAAATTTCCTGATACAGGCGTGCTGTGTATGGTACTGGCCGCAGTCTGCATGTACGCGGCAATTTCGCTAATGGTAATAAATCCGTCTGTCGTGGTATCTGCTTCCCCCTGCAAGGCTTTCAATAATTGCGCGGTAAACATGCTCATGCCATTTTCGCCACCTGCCGACACTTGTTCATTAGCCCCCCCAGCGGTCAAATATTGGCGCGCCTTGTTGTCGGAAATACGTTGAATATAATTGCGTGCACCAGGACTGATTGATGTGGCCAGGCTTTTTACAGCAAATGCCCCGCCAAAACAGGAATCAAACAAAAACAGCTGATGCTTGGCCTCCCCCAGATTTTCAGACATCTCGCGCAGTTTGGTCATGGAAATCCATGACGATGGGGCGTTTTTTTTGCCATCAGAAGGCACAATATAGCCTTTATCATTGCCACCCACCTGCTTGGTCACGCCGTGCCCGGAAAAAAAGAATACAAAGCGGTCTTCAGGACGAATCTTAAATGCCAAGTCATCCTCAAGGAAACTGAGAATATTGTGCTTGTTGGCCTGAGCGCCGATGAATTTTTTGACTTCAAACCCTTGTGAGGATAAATACGCCGCCATGTTTTGCGCATCTTTTGGCGCATAATCCAGCGTCGTCAAACCGGCCTCAGGATAAACATCAACACCAATGACCAGCGCATAACTTTTACCGAAAGGTAATTTGGCAACGCTAATGCCAGAACAAAAATAAAGCACGAGCAAAAAAATCAACCCCGTTTTTTTCATATTCCCCCCATCATTGCTGAATTTTATGGCGAATGCTCTGCGCCAGTTCTGCTTGTCGGGCTTCCAGTCCAGTTAAAAAAACATTTATGTTTGCCGTGTTACCTAGCTTTTTAGCCACATGCACAAAGGTATCAATAAAATGACCATTGTCTGCTTCAATCTGCATTGCCAGCAACGAATACACTTCCGCCTGTTGATACTGTTGTTGTTGCAGGGCATCCCACGCCAGGGCATTCAATGGATAGGCCGCCAATGCTAAAGGCAAAGACTTGTCTTTCAATAATTGTTTAAATTTACGAAGTGCTGCTTTACGTTGTCCACTGAGATATAACTGGTTTGCCTGCTGTAATGCCTGCTCGAAGGCTTTATGCCCAAGAGCCACATCATCACTTTTCACATTAAGTTGGCGCACGTGTAGAGGTATAGATGCTTTGGCCAGCACCTCGCCTGCCAACGCATTGGCTTTCTTTTCCTGTTCCTGAGTATCAGCAGACTGAACTGAAGCGTGTTGTTGCTGAGCTGATGACTCTTTTACTTCCTTTAACATAAACTCAGGATTACCCTGTTGAATCATCAACGCTACGACGATGACGCCAAACAAGACAAAAAAGGTGCCTGGCGCCGCCTGCTTGAGGATGAATTCATTCCCGGCAATCGTTGCACTCATTTCTGCATTTCCCTCCGCAGCGGGCTGCAACATGAACAAACGATAACCAAAATAGATGGCGTACGCGCCAACCGCGATGATAGCTAGTTTATAAAAAAGGGCGTAGGCCATAAAAAATGGCAAATGTTGGTGATCCATCGCGGCTCCATCAGGTTATTGTAAAGGGCATCAGGGCTAAGGTATTATTTTGCCATCCTCCATGTGCAACACAGTATCCATACGTTCGGCGAGGGACTGGTCGTGGGTGACAATCAGAAAACTCACCCGCATTTCCTGATTTAACTCCAGCATCAGTTGGTAAATATGTTCAGCGGTTTTACTGTCCAGGTTGCCGGTAGGCTCGTCTGCCAATATGCACTTGGGCCGATTAATCAGTGCGCGGGCGATGGCGGCGCGTTGACGTTCGCCACCGGATAATTCTCCGGGCTTATGTTTTACCCGATGTCCCAGACCAACTCTTTGCAGTAATTCTTCAGATTGCTGTCTGGCCTGCTGCGTAGTCTGGCCGCCAATTAATAACGGCATGGCCACATTTTCAAGCAGGCTGAATTCGCCCAACAGATGATGAAACTGGTAGATAAAGCCCAAAGATTTATTACGTAAACGGCTGAGTTTTTTGCCTTTTATCCGGCTCACGTTTTCGCCATCCAGCATAATCTCGCCGGCGCTGGGTTTTTCCAGCCCGCCCAACAAATGCAATAAGGTGCTTTTACCGGAACCGGACGCACCCATGATAGCCACGCGCTGCCCTTCGGTCACAGAAAAGTCGACCCCTTTTAATACTTCAACCTGTAAATCGCCCTGATCATAGGTTTTGCGCAGATTGCTGCAAGACAGGATTACGGGATTATTCATAACGCAGCACCTCGGCCGGATTCACCTGCGATGCCTGCCATGCAGGATAAAGCGTGGCCAGCAATGCGAGCAGAAATGATAAGCCTGCAATGTGGTAGACATCATCCCAATTCAATTTGGATGGCAGGTCACTGATGTAATAAACATCCGCCGCCATAAACTGCACACCAAAGAAACTTTCAATCGTCGGTACAATCGTTTCAATATTCAATGCCAGTACTACCCCGCCGGCAATGCCTAACAAGGTACCAACCACACCGATGATGCTGCCGAGCACGATAAAAATCCCCATCACGCCAGCATCACTCAGCCCCTGGGTTTTAAGAATGGCTATATCGCCCCGTTTATCGGTCACTACCATGACCAACGTAGAAACGATATTGAACGCTGCCACGGCCACAATCAGCAATAAGATAATAAACATTACCCGCTTCTCGGTTTTAATGGCGCGAAAGAAATTGCTGTGGGCCTGGGTCCAGTCGCTGACCCGATATTGCCACTCCAGTTTTTTTGTCAGGTTCCGGGTAATTTGCGGCGCATTAAACAAATCATCCAGCTTCAGGCGTAAACCGGATACGGCATTGCCCAATCGCAGCAATTTTGCCGCATCCTGCATATGCACCAGCGCCATGTTGCGATCATATTCATACATGCCGACCTGAAAAATGCCGACCACAGTAAAACGCTTTAGCCGCGGCAAAATACCCGCCGGTGTGGAATTGATTTCAGGGCTGATCACAGTCACTTTATCCCCGATCCTGGCACCGAGAAATGTTGCCAGTTCCGCACCCAGAACAATACCAAACTTGCCGGGCTGCAAATCTGACAACTGGCCGTACAGCATTTTTCCGCCAACTTCAGAAACCTGCGGCTCATGCTCTGGCAGAATGCCGCGCATTAAAGTACCACTGACCTGACGATGGGCATTGACCATGACCTGACCACGTACAAAAGGCGCGATGCCTTCCACGTGTTGATAACCTTGCAGGTCCTGCTCCAATTGTTGCCAGTCGGTTAAGCGATTATTGGGGCCGCTGATAGTAGTATGTGAGGTCATGCCCAGAATGCGCTCACGCAATTCCGCTTCAAATCCGTTCATCACTGACAACACGGTAATCAACGCCGTCACACCTAAAGCAATGCCCAATACCGAGGTTAATGTGATAAATGAAATAAACTGGGTGCGGCGCTTGGCTCGCGTATAGCGCAATCCTACAAACAGGATAAGAGGCTTAAACATAGATGGGGTTATTTGGGTTTACAGTTGTTGCAGTAGCCGTACAAATAGAGACTGTGGTCAGTAAGTTCATAACCAAGCTCGTTAGCAATCGCCTGCTGTCTTTTTTCTATCATTTCATCAGTAAATTCATTCACTTTGCCACATTTCATGCAGACAATATGATCATGATGTGAACCTTTGTTTAATTCAAAAACCGAGTTGCCACCCTCAAAATGGTGTCTGGATACCAGCCCGGCGGCTTCAAACTGGGTCAATACGCGGTAAACTGTGGCCAGGCCGATTTCCTCATCTTCCTTCAGCAGAATTTTATAGACCTGTTCAGCCGTTAAATGACGATCAGATTCCTCCTGCTTTTCTAGAATTTCCAGTATTTTAATTCTGGGTAAGGTCACCTTCAGCCCGGCGTCTCTTAAATCCTGCTTTTCCAATCCCGCTCTCCACATCGTCTGTATGAATAAATCCCAACCAAATTACTGTTTTTCCGGCATTGTAACTGCTTTTGCAAGTAACCGCAGTGGCTTTTATGGGATAATGGCTCAGTCAGGTACCCGCTTTGGCGTTTCGTTTGATTGCTGATTTCATAATGACTAAAAAATTTTCGTTTCTGTTTATTCTCATTCCACTTTCTTTTACCGGTTGTTCCACTACCTTAAATAATCTGCCCGGCGTCTATTCTCTCGGCATACAGCAAGGCAACATCATCACCCAGGATATGATTAATCAGCTGCGCCCCAATATGACCAAACGTCAGATACTTTATATTATGGGTTCGTCGATGCTGGTCGATGTGTTCCATCAAAATCGCTGGGATTATTTATATTCGGAACAGCCCGGTGGCGAGGCGCGTATGCAAAAGCGTATCTCGCTTTATTTCAATGACGATAAATTAATCGGGGTACAAGGCGACTTTCGACCCAGCAGCTTGCCTGTCATCACACAATCCAAAGAACAAACGGTCGACCTCCCCACGCGTGAACTGGAAAAAACCATGTTGGAAAAGATTACCGGCCTGTTTGATGATGAAGCAGAAGTGGTTGCTGCAACTGAAGTTGAGTCCATTGAAGAAACCACTGAACAACATGAAGAATCGTCCAGCTGGTGGGATATTTTTGATTTATAGCAGGTTGTTGAAAAACGTTATGAGCGCAATTTACATGTCGTAAATGAGCATTTTTTAACGCCTAATTGGCAAGCGCAAAATTTCAACAACCTGCTAATCAGCACTCTGCTGAATTGCGCGCTGCCTTCTAGCCTGCATCGGGTGTTGCTGCAGGGAACGATAGATTTCGATCCGGTCTCCGGCTTGCACCCCGTCTGTTAACCCGGCCTTCTTTCCGAAAATACCGACAGCATCTTGTTCCAGGTTAATTTCCGGGTAGAGCTGCAGAATACCGGATTTTTCAATAGCGTCCTGAATGCTTGCCTGACAATGGATTTGCAGCGTAATACTGGTTTGCCGCTCACTCAGGGCAAAAGCCACGTCCACATCAACCAGCTCAGCGTCCATACTTGGCTTTGGCACGTTGGGTAAATGAACTGACCATGGTATTGCAAATCTGGTTAAACACCGAGCCGAATGCCAGACTGGCCAGTTTGCCGGATATTTCAAACTCCAGATCCAGCGAAATCTTGCTGGCATCCTCGCGTAGCGGCATAAAATCCCACACGCCTTCCAGCGTTTTAAACGGGCCATTCAACAGGCTCATGTAAATCTTTCCTCCGTGATCCAAACGATTACGCGTGGAAAAGGACTTATTGATCCCCCCCTTGGAAATATCAATTTCCCCTTCCACGATGCCGTCTTGACGCAGCAACACACGGCTGCCACTGCACCACGGCAGAAACTCCGGGTACGCTTCGATATCATCAACCAGCTCAAACATTTGCTGCGCTGAAAATTTGACCAGCGCAGACTTTTTTACAACGGTCATTAAATAATGCCAATAACGTGCAGAAAGACGATAAAGACAGATGCAGGTGCTATGTATTTCACCAGAAAACTCCATATCGCGACGTGTTGCTCAGGTAATTCCAGTTCTTCCAAAACATGCTCAGGCTTCATCATCCAGCCAGCAAACACGGCAATACAAAAACCACCGATAGGCAGCATCAGATTGGCGGTGATGTAGTCCAGAAGATCGAAAATGGATTTATCAACTATTTTAAAATCCGACCAGATATTAAATGAGAAGGCAACAGTCAAGCCCAGGCCCCAGGTTGCCAGCCCGGCCCAGATGCAGGCCTGCATGCGGCTGATATTACGATTTTCCACCAACCAGGCTACTGCTGGTTCAATCAATGAGATCGATGATGACAAGGCGGCAAAAACCAGCAACACAAAAAACATGATGCCAAAAAACCAGCCCCCAAACATATTGCCGAAAGCGATAGGCAGCGTCTGGAAGATCAGGCCCGGCCCTGTGCCAGGCTCAAGACCATTCGCAAAAACAATCGGAAAAATGGCAATGCCCGCCATTAATGCAACCAATGTATCAGCACCGGCAATAAAGAAGGATGTTTTGGCAATGGAAATATTTTTGGGCAAATAAGAACCGTACACCATAATCGCCCCCATCCCCAGACTCAGGGTGAAAAAAGCATGCCCCATCGCTGTTAATACCGCATTTCCATCAATACGACTGAAATCCGGTGCAAACAAAAAGGATAGTCCCTTGTCAAAGGAATCTGTCGTCATCGCATAGCCGACCAGCAATACCAGAATAACAAACAGGGTTGGCATTAAGAAACGCACTGCTTTTTCCAGTCCGCCGCTAACACCACGCTGCACAACATACATGGTCGCTGCCATGAAAACAGTGTGCCAGAACACCAGCGTCATTGGGCTGGCAATCAGGTCATCAAACAAGGCATTGATTTCTGCACTGTCGCCACTGGAGAAACTGCCAAAAAAGGCTTTCACCACATAATCCAGTGCCCAACCGGCGATGACACTGTAATAAGACAAAATCAAAAACCCGGCAATGACACCCAGCCACCCCAGCCAGCTCCATTTTTTATCGGCACCTGCTTCTGCAGTCAGAGTTTCCATGGTGTTGATCGGGCTTTGCCTGCCCCGCCGTCCCATCATGATCTCGGCAATCATAATCGGTAAACCGATAGCTGCAACACACAGCAGATACACAATAACAAATGCGCCACCACCATATTCGCCGGCGATATATGGAAATTTCCATATATTTCCCAAACCAACCGCCGACCCGGTCGCCGCAAGGATAAAGGCAAACCGTGATGACCATTCACCATGTATTGATTTTTTGTTCTCTGTCATATGCGCATCAGCCCCTTAATTAAGCATTTTTTTAAAATGCGAGTAAAATAACAGAAATGTCACAATACGTCAGGTTTTAAAACAGGATTCATCACCATGGCAGGGAAAAAATCGAAGAAAAATAAAAAGCAGACAGACAATACCATTGCGCAAAATCGCCAGGCGACGCACGACTATTTCATTGAGGAACAGATCGAGGCCGGCCTGGTGCTGGAAGGCTGGGAAGTTAAAAGTCTGCGCGAGGGGCGCGTGCAGCTTAAAGAAAGTTTTATACAGATCAGAAAAGGTGAAGCCTGGTTGCATGGTGCACATATTTCACCTTTGCTCTCCGCTTCAACCCATGTCGTGCCCGATGCGGTCAGACATAAAAAATTGTTATTACACCGCCAGGAAATCAGCAAAATGATTGGGGCTGTTGAACGGAAAGGGTACACCTTGGTTGCGCTATCAATGTACTGGGTTCGAAATCGCGCAAAACTGAAAATCGGCCTGGCGAAAGGTAAAAAACAGCATGATAAACGGGCGACAGCTAAAGACAGAGACTGGCAGCGTGATAAGGCGCGCATTATGAAACACGGCTAGAAGGCTGTCCCTTGAAAACACCGAGCTCAGGCTCTTTTCTTTTTCTTCTTCGTTTTGGCTTGCCTGACCCGGTTGGCATGCGCTTCATTGAATGCCAGTCCCCATTGAAATGAAAGACAACTGACAACGGCCAGAATAATCGGAATGAGCCAGCGCCCGCCGACTTCCAGAAAATACATCCAGCTCAGCAAAAAAGATTCATCGCGCGGAGCACTGTATTTTTTGGCCAGATCCTGAAACAGCATTTCAATATGCCCGGCTAACTGAAACGGCACCGTACTTGCCGCCAGCAACCAGTTGACTGGCAAGCTCAGTAAAAGCAGCCACATACGGCGTTTAAAACTTTTCTGCGGACAGGCAATCAGCATACAGTAATAAATAACAAACGGCACAAGCGCATGAGTGATGTGCGCACCGGCAGTCAGCCTGGCACCTTCCAGCGCAATGGACGGAATGCTGTGTCGAGTCGTCGCCACCATGTGAATCAAGCCTGGCTTGTCATCACTGATGGATAATACAGGCCAGTAATCCGTCTGCAGCGAACTGATCACACTGCTCATAAACGGCAGGAAAAAACGAATAAACTGCTCGCCCCACAACAAAGCGCCCACGGTAAACACTAGCCAGGCCACAGTAAGCCTGAGCGACACGCCGAATAATATGGCCTTATTCAGTTGCATGTTGTTGAGGTAGCGGGGCCTGGAAAGCCCACCACATAAAAAACAGGCTGCAGAACAAAATGATAAATGATGGTGCGACATATGTATGTACGGGCAAGAACCAGTCGCGTTGATAGACCACGATGAAATAAAGACTGATGATCCTGATCTGGTTCAAAACGTATACCAACGCCAGCCCGGCCAGCAGTCCAATCAGTTTTCTCTTTAATGATGCGGAAAATACCAGAATCGCAGCTGTCATCAGAAACATGACACCCGCACCATCACATCCTCTCACCACTTCCAGATTAGCACGCGCAGACAGTAATGAATTATTGCGCGCAAATACACGTTCTTCCGGCGCAAAGAAATTAATCAGATCGGCGCTGATGGTGACCAGGTAGTCATAGTAAATTTGCTTCAACGTCTCATCTGGCACGTAAAAATACATGAGATGAAACACCGAATACACCGCAATAAAACTGAACGGGAAAATCATTCCCTGATGCTTGTAATAAAACGTTTTAATATTTGAAAAACTCTGTGACATATCAATAAATTGCTGGCAGTGTGTTGGCGATCAGGTCATTTTATCCTGATTAGAGAACAGAACAATGACAATGAACAATGGAATAAGCATGGCCGTAATTTCCCATAACCCCATATTGACCAACATCAGCTGATTTAATACCAACACCCCGACATATAACCAGGACGCCCATTTTTTCAACATCCATAGCCCATAAATACTGACCAGACTAAACACGGCTGCCAGGGTAAAGTAGAGTGGAAAACCAGAGCCAATCTGCTTGGTCACGGGGGAAAAAATCATGTAAACCATTTGCGTGGCATTAATAAAGCCTATGCAACAGACCATCATGATCGCAAGGGGTTTCTTTGCAAGCAGGTTAAATTCAGCCATTGGTCGCTCCGCTGAATAGAAAACGCTTATTATGAAATAAATAACGCCGAAAGTTTAGCCTGTTAAGCAATTTTTTCAGTTTTTCTGAATCGTCTGAATTTTCTATGCGGTTTCAAGCGCTTGATTCCAAGTTTTCTTTGATTCAATTCCACTTCGGTCAAATGCTGAAAAATATCTGCCGGCATTCCTTCGGGTAAATCTACAATTGTATAATCTTCGTAGATTTCTATCCGGTCTATGCGGCTAATATCAACCCCAGCTTCTTCAACCAGTAAAGATGACAGCTGCGCAGCATGCAGGTTTTGGGCGCGGCCTACTTCAATACGATACCTGACAGATTTCAACTTAAAAGAAGGCATGGGAATTTCGATATCAACCGCTTGGCTGATTTTTTCATACGGCCGCTCAGTTTGATTTTCAGCCGCATACAAATTTGGCTGACTCAAAAACACCAATGCTGCCGCGCAATCTTCAGCAGAAAGGTTTAACTCAGAAACAAGTTTATCCACCAACTCTCGATGCAAACCCAGGTTTTCTTCTGCAAGCACCTTTTTCAGCCGTTTTTTAAACTTTTCTTCTTTTTTTAATCTTGCCTGCATTTAACAACCTTTATTCAGCAGTTTGGCGCTTATTCATGCTATATGTGTATCATTACAAGCGGTCAGGATTAACATCTACAAACGCTTCGTTTCTAATTCTAATTAGCCAAAGTTCAGTTTCTTCCTCGATTTTACGTTTGCGGATTTCTTCACGCACCTGATTTTTTTTATGTTCGACACTATTGTCCTGCTCCTGTCTTTCGAGTACCTGAATCAAATGCCAGCCAAACTGTGTCTGCACCGGCTCACTGATTTCATTTAGCGCCAATTTATTCATCGCACCTTCAAATGGAGGCACCAATGCGCCCGGCCCTACCCAGTCCAGATTACCGCCTTTGATGGCCGATCCTTTATCATCGGAATGCGATTTTGCCAGCGTTGCAAAATCATCACCGTCCAAAATTCGCTGCTTAAGTGAGATCAAACGCTTTTGTGCATCTTCATCATTAATCAACTCGTTGGTTTTAATCAGAATATGCCGAACCTTGGTCTTGGTCACCATATATTTTTCAATACCTTCAAGGTCAAGCATTTTCACTATATGATAACCGCTTGGGCTACGTATGGGCTCTGACACCTGGTCACGGCTCATTTTGGTCACCACATCAACAAACAAGGTTGGAATCTGGGAAATGTTACGCCATCCCAAGTCTCCCCCTTTTAATGCATTACCGCCATCTGACTGACTGATGGCCAGCTGCTTAAAATCCGTGCCACTCCGAAGCTGTTCCACAAGATTATCGGCTTTTTGCAATGCCTGTTGAATGGCTGAAGATGAAGCCGCTTCCGGTAGCGAAACCAAAATATGTCCCAGCCGATAGCTAACCAGATCCTGGCCGACGCGCCCCTGCGTTTCAAGGTAGTGAGACACTTCTCGATCAGTCACTTTAATCCGCGAGCCGATTTCTCTTGCTCGCAGTTGATTGACCACAATTTCATGCCGGATGGACTCCTGGAACTTGCCAAAATCCATGCCCTGACTTTCCAGTTCAATACGAAATTCATCCATCGATAGATTATTCTGCGCGGCAATATTTGATACCGCGACCTGCAACTTATCATCACTGACCGAAATACCTGCCCGTTTGGCACGTTGGCGCTGCAATTTGTCAATAATCATGCGTTCCAGCACCTGCTTTCTCAATATGAATGCAGGTGGCATCATGACATTATTCTGTTTCAGTTTTTCACTCACAGCAAAGGATTCGCGTGATAATTCGCTATCCAGAATCACATCTTCTTCAACCACGGCTACAATCTGATCCAGAAGCTCCGCCTTTATTGGAAAGCTGGACAAAAATACTAACAAAAACACATACTTCATTTTATTCATATTGCACTAATTTACTGGTTTACGATAACCATTCAGGTTTTTTTCCAGGAATTCATCAACTTTGTCTCCAAAGCTGGCCAGACCTTTAAATTCGAGCTGTATAAACACGCCATTCTCCGCTCTTGCTTCTGTTGAATCACTGATACTGTTAACAAATCTTCGGCCAACGATCCGGAAACGCCAGCAGCAGCTTTCTCGCTCCAGCCCCAAAAAACTTTCTGTGGTCTGATTAAAATTGAATGAATATTGCCAGCGTCCCACGCCATACCAGTTGTCAAACAATGGCCACCGAAATGAGGCATCGGTTTGCTCAATATTGACTGGTTGATCGGGGTCATCACGTCGATATCGATAACTCAGATTAAAAATCCGGTCGGGCAGGTCACGATATCTTAACTGCGCTTGCCCCCGGGTAAATTCTGACGCGTCCGGGTTCCATTGCAACGCGGTGGAAAATGAAAAACTGTCTGTCAACTGCCCGCCCAATTCGGCAATAAAATTTGAAAAGCTGTCGCTATCAGTCGCTCCACTGGATAAACCAACTTCGCGATTTCTAAAGTAAAAAATTTCACCCACGCTAAGTTTTAGCCGTTCGCGTCCATTTTCCTGGTCAATCAATCGTGATGTTAACACCAGACTAAGCTGGTTGGCATCCTGCACTCTGTCTAACCCATTAAAGCGATTTTCTCTAAACAAGCTGTTAATGTTGAAATCATATAACGAGGTATCAAATAAGGGGATATCATCCTGATCCTGATGCGGAATATAGAGATAAAACAATCGTGGCTCTATGGTATGCACGAATGATTGTCCTAGTTCTTTCTCAAAAAACAGCCCGCTATCCAGAGACATGATAGGTAGCGTACGGCTAATATCATCCGGCTGTCCGGCTGTCTGCTCTTCCAGCATATATTCTGTGTGCTGTACTGAAAACTTAGGGGTCACAAAAAAACCAGGCGTTTCATAGGGAAAACTGACAGACGGTTTAATGTTCACACGATGCCCGCTCACCCGACTACTGCGGAAAAAATAGCTGTATTCCGTATCAAGTGCGACACTAATTGGAAGAGGCAGTTCCTCAAAAGCATGATTTAAATTCAGTTGTATTTGCGGATATTTTTGATACGGCAGGTTGGCCGAAGCGATACTCCGATCAATCGTCTGATAATGTTCCATCCGCGCCAGCAGTGAAATCCAGCTACGATTGAAACGAAAATCGGCCAAACTGCGCACATGGCGCGTATCGGAAAAACCGAGCGCATTATTCAGTTCATTAAAATAATCGTCGTCAGAAACGTAATTTAAATCCACATTTGAAGTCACTCCCCAGCCAAAATCTGATTTGGCCTGAAAACTTCCTGAAAAGCGGGTTTCATCCCGAATGGTATCAAACGGCAACACTTCCAGCCCCAGTTTGCCGGCAGATATGTCCGTTAGATACCGGAGTTGCCCTCGAATCATCCCCCCTCGTTTAGTCATATAACGTGGGGTAATGGTGGCATCAAAGTTGGGTGCAATATTCCAGTAGAAAGGGATCTCAAGGTCAAAGCCGTTTTTTTCTGTGCTCCCAAAGCTGGGGGGTAAAAAACCCGAGACCCTGCGGTCATCCAAGGGAAAAGAAATATAAGGTGTATATAAGACGGGCACCCCTTTTAACTCCAACCAGGCATTCTTGGCAGAGCCCTGACCGGTTTTTTTGTTCATTTTCAAGCGCTCAGCATGAATCACCCAGTCCTGATTACCTGGACGGCAACTGGTAAACGAAGCATCATGATAACGACTTAAGGTCCGGCTGTCTCTATACACCGCACTGGCTCGCCCACGGACGGGTCCGGCTGGGGAAATAAACAAGGCATTCCGTAAACGGGCCTCATCAGAATTGAGCTTAAGCATGATGGAGTCACTGTACAACGCTAACTCATCTTCTTGATAATAGACATCCCCCTGTGCATCCATGGTCTCGGACACGGAGTCATAACTGGCCATTTCCGCTTTAATCTGCTGATCTGCCCTGCGCATGTTTACGTTACCGTAAAAGCTGGTGATTTCTTTATCAAACACCTCTGAATAATCCGCATGCACATCCAGAGGTGCCGTTTCTCTAAGATCTTTATCCGCATCAAATACAGGACGGGCGCCCTGCCCGACGCACGTCATCCAGGGATCGGCCGGTAGCTGGTTTTGCAGGGTTCTAAAAATCTGTTCTTCGGCAAAATTGTAGCTGGGCGTAATCCAATCATCTTCATCGGCATCACTTTGGATAATTTGAAACTCACCCTTGGGGTCATTACCGATTAAACTGCAGTTCCAGGTTTCATCCTCTTGATTGGGAGCACAGTTCCAGCCCGCGCGCTTGCTGACCGCATCAACAGCTTCAGGGGGTTTAAAAAATACCGGTTGCCGACGTTCCTCTTCCAGTGGCGGCAGAATCTCGACAATATTTTTTTGTTCAGATATTTCCAGCGGGACTTGTTCAGCCGGCTGAGGCGGGTTGAAATCGGATTGATCGGTACTCAGACAACGCCATTCCCCTGAAGCATCCTGTTCACAATTCCAGATATTATCTTGAGCGAAACCAGGCGAGAGAAAAAGACCTACAAAGAAAACGGTAATTAATCGAAAATGCATAAAAGCGGTAAAGTGGGTGGCTTATCGTGCCAAAAATCGAATAGAATGCAATGATTATTCTACATTAGTTTACAGGGTACCTCTAAAAATAGTAATTTTTTCGTGAGGGCAAGGCAGCAGCGTGCGGAGAACCGCAGTGGATAAGACGTACATGAGGATTTATACGCTGCTAACGCCGCTATCGTTGAAAAGTTCATGTTTAAAGGCGCCCAACAGTCTTAATTACATATAAAATCATGATTGCGGAAAGCGTAGACCCGCGCAGGGAAAGAATTGCGGCTTGGTTGCACGCCATGAATTTCAACATCCATTCATTTGAGCCGGCTTCCAGTGATGCGAGCTTTCGTCGATATTTTCGTATCGTTCATGAAAAGGGAAGACACATCGTCATGGATGCCCCGCCAGACAAAGAAAATACCGAACCTTTTATTAAAGTCGCTAAAATCCTGAAAGATTCGGCCATACACGTTCCGGAAATTTTTCAATTAAACCTCAGCGAGGGGTTCTTGTTGCTTGAGGACTTTGGCACCCGATGTTTACTGGATGAATTAACCCTCGATAACGTTAATGCTTATTATCAACAGGCCTTTGATTGCCTGTTTGACATGCAAAGCAAAACCTCTGATGATCATCTGACTCTCCCGGAATACAACGCGGACTTGTTAATCAGGGAACTGGACATTTTTTATCAGTGGTTTGCTCATTCGTGTTTAAGGATCAGCGTACCTGAATCCATAAAAAAACCATTGAATGATCTACTGGTTGCATCAGCTTTGGCACAACCCAGAGTGTGTGTACACCGTGATTTTCATTCACGTAACCTAATGGTTTTACAAGATAACTCCCTGGGTGTGATAGATTTTCAGGATGCTGTCATTGGACCGATAACCTATGACTTGGTTTCATTACTGAAAGACTGCTACATCGATTGGCCGCAGGATAAAATAGCGCAATTGACTCGCCAGTATTACAATAGGATTTCACAAGCAGAACTTGTTACTTGTGATTACGCGCAATTTACCCGCTGGTTTGATTTAATGGGCCTGCAACGGCATTTGAAAGCCATCGGTATATTCAGTCGCTTGAGTCTGCGAGATCAAAAACATGGCTATCTTGATGATATTCCTCGCACGCTGCACTATGTTGAATCAGTGTTGCTGCGCTACCCGGAGCTGGCAGATTTTTCCGTTTTTTTTCACCAACATATTTTGCCCGAATATCATACACCCATATGAAAGCCATGATACTTGCCGCAGGACGCGGGGATCGCATGCGCCCGTTAACCGACCACACGCCAAAACCGTTACTTAAGGTGCAGGGCACACCATTAATTGAATACACCATCAATCAATTAGCCTGTCACGGTTTTAGCGACATCGTGATCAATGTGTCTTATCTTGGGGAGCAAATAGTCAATTATCTAGGGAATGGTCAACGCCTGGGGGTGCAGATAGAATATTCTTTTGAACCTGAAGGTGCACTTGAAACAGCAGGCGGTATTCTCCATGCCCTCCCCATGTTGGACTCCAGCCCATTTCTGGTCGTCAATGGAGACATTGCCTGCGACTTTCCCTTGTCAGATTTAATGGACCATGACTTTGATCTGGCGCATCTGGTCCTGATCCCCAACCCGCCGCATCATTCTGAAGGTGATTTCCATCTTGCCGGAAACGGCGTTCTTGCCGAAAATGGAACTGGCAGATATACCTTTAGTGGAATAGGCCTTTATCGACCAGAATTGTTTCATGAAATGTCGCCCGGAAGACATAAGCTGGGGCCACTGTTGCGGAAACATATCTCAAACCAACACATCAGCGGCCGATTACATGAAGGTTTCTGGATGGATATCGGTACTCCTGAAAGATTGAGTCAACTTGACCATTATTACCAACAACGAACAGAAATATGAATGATGACAATGACGATCTTTTCGTCGACAACCCGTATGATTTCGACCCAACTTACAATTATTCATTAGAACAACTGCTGCAAATCTCACCGCCGCGCGAGGCTAAGAATTATCTTGCCTTTTGGCAGAACAAATACGAATCGACCCTCCGTCTGACGCCACAAACTGTTCTTCATGACCGCAACGATGAACGCGGCGACTGGCGAATTTTTGATTTAAGCTATTCTTCTACCGAGCGATTCCCCATCCGCGGCTGGCTGCTTATTCCCAAAAAAGGCCAGGTTAAGCGCGGTTTTATCATCGGCCATGGCTATGGAGGCCGAGACGAACCAGACCTACACTTACCCTTTAATGATGCCGTCCTCTTTTTCCCCTGCTTCAGAGGGTTATCCTTAAGCAAAAAATCCCCCATTTCCAGCGACCCATTTTGGCATGTTCGTCATGATATTGATAAAAAAGACCAGTATATTCTGGGAGGATGCGTGGAAGACCTCTGGATGGCGGTCACGGCCTTATTACGCCTTTTCCCGCAACTTGAAGGTCATTTGGGATACCTCGGCATCAGCTTCGGAGGAGGTATCGGCGCAATGGCGATGGCGATGGAAAATAGAATTTCACGCTGCCATTTAAACGTTCCCAGTTTTGGTCATCACTCCTTACGTCTAAAATTGAAAACCCTGGGCAGTGCAGACAGTGTGCAAAAAGTCTATATGAACGCCAAAAAAAGCACCTTAAAAACATTACGTTATTATGATGCGGCCATTTCGGCGAAATATATTAAAATGCCGATGCATTGCGCACTGGCCAAATTTGACCCGGTGGTTGCCCCCCCTGGCCAGTTTGCCATATACAATGCGCTTCCAAACCGCAAGCAACTTTTCGTTCTGGACGCGGGTCATTACGACTATCCCAATAAAAAAATACAGGAAATTGAGTTACTACAAGAGCTATCTCGATTCTTTCAACCATTGCTTGATTAAAACTGCAAATGAACCGCGAATATCACAAATGGTGGAGCAAACATCTCGAACGAGAGATGGAATTACTTGTGTTTGGACACGCCGGAGCCAAAGTACTGATTTTTCCTACCCGTAGCGGCCGATTTTATGAATATGAAAATCTACGGATTATTAACCGCCTACGCGATAAACTTGATACCGGTCATATCCAGTTGTTTTGTGTGGACAGCATTTATTCAGAAACTTTTTACTGTTGGTGGGCGCATCCCAGCGGAAGAATAAACCGACAAAAAGCGTATGAAAACTACATTCTGCACGAAGTCTTTCCGTTTATGCAGCAAAAAAACACGCATTCCTGTGTGATTTCTCATGGATGCAGCCTGGGCGCTTATCAAGCGGCCAGCCTGGCCTTTCGTCATCCTCATCTGTTTAAAAAACTAGTGGCTTTCTCAGGCCGGTATGACCTTACTCTGAATGTTGAACATTTTAATGACCTGTTAAGTGGTTTTTATAATGAGGATGTGTATTTCCATACCCCAACTCATTTTCTACCTAATCTGGAATGTTCCTCTCAACTCAATGCACTAAAAGATATGGAAATCATTTTGACCATTGGACGCGAAGATCCATTTTTGCAAAACAACCATCAACTGAGCGAGATACTTTATTCGAAAGGGATTGACCATCAGCTTATTGTCTGGGAAGAACGCGCTCACAGTGGCTTTTACTGGCGACGAATGGCGCCCATCTATATTTAAATGACAATACAGCACACTGACTTTTCACTCCACCCTCGCCTGCAACACGATTGTTATGCTATGGGACGGCTGTCATTATGTCGGCTTTTGCTGATGAATGACGCCAACTATCCGTGGTGCATCCTGGTTCCAGAACGAGCTGACATCAGCGAAGTCTTTCATTTATCAACCGAAGACCAAATCATTTTACAACAAGAGACAGCGTTATTAGGCCAATCGCTGCAACGCCTTTTTCAAGCAGATAAAATCAATATTGGAGCCATAGGAAACATGGTGCCGCAATTACACATCCATGTCATCGCTCGATTTAAAAATGATCCCGTCTGGCCAGCGCCAGTTTGGGGGAAGATGGAAGCGAAAAAATACACAGAAATAGCGCGGAAAAATGCGATTTTATCCATTCAAAATGCATTGGGAGACAAATTAACTGCCATCAGTTAACTAAAAATTCAGTAAAAAACACATCACGTAATCCATCGCTGTTTTCATATTTGTCCAGCGCATCGATAATCGCCTGACGGGACTTTAAGCGCAACTGTTCTCTTTGCTCCATGGTTTGCACGTCACTGATTGAGTTACCACTAAACAACATGATCAACTCATGGCGCATCACCGGCAGATGCTTCTCAATTTTCTCCACATATTTTTCACCTTCAACCAGCACTTGTACTTTGGCCATCAGGTATTTGTTCCGTTCTTTCAAATTCACGGTAAATTTAGGTTTCATCTCAACATAGGCAATGTCAACAGGCTGCTCCCCTTCCGCCACTTCAGCCAATACCTGGTTATTGCACACAACTATGCTGATAAATAAAACAAAATAACACATTAATTTATTCATATAATAAGCTTTCATTTTTCACTGTAAGAATGTATTTGCTAAAAGTATATTCTAAATCACTGTATTTTCTACTATGAGTAAACCTCTTCCATTTGGCCCGGTCATGATCGATATTGCCGGCACATCTCTTACACCTTACGATAAAGAAAAAATTCAACATCCAAATACGGGGGGGCTCATTCTGTTTGCCAGGAATTATCAAAACCCGCACCAAATGACTGACTTAATTAATCAAATAAGACGTTCTCGGGAGGGGGAAATTTTGATTGCCGTTGACCAGGAAGGCGGCCGTGTGCAGCGTTTTCAACAAGGGTTTACGCGCTTGCCTGCTGCTGCAGTTTACGCTGATCATGTTCATTTAGCCGAGGATGCTGGCTGGTTGATGGCTACTGAACTCATAAGCGTTGGCATTGATTTTAGTTTTGCGCCTGTGCTGGATATCGACTGCGGCATCAGCGAAATTATTGGTAATCGCTCATTTTCCCAAGACTCTAATTTAGCCACTGAACTGGCTTCTTCATTTTGTAAGGGCATGCACCGTGCAGGGATGGCTGCAACGGGCAAGCATTTTCCAGGACATGGCGCGGTCGCGCTAGACTCCCACCTTACCTTACCCAGAGACGACCGGCCTTTAGCAGACATCATGCAAAAGGACATCTATCCATTTAAAAAACTGATTGAACAAGGGCTTGACGCGATTATGCCTGCTCATGTTGTTTATTCACAAGTTGACTCATTACCTGCCGGCTTTTCTCAGCGCTGGATACAACAGATATTGCGTCAGCAACTGGCGTTTGACGGGGTCGTTTTTAGTGACGATCTAAGCATGGAAGGCGCCTCTTTCATTGGTGATTATCCGCAACGCGCAAATGCCGCTCTGGAAGCTGGCTGTGACATGGTATTGGTTTGCAACTCAACTTCTGCAGCAGAGCAGGTGTTAGATACCTTGAGAGTTACAACCACTCTCACGCGACAGCGCCGGTTAGAGTCCATGAAGGCGACTCAAGCGATCAGCAGAACCGACTTGATCTCTTCTGCCGAATGGCAACATATTTCCGATAAGCTTACATCTATCTGTTCCTCTGTTGGGGAATGAAGGTTTTTTACCCGACAACGTATCTAATTCGCATTTAACTCTATCTCTCCTATACTTGAGTCACATTACAAAACAATGTATACAAGCTATTTCTCAAACCAGCCACTCAATTAATTCGAAATCAATGTAAAAATGTCTGACACTATTGATATTTTACTGATTGATGATGACAAGTTTTTGCACAAATTCATCAGAAAAACACTGCCAAAGGAACGATTTAATCTACGAGGCACCTTTGACGGACCCTCAGGTATTGATGAGTTAAGCAATCAACGCCCAGACGTCATCCTCCTTGATGTTGAAATGCCGGGTTTAAGCGGCTATGAAGTCTGTACTCAGCTTAAAAACCAGGAGAACTATAAAGACATACCTGTTGTCTTTCTTTCATCCCACACTTCGTTAAGAGAGCGACTGCAAGGTTATGAAGTAGGCGCTGTTGACTATATCGTCAAGCCCGTCGAACCAGAATACCTCATCACCAAAATCAATCTGTTAGTGTCGTATGAACTGGAAAGACAAAAACTGCAAGAAGAGTTTTCTGTCGCTCAGAAAAATGTCATTATGGCACTCACTGGAAGCAGCGAATTGGGACTCGCGATCAAGTTTTTAGAAAAATTGATCTGCTTTCAAGATTTGGATGACGTGTCTGCAGGATTGCTGGAGTGTACCCGCCAATTTTCCCTGGATTGTTGTATCATGCTAATTCAGGAAAATGAATCGTACTGGTATGCCTCAGAAGGAACTATCAGCCCAATTGAAAAGGAACTGATCGAACTATGTGATAAAGACAGTCGCTTTCTGGATTTTGGCAATATAACGATTATTAATTACCCACAAATCAGTCTATTGGTAAAAAATATGCCCTTAGATGATATGGAACGTTACGGTCGAATCAAAGATATTCTGCCTATACTCCTGGCCGGTGTTAACTCAAAAATAAACACGCTTGCAACACAACAGGCTTTGGCTGACCAAGGTAATCAGCTTATTTATTCATTTAAACAGATTAGAAACAATCTGTATTATCTAGGCAAAACGTTGATATCAAATCGCCAGGAAAGCATGGAGGTTATGACTGGCCTGTTAAATGAATTAAATTACGATTTGTTGCGCATGGGGCTAGAAGAAGAACATGAAGAATACTTGCTTGAACGTCTAGATTCTGCCATTGAAGACAGCATTAAAAAAATGGATTCAGGTAAAGAGATGCGAGATGCCTTGTATTTTATTCTGCAAAATCTACAGGAGGTTATGAGCAATCATGACCAACTTGTCGAAGCATTCAATAAAAGCACTCAACACCAGTCGGTAGAAAATTCAAACAGCATGGGTGACGATATAGAGCTGTTTTAAAAAAAGAGCCTGATTTTGATAGTGTTCCAAATGTAATACCAACAGATTATTTTTGTAGCCAACCCCAATCTGCAATACATTTCCATATCAAAGCACAGGCTCTCACAGCAAGAATAATATTTAGAGCACAACCTTCCTTAGTTGTCTATTAGAAATGAGAAATTTAGCTTAATTTTTATACGCTGAATTGCTTGGATTTTCTTCAATCAATTCAGCTGCACGGTTATAATCAGAACCTCCCATAGTTTTTACTGTAAACATTGTTGCAGCAAATACCAAAACACCAATAATGATATAAGCCCAAAAATAATCTTTTTCTTGTGATTGCACTTCACTCATAATGACACCTCATTCAATTTTGTTATTTAGTTAATTCGTTGCAACGCTTTTAGGTTATCAAAATGAATTTTCACTGATTTGATTTAAATCAATAATGGATGAATATCAATAAAATTAACGCTTAACACACCTTTATCTCTGTTTTTTCTTGAAACTAAATTTATTTTCTGAATTTTCCAAAAATTGAACCCAGCCCTCATGTTATGAAAATAATTGATTTACACAATCTGGCTTTTATTTTGATGCCAGCAGGAATCGTCATTTTTATCCTTTATAAATGGAATATCCCTGGTAACAATGCGCTATATGCACTATCACGCATGTTAATTCAATTGTTACTTATTGGTTATATTCTTGAATATATTTTTTCAAAAAACACGCCTCAATTTACCTTAAGCATAATCACTGTCATGTGTTTTTTTTCATCATGGATTGCACTGGGCTCAGTTAAAGAAAAACGTAGACAATGGTTAAAATATGCGATTGCAAGCATTGCTTTAGGGGGAGGATGCACTTTAGGGCTTATTATTGTATTAGTATTAACCCCGTCACCTTGGTATTCGGCTCAAATTGTCATTCCTCTTACAGGTATGATTTTTGCCAGTTGCATGAACAGTATCAGCTTGGCTGCTGACAGATACCTTGCAGAAATCACGGCCGAGAAACCCTATAAGGAAGCCAGGAATCATGCCTACAAAACGGCAATGATTCCGACGATAAACGGACTTTTAGCTGTCGGCGTGGTTTCCTTACCCGGAATGATGACGGGACAAATTCTGTCCGGCATATCGCCTTTGATCGCTGTACGCTACCAGATTATGGTCATGCTGATGATCTTTGCTGCTTCCGGGTTGGCAGCAGCGATGTTTTTAACAACAATCAAACCAAAATAACATTAATGCTGGCAACTTCCACTATGTATATGGCCATGCTGTATTTCATCATCAGTTGCCGCTCTAATATCCATTACTTCAACATCAAAAGATAATGTTTCGCCAGCTAAGGGATGATTTCCATCAATAGTGACCTCATCTCCTTCAATTGCAACTACTGTAATAACCCCAGGGCCTTGAGAAACTTCTGCATGAAATTGCATACCAACTTCGACCTTCATGTCATTGAACATACTCTTGGGGACGACTTGCATTAATTCAGGCTGCTTTATACCATAAGCATTTTCCGGCTCTACTGTTACCTCAAATGCATCGCCAACACTTTTCCCATCCAAAGCATCCTCAAGACCAGGGATAATATTACCCGCACCATGCAAATACTTTAAAGGCTCTGCGTTTCTAGAAGAATCCAGCGTATCCCCTTTGGAATCAGTCAATGTGTAATGAATGGAAACCGCCACCTTCTCTGATATGATCATTATAAATCCAAACTCAAAAGGGCCATATTAACCCGAATGAAAAATAAAATCATGCCCATACATAAAATGTTATGTTACCGCCGTATTTTTCAACATAACTACAAATGACGTGATTAGCTAAACAGCACTATGTGCTACGGGAGGGGGAAGGAATAGAAGCGTTAAATAAGAATGTACAACCGGATTCAGCTGAACTAAAGATAATTCAATTAAAAAAGTTACACCTATCCAACTAGTCAGATAAGTGTAACTTAGTACAACAAAATTACGCGTTACGCTTGCCGATAGAGACCAAGCCTAACAAAGCGCTGCCCAACAACAGGAATGCTGGTGGAACAGGCACTTCAGATACAACAGCAGTGTAAGTGCTCAAAGCATCAGTCGTACCAGCGACAGCAATTGAATAAATAGCGTCCTCAGCAGCAACAAAACTAAACATTGCTGAAGTATAACCACTTTCAGAAGCTGGCGTTAATAGCAAAGGAGCTCCAACAACTGCAAATGACTCGTCAAAAATTACTAATGACAAACCATCAAAGTTGTCGAATACAGGAAGAGCTACCGTACCGACATCAGTCAATTTAGCTTCATACTCCAGTCCTGCTTCAACAAAAAATTCTTCAGTGATTGAAAAATCACCTGTTGTTCCAAATGAAGAAAAAACAACAGATGCATTAGCTGATTGCATTAAGCCTAAGCTGATGACCAGCACAGTCAAAAGGTACTTAAATTTAACTAACATGAATTTTATTCCGATTATTAGAGGTTAAAAAAAAGCTCGACAAATTGTTCCTTACAAATCTGAAGAACCACTTACGTTGTAACACAGAAATATGAAAATAACATTAAATTTATCATCATATTGCGAACGCAAGCATACAAAATAATGCAATAATCATTCCATAATTAAATATGCATAAAGAAAACAATCACGTATCTCGCTCAACAAAATATTTATAAAAAATTTATCTCAATTTTGTAAAAAATACTGACACTTCCTTGACACTCACCTCAGCCTTAGATGTCGACAGCATCCTCTGCTAGTTTGAACATTTCCAAACAATGACACCGTCAACTACTTTTGCAGTGGATTGGAAAGCAAATGCATTCAACAATGTGATCAAATGTTCATTGACTGAAGTAACAATTTCATCGGGCTCAGAGATCACATCTGCCACGTAGGACTCACAGGATTCAGTTAACCATACCTGGGGAAAAGATTTAACACGAAACCCTTCCATCAATAAGCTTTTTGCCAGATTAGGCTGCGGCTTGCCCACTTGAGACAAATCCCAATTCACAATTTTTAATGTATGTAAATTTCCAACCAAAACAAAAACAGGTAATCTACCTGCATATCTTCTTAATTGTTTAACCATCCACTGATTACGTGTCTCAGGAATTTCACTCCCTGCATCTATTGCGATTATTGATAAACAAGCCCCTTCATTTTTAATTTGCGCAAAATACCGGATCATGTCCCTATATTCTTCATGATCCATCACATCAGATACTTTAAGATTCCCAACTTTGGTTCTTCCTAGCAGGATTTTATCAATTATTGGCTGCTGGTTACTCTCGACAATTAGTGCGATCACGACACATTGTTTTTTTTCTATTTGTTTTACCACCAATGATTTAAACAACTGAATAGACTCTGGTTTTTTATGTTTTTCCCCGATAAGAATGACATCATTAGCACGAATATTTTGAGTAATCGCATGAATTGCTTCGCTTGCCATAGAATAATGGCCAGCAAATAACAACAAACTAAACCAAAAACCATTTACTCTCATTCTGTGAACATTAAATTAAATATTACTGGATATAACTACTTGTTATTTTTCTAACACATAATACGCCATAGTTTACGAAAATCATCGGTGTATACAAACATAAATTTTAAGTTTTTATTAATATTGATTATTGACCACGCATTTTTATCTCTGAACAATGACGCCCTAAATTTCAGGCAAAAGTAATATTGAATTAACAAAATTAGTATAAAATCCACGCCATCACCATAACATTATCGTATTATGAAACTCAGTATTCTTTCTTTCTTAATATGCTTCTGGATTAATTTTCCAGCATATGCAATCTCTATCACGTTTGACTATTCCTACGATGACAACGGTTTTTTTTCAGATCAATCTAGACGCAGTCTCTTGGAAACCGCTGGTGAGTTTTTTGAATCGCGCATTACGGATAGCCTTGATGCTATTACTTCTTTTGACGGTAATCAATTTAATGCTCGCTTTAATAGACCTGACTCAGGCATTTTAACTACTTTAGATGGATTTGATGTTGCCGCTGACACACTCGTCATTTTTGCCGGCGGACGAAACCTTGGGGGATCATTGGGTGTAGGCGGCCCTGGTGGCTTCAGCGCCAGCGCGACCTCATCGTCCTATTTTGATCAAATCAGAAGTCGTGGAGAAGGTGATGGCACCACAAATGCTGTAAGTGGGGATTCTGCTATCGATTTTGCTCCTTGGGGAGGGGCAGTCAGTTTCAATACTGCTCTAGATAACTGGTATTTTGATTCTGACATATCGAGTGACGATGTGCCCAATGGATTTAATGACTTCTTTTCTGTCGCGTTACATGAAATTGCCCATGTCCTCGGTTTTGGTACTGCTGACTCCTGGGACAACTGGATTATCAACAACCAGTTTACCGGCCCTGCATCAACTCATGCTAATGGAGGTTTTCATGTAGACTTATCAAGCAATGGCAGCCATTGGATGTCGGGCACTTTAAGCAACGGGGAGGAAACCGCTTTAGACCCTGAAATTACCATAGGTACCCGTAAATTCATGACAGAACTTGATATGGCGGCTCTGGATGATATAGGCTGGGATGTCATTGAAGAAACCGCGCCTCCTGTCGAAGCCGTCACCGTCCCTTTACCGGTGGAAATGCTTCTCGCTTCCTGCATGATATTCAGCCTGATAGGCTCAATCAGTTCAAGAAAATAAATGCACACTGAAAAACAGCACTATTGCAGAAAGGAACAGCATTTCTATT
>SPJL01004357.1_pt1 | contig 32463 bp, 29 predicted proteins | sample 3741751 | NCBI WGS metagenome assembly SPJL01 (sample SAMN10925998, study PRJNA522277) | cold seep metagenome | isolation source: Elba SIP-enriched marine methane seep metagenome, extraction at timepoint T3 | place: Italy: coast of Elba, Mediterranean Sea | reverse complement strand
GACTCGCCGCCCCTGCTCCAAAGGCTCTTCCACCCGCAGCACCGCCAAGGGAACCACCTGCTGGTATTGCTCGCTCCAATCGAGATCAAAATAGCGCAGGTACAAATCATCGGCCCCTAATTCCGCCATGCGCAGCTTTTCTAGCTCCGTCAAGGCCAAAGTGCTTTGCCAATGATAAAAACTAGGATTTACCTGATGAGTTTTAGGCGCCGGGCCTTGACAAGCCAGCTGAGCAAGCAGTAATAAAATCAATAAACGTTTCAAATCAAGCCCTCCCGAATTAAATCGTGCAGATGAATCATGCCCAAATACCGTCCTTCTTCACTGACCAGCAATTGGGTGATACTGTGCTCGCGCAGCATACTCAGCCCGTTTACGGCTAGCGCATTAGGTTCGATGCTTTTGGGATTGGCGCTCATGATTTCGGCAGCGGTAAGCGAACTGGTATCTCGCCCTTGTTCGAGCATTCGGCGCAAATCACCATCGGTGATGATTCCCAGTAGTTGCTGCTGCTCGTCGACTACGGCGGTAGCACCGAGGCGTTTGCTGGTAATTTCTAGGATTGTTTGGCGAAGATTGGCTTGTGGACTTACGGCCGGTTGCTCATTTTGAGGGTAGAGGTCGCGGATTCGGAGATAAAGTTGTTTGCCCAGCGCTCCTCCGGGATGAAATTGGGCAAAATCTTTGGCGCCAAAGCCTCGTAAAGCCAAGAGTGAAGCTGCCAAGGCATCGCCGAGGGCCATTTGGGCCGTGGTACTGGCGGTGGGCGCTAGATTATTGGGGTCCGCCTCTTGGTCGATGGGAGTGTGGAGGACATAATCTGCTTGTCGGGCGAGGAAGGAATCGAGGTTGCTGACCATGCCGACGAGGCAGCTACCGAGGTTGCGGACAAAAGGGACCAGCACCTTTATTTCGGCGGTAGAACCGCTTTTGGAGAGGCAAAGTACCACATCATCCGCTTGCACCATGCCCAGATCGCCGTGGATGGCGTCGGCCGCATGCATAAAAAGGGCGGGGGTTCCGGTAGAATTAAAAGTGGCCACTATTTTTTGAGCGATTAAGGCACTTTTGCCTATACCCGTCACTATCACTCGGCCAGTGCAGCAAAATATTCGGTCCACAACCGCCAAAAAGCGCTCGTCAATACTGGCTTTGAGGGCCTGAATTGCCGCTGCTTCGATCTCTAAGGACCGGAGGGCAGTTTTCGCGATCAGCGTTTCGTTTTTCAAGATTATTTGTTTATTTTTGTCCGCTTTTTGTAAAAAGTACTTCTAAACATTCCCTATTTCGAGCACAGATTTACCCCTTTTAGCGTTATTTATTCATTAAAAGATAGGACGTGTCTTCAGCACCCGACAGAGCTTTCTCGTTAAAGAACGGGAGGAGCAAGAAAGATTGCGTTGAAATGTACGTTCTTTAATAGATTTATTTATATTTATAAGTACACAGCGCCAAGTTAATCTGATCCCCAATAACTGCAAAACAACTTGGTGTTTTAATTAAAAGTTTTAGTCCAATGATGACCGTAACCAATGAATCGCCCTTGGAGGCATTACAGAAATACTTTGGTTTCAATCAGTTCAAAGGCCCTCAGGAAGCAATTATCAAAAGTGTTTTAGAGGGTAAAGATACCTTTGTCATCATGCCCACCGGTGGGGGTAAATCGCTTTGCTATCAGCTCCCCGCCATGATGCTATCCGGAACCGCTATCGTTATCTCTCCCCTGATCGCTCTGATGAAAAATCAGGTGGATTCTATCCGCGGCCACAGCAAAAACGACGAGATCGCTCACTTCCTCAATTCTTCCTTGACCAAGGTTCAGATGAAAAAGGTCAAAAGTGATATCACCGAAGGTAAAACTAAGGTGCTTTTCATCGCCCCTGAAACCTTGACCAAGGACGAAAACATCGAGTTCTTCAAATCCGTCAATTTGTCTTTTGTAGCTGTCGACGAAGCGCATTGTATCTCCGAGTGGGGGCATGATTTCAGACCAGAGTACCGCAGGATTCGCACCATGATTAATTCGATTAATCACAATATCCCGGTGATTGCACTCACCGCCACCGCTACGCCTAAAGTGCGTTCGGACATTATGAAGAACCTCAATATGGATGAGGTCAATAGTTTTGTTTCTTCCTTCAACCGCGACAATCTATTTTATGAGATGCGCCCCAAAGGGAAAAAGGAGCAAACTACCCGGAGCATCATCCAGATTGTGAAAAGCATCGCTAATCAATCGGGTATCATTTATGTCCAAAGCCGCAAATCAGCCGAAGAGATTGCTAATCTGCTAGTGGTCAACGATATCAAAGCTGCTCCTTATCACGCTGGTCTTGATGCTAAATTGCGAAGCAAAACACAAGACAATTTCCTCATGGAGGAGGTCGACGTTATCGTGGCAACGATCGCCTTTGGAATGGGGATCGACAAACCGGATGTACGTTTTGTCATTCACTATGATATTCCTAAAAGTATCGAGAATTACTACCAGGAAACTGGTCGGGCCGGACGTGATGGCTTAGAAGGACGCTGCGTCGCTTTTTATTCGCATAAAGATATTCTACGCCTCGAAAAGTTCTTGCGCGATAAGCCCGTTGCCGAACGGGAGATGGGCAATCAACTGATGCAAGAAATCATTGCCTACGCCGAAACCACTTCTTGTCGTCGTCGTTTTCTACTCCATTATTTTGGCGAACAATACGACGAAGCTCAGTGTAATAAGATGTGCGACAACTGTCTGCATCCAAAAGAAAGAATAGAGGTTCAAAAAGAGGTGGTGCAAAGCCTACAAGCCATCGATGCACTCAATGAAAACTATGGCATCAAGATGCTCGTGGATTTCATGATGGGTAAAAACACCCAGGAGATGATCGATTTTGGTCATAGCAAACTCGATCTCTATGCAGTAGGTAAGGAAAGAGGAGATGTCTTTTGGCATTCCATTTTCCGTCATGCCCTACTTCACGACCTTCTTTATAAGGATATCGAAAATTACGGTTTGTTAAAACTGACCGATAAAGGCCGGGAATTTATCCTCAAGCCTTATAAATTCGAAATCTCGATCAACCACGATTACGATCTGGAATTGCCAGTGGATGACAGCAGCAATGCTAAATCGGCTGCGCTCGATACCGTTCTGCTCGTTCTGCTCAAGGACTTACGCAAGTCGATTTCCAAGGAAAAGAATATTCCTCCTTTCGTTGTTTTCCAAGATCCATCTTTGGAAGACATGGCCACTCAATACCCCACTTCCGAGGCCGATATGGTCAAGATCACTGGGGTGAGCCAAGGTAAGGCCAAACGCTACGGAACGCCCTTTGCAGAGTTGATCGCTAGCTATGTGGAGGAAAACGATATCGATCGCCCACAAGAAATATTGATCAAACAAGTCGCTAATAAATCGAAGATCAAAGTCAATATCATCCAAGCGATTGACCGTAAAATTCCGCTTTATGACATTGCTTCTTCCAACAACCTTTCGATGGAAGAATTGATCCACGAGTTGGATATGATCGTCGCCTCCGGCACCAAGGTTAATATCGATTATTATATCGAGGAAAACTTGGACGAATACAGCCGCGAAGACATCTACGATTATTTTAGTGAGGCCAAAACGGATTCGACCGAAACGGCTTTTGCTGAATTATCTGAAGACGATATTACGATGGAGGAAATCCAGTTGGTAAGAATCAAGTTTATGTCTGAAATGGGCAACTAGGTAAGCCAACCTAAGTTACGATTCATGAAGATTATTATTATCAATGGCCCTAACTTGAACTTGTTGGGTCAACGAGAAAAAAACATCTACGGGAAATTGTCTTTTGAGGAATATCTACCTCAACTTCAAGGGCAATTTCCCGAGGTGGAACTGGAGTATTTCCAAAGCAATTCGGAAGGGGCTCTATTGGATCGTATTCACGTCGTTGGCTTTAGTTATGATGGGATCATACTTAATGCCGGGGCCTATAGTCACACCTCAATTGCCATTGCTGATGCTGTTGCAGCCATCAATACTCCAGTGGTAGAAGTACACATCTCCAATATTCACGCGCGGGAAAAATTTAGGCATCATTGCTATCTTTCGCCTCATTGTGTCGGTTCGATTGTAGGCTTGGGGCTCCGAGGCTACGAATTGGCGCTTCAGTACTTGATTAAGGGCCGGGAAACGAGCTAAAACTCAAATCGAGCAATCGCAGGCGGCGTTTCCCCTTCATCTTAAAGGTGCGTTGTCGGAAGATTTTTTGGATTAAAAAACCCGTTGCCCCCGCTACGGCTGGTACAATAAAAGCCAGATTGGTCAAATCCCCTCCTACCAATGCATCTCCTAGCGAAAAGAGTAGCCAGCCCAATCCAAAGTTGTACAATTGTTGCCCTACCGGCTTTGACCAACGTCGGCCATTAAAACGACGGATATAACTAATTTCTTCTACTCTAACCGCTCGATTGGTAAAGACAATGAGATTCTCATTCACCATAATTTCACGGATTTCTTCCGTATACCAAGTAGGGTCATCCCCTAGTCGAAATGTTACTTCATCGCCGGGAGAATAACGTTTGACCTTGTGGGTTCCGCTTCGCTCCATTTGCAGGTAGCGTTGAGCTTGGGTGGTAGAAATCACTAAGAAAAAGAGACCGAGACAGAGCATCCAATAGCGCATAATAAGAGTTTTACCTTAGACTCCATAAGGAGGCTCGGAAAGATAAGGAAGTTGTATGTCAATGTTCCTGTAAAACCTCGATTCGCTTATAGGTTCTTTCAATACGTTTGCGAAGGTGGTTAAAAAAACCTTGTCGTTGGCGCTCCGATTGTACACTGAGGGCACTGGATTTGCTGGTTACATTTTGGAACCAATTCTCCATATAATCACAGAGTCGGCTATCATCACTTTTGAGAAAATGTGGATTACTAAGACTGGTAAAAAGCATTTTACGTTGAGGTAAAACGGCCAAGATGGTATTGCTGGTGTAGATCATTTCGTTGTAGTACAGCGAAAAGCGAGCACCATTTACCTGCTGCTCCGGTTTCTGGCCGGGTAAGAATTTTTTACCCGCGGTGGCCATAGCTTGCATGTGGTAGGTCAACTCTACGAGCTTGTCGCATAGCGAAAGCGCATCTTTGGCATCTTTGAAATGGCCACTACTAACGTGGTATTCGATCTGACTGAGGGTATTGTCGACTACATTGGCGCCCCACAGCTCGGTGCTGGGTACTCCGACGTAGAGTTCTTGGATACGGCGGGTGGTATCGAGCAGGGGGGCGGGCAGGAGGTCGAAGGAAAAAGGGCGATTTTGTAGGTTTTCGTAGCCCAGTACGGTAAGGCCCCAAATATATAGTTTGAAGCAGATGAGTTCTTGATAAAAGCAGGATTGAAAGAGGGGAAGCTCTACCGAGGCATAGTAAAAATGGCTATCGCCCATTGAAGAACCATTGAGCAATTCTAATTCAAAGCTCTCTAGGTAGTCGTTAAAATTTCGGGTGCTTTCATCAAAGCCATTGAAAGAGAAGAAGACCGTATCGCTTTGTTCAAAGATAAGGCTATCGAGAGAGATATTGAAGGTGCGAGCCAATAGCTCTAGTTCGTGTGGGCTGAGTACTGTATCCCCTCTCATCCTACGATAAATACCATCCCGGCCCACTCCTAATAGGCGCGATAATTCTTCAATAGCAGCTACGCGTTTGGGAAAATGCTGTACAACTGCATCGAGCAGTCGTTGCTGTAAATTCTTGGACATCGTTTTGTATTTCTTGCTCTCAATTAGTCCGATAATCCCATAGATCTATTATCGAACGATTTCTAAACAACACTCTTTTTCGGTCTCGTTTAATACGATCACATTAATCCCATCTTAACGCTTTGAGGTAAGCAGCGACCTCATTATTAATGAAATATCTAACAGGGATATATTTCTTTTGAGGTCGAGTGCAGTTACAAAAATAAGATAATTGCCAAGATTTACTAGTCTTCTATTTTACCCTTCCTATAAAAGCTTTTAGGCGGAAGGTGGCCATATTAACAAAACCGAGCCCTAGGGCCCGGTTCTTTAAAGGTAGGTCATGTAGTGCGATGCATTCTCTATGCAAAATCATTCTCTCACAATCCGGTGACTTATGGTTCCTTCAGGATATTGTAATTCTAAAAAGTAAATGCCAGAAGTCAGCAAGGTCAAGTCCAATTCGATCAAAGCTTGGTTTTCTTTTTTCGACAATAATGCCCTACCTGTGGCATCAAAAAGAGTAAGCCGCACTGACCTGGCGCTTCCCTGATCGACTTGTAGCCAGTCGCTACTGGGGTTGGGGTAGACCTTGGTTGAAACTTTGGAAATTTCCTTAACCCATACCGTTTGCTCCAACTCGATACTACGTAAACGTCCGATAGGTTCCCCATAAGCAGATTCGCAGAGGTAGAGTTTACTTTCATCTGGTGACAGCTCAATTCCCAAAGGAGTATTAAAAAGAGCATCATCGATAGGACCATCCCGGTAGCCCTTAACCGACCCAGCAAGCACACTCACCTCTCCCTCACGATCTATTTTAACGACCTTATGCACGCCATTGGCAGCACCATAAATACAAGAATCTCTTTCCCGAAAAATCAAATGGCCTACTCCTACACCAATATTTACCCAAAGTTGTAAGGTGCTATCCAAAGGGTTTACTTTATACAACTTATTCAGGCTGTGTACAATGAGTTCTTGATCTTGATTAACCGTCATCGCTTGGGGCCGATACAATAAAGGACTATCGACATATTTACTGACCTGACCATTGGCATCGATACGATGAATTTGACGTCCAACATAAGCAGGTGCTCCACCCCAACTAGCGACAAAGATATTATCGGCAGCATCAATAGCGATCCCCGAAGGGCCATCTAAAGCAGTGGTTAATAATTTTATCTCCCCGGTTTCCAGATGATACGCAGCCAAGGAGTTATTATCGTAGTTGCTAACGATCAACAGGCTGTCCTGATAAATATCAACATCGACGGGGCCAAAAAAACCTTCGGCAAATAAGGGATCAAATTGTCCCGACTGGATATCGTACTTCCCGATTTCAAAACCGGAAAAACCACCGGAGGCAACATAAATATTCCCTTCCTTATCCACATGTAAGCCATCTCGTAGTTCGGGATGAGCAACTAAGGTGCTAACCTCTTGAGCGAAGACAGCGGTCCCGTTTAATAATAAAAAAAGTGCTAGGTAAAATAATTTCATAACGATTCAGATATTAAAACTTCAAATGATTTATTCAAAGTTATCCGATCGTCGGGGCGGAAAATTGTACAAATGTAAGCTGTGTCAAAAATCCCAGTAGATAAATTGCTTTTGCTTAAAAAACGACTTTGGCGCTTCCCCCAAAATAGATTTGAAATCGCTGATAAAATGGGCCTGGTCGAAATAGCCAGCATCAAGACTAATCTGGGTCAGGGATTGATCTTGGTTTTGGTAAATGTTGTCAACCGTATGGCGGAGTCGAATAATTTTAGCGTAAGCTTTAGGGGAGAGCCCTACTTTTTCTTTGAAGTATTGGTGGAGGTATTGGCGGCTGACTTGCAAGCGTTGGCAAATATCTTCGATTTTGATACTGCCCCGACTGGTATAGATCAATTGGTAGGCTTGCATAAAAAAGGCTTGCAAGGGATCTTTTTTTTCGAGTTGCTGAAGGGCAAAGGTTTCGAAACGGCATAAAGACGCTCTTGGGTTAGGGGCGAGGGTAATTTCTTCCACTAGCTTTTCATAAGCTGGATTAATATCTACTAAAGCCGTGCCGCCAGCAGGGAGGCTGAGCGTGGTATGATCAAATAAGAGGTTGAAGGCCCAGGGGTAAAGTTTAATTTCAAACCAAGTGCCCTTTCCCGCCGTCACCATACGATTGCCCCATTTGGTTTGTCCCCACACAAAAGACTGCGGCATTTTTTGAATCGATTGCCCTTTGATTTGCTCATAGATCTGCAAACCATTGAGGAATACCAATTCAACAAACCCATTTGGTACATAGGAGCTTGTATTCGTAAAATCGGGTTGATCGGCAAAATCCATTTCGAAATAATTCCAAGAATGAATCATCGATCGTACCAATCGATTGTGAATAAGGTCTAGTGACATCGACATATCAAGGCCATCAATTTTGGAGAATGGGCAGCAGAAAGGAACGTAGATTGTATTTATAACTCCAGCAAAATCGGAATTTTCTGGCAATCAAATTCAGTGGACTATGTCAGCTTTTTAGCAATTATGCAATTCAGTCTCCCGTAAAGTCGTTTGTGCACAAATATTCCCTCAACACTTGCATGCTATAAATTTTAATCCTAACTTTGAATTTCAAAGTACTTTTGAAAACCCTAGATAAATGGTGATGAATAGCCAACACGAACATCTGGAAACCCTCAACGAGATTCGCTCAATCATGGAGCGCTCCACCCGTTTTATTTCCCTTAGTGGTTTATCAGGGGTGGCCGCGGGCATCTGTGCCCTAATCGGAGCGGGGATGGCATTTCTGTATCTTGACTCTACCCCATTTAGCCATGGAGAACACTACTACATAGCGGCTCGGGATGCCAGTAAATGGGGACTCAATTATTTGGAGTTCTTCTTTCTCGATGCCTTCTTAGTGCTAATAGCAGCAATTGGTGGAGGTTACTTTTTCACCTTGCGCCGCGCCAAGAAGAACCAACAGAAAATGTGGGACAAAACCTCATTACGTCTTGGGATCAATCTATTTATTCCCTTGGCTGCTGGAGGCATTTTTTGTCTCATTCTAGTGTATCACGGTTGGCTGGGGCTGGTAGCACCAAGCACGCTATTGTTTTATGGACTGGCCTTGGTCAATGGTAGTAAATATACCCTTGATGATATCCGTTTCCTCGGGCTATCAGAAATTGCCCTAGGCCTGATCGCTATGTTTTTTATTGGCTATGGCCTCGAATTTTGGGCCATTGGCTTTGGTTTGCTACACATCATCTACGGAGTAGGGATGTATTATAAATATGAAAAAAATGCCGCTTAGTCCCAGGCCAACGAATCGGTAGCGATGAAGAAAATTATTTCTAAACTCAACAAAACCTTCGACCATAAGGTCCGGCTCGGGATCATGTCGGTCCTGATGGTCAACGAACAGGTAGACTTTACCACGCTCAAGGAAATGTTGGAAGTCACCGACGGGCGCTTGGCAAGCCATATGAAGGTACTGGAAGGAGTGGATTTTGTAAAAGTTACCAAGACCTTTGTGGGACGTAAGCCCCATACAACCTATGCCGCTACCGAAGCCGGACGCCAGGCCTTTAATGATCACTTGGATGCCCTGGAGAAACTGATCCGTAGTATCGACTAAAGCTCGATCCTTTTTTTTGCACACTCACTTTGAATTTCAAAGTACTTTTAAAAAAGCTTGAAAATGGGAAAACTAAAAAGAAAACTATCCATCCGCGATCGCCTATTGATCCTGCTGGTGGACTGGACAAAACCGATTTATGTACGCTGGTTTAAGCAGCAGCAAGAAGCCTGGCCGATTAACAGACAGGCGCTCCAGCAATATCCCAAGGGAACGCTGGGCCGAGAATTGGGGGATTTTTTAGCTCGCGAAGGTTTTGAGCTCCTCCCCAAATTAGAAGATCACGATGTACTACACGTGCTTTTGAAATACGAAACGACCGTAATGGGGGAAGCGCAAATGCAATTCTTTTTGCTCGGTAATGGAAAGCGCTCGCTTTATGCATTGTTTACCGCATTGCTGGCGGTGCTACTGCTACCCGAAGGCTGGCGGTCTTATCGCGAAGCCTTTCGCCTAGGCCGATCCAGCCGGAGCATTGCCAATTGGCGTTTTGAGCACCTGCTGCGAGAACCCATCAAAGTACTACATCGATTGATCCATCAACAAGCAAAAGATGAGGGTGTGGAGGCACCCTTGGTATTATAAGCGGACCGCTCTTCTCCGAATTACTTCGGAGAAGCGGTCTATTTTTTCACCACAAATCCAAAAGATGACTAGGCCAGCAAGCAACAGTATCCAGGTACCAGACGAAAATTGGTATCAAGGTTCTATCGCACAGCTAAAGAAGCAGTTCCCGGAAGAAGCACCAGGATTTTTTGGGCCGGGCAGCATGACTTGGCGAATCTATCGCGAACCCGGTATTCTGATCGGTAGTTATCGAGCGCTCTTACTCCAGGTGGCGCATCCTGCCGTGGGTGCCGGCGTAGCCTTTTATAGTAATTTTCAGAAGGACTATCTGGGCCGAGCCTACCGGACCTTTTTCAATATGTCGTCTATCTTTTTTGGCAGTCGAAAAGAAGCTTTACGCGTAGCCGGGCAACTCCACCGGATGCATTATCGCATCAAAGGCCATTATCGCAATGCCCAAGGACAATCCATTGCCTATTGTGCCAATCAGCCCGAACTGCTCTGCTGGATTCTGGCCACCTTGGTAGACACCAGCATCCGTTCCTATGAGCAATTGCATGGGCCACTGAGCGCCGCAGATAAAGAAAAATTCTTCCAAGAATCTCAAATCACCGCGCAGTTGATGGGTATTCCGTTGAGTAATTATCCCGAGAGCTATGAAGACTTTTGCCATTATTTTCAACAAATGCTCCAAAGCAAAGTACTCGCCGTAGGAGCCACCGGGCTTGACCTTTCGGAGGCCATTCTGCGCGGTCCTTTCTTTTGGGGTTCTTCGATCATTCGGCTTTTTGCGACGGGGCTTTTGCCTGCTTCCTTGCGCCAAGCCTATCGCTTGCCTTGGACGGAGCGGCAGGAAAAGCGTTTACAAAGCTACCTCAAGCGCATCCGGGGTTTCTACCGTTTTTTTCCAGTGGCTTGGCGCACCGCTCCTCCTTTTTATCAAGCGCAGTATCGCGTGGCGCGGGCCGCAGGGCGGCGGCTTGGAGGTTGGGCTTGGTTTTTTCATCACCTGGGGCGCCATATCAAAGCTCCCTTTCTCATCACTTCTTAAAATCTATTCATGAAAGTTCAGATGCTTTTCCGCAACGATTGGCAGTTTAGGGTATTTGCTTTACTGTGCCTGAGTACGCTTTTTTGTTTTGCGCTGATCGGCGTGCGATTACATTTCCAAGGGTTTTCCTTGGCCGAGGTACAAACTACCGAGGACTGGTGGGGGCTTAAGAATACAACGACCTTTTTATTCTTAGTGTGGAATCTATTCCTGGCCTGGATTCCTTATTGGATTGCCCTGGCCCTTGATCCGTTTCACCGTCGCTTCCAACGCTCTTGGTTGACGGCCTTAGTCCTTCTTAGTTGGCTATTCTTTTTCCCCAATGCGCCCTACATCCTTACAGATTTGCTACACCTGCGCGGACGACATCCCGTACCACATTGGTACGATCTGATGTTGATTGTTTCCTTTGCTTGGACAGGGCTACTCCTGGGCTATTTATCGCTTTATGAAGTACAACGTTTTGTACAAGAGCGATGGAGTGCGTGGGCAGGATGGTGCTTTAGTTTAAGTGCTACCTTTCTCTGTGGCTTGGGAATCTACCTCGGTCGTTATCTCCGTTGGAATAGTTGGGATGTTTTGCAAGATCCACTGACCATCTTACAAGATGCTTGGCAGAGTATTATCGATCCTGCGGGACAGACGGGCGAAGGCATCATTTGGGTGTCCTCGGGCTTTTTATTTATCGGTTACCTCACCTTAGTCGTGTTGATTGGAAAAGGTGGACAAACCCAAATTAACAAAAGTTAATTGGCAAAGACACTCGTAATATTTAAGCTTCAAATTAGTTGAATAATAAACCCAACTCATGCAAAGAAAAATATTAAGCTTCTGGATTACCCTTGCCAGTATTCCCCTTTTCCATCTCTTCTTTTGGCAAGAAGAAATGGGCCTCAATACGCTGTGGTTTGCGGGATTAATGATTGCGGCCTTATTCTATCTTTACCCTCAAAATATGAGGCATCGCTCGGCCTTACTCTTGGCGGGAGGTACCCTACTCACTGCCATCTGGGTCGTGGTTCATCATTCTACCATTAGCATGGTGGTTCACGTCCTATCTTTTGCCACTTTAGTAGGCATGTGTCAGCAGCGGGAGTTGCGTTTTTTGTGGTACGGGTTTTTACTAGGTTGTTGGAGTGCGCTAGCTACTCCCGCCAAGCTTTGGCACAATTGGCGCGAGCAATTTGCGCCGAATTTTAATTTCTCCAAAATAATAAGCTTTATCCGCTTGGGTTTTATACCCCTCATTATTCTCTTTGCCTTTCATCAGGTCTACTATTTTGCCAACCCTCATTTTGCCGAATTATCGACTAGTTTTTGGAGTCAGTTTGCCCAACTGTTGACACTCGATATTTCTTGGCCGCATTTCTTCTTTATCCTTTTGGGCACTATGATTTGTGGAGGGATTCTCCTGCCTGTGTCCTCAGAATATTTCCGAAAACGCGAGGCTGCGAGGTCAGAAGATATTGAGCGCTGTTCTAAGGAGGAAAGATTGGCCAAACGGCGACGTCGGAAAGAGTGGGGCATAAAAAAGTACCTCCCCACTTTGGGTTTGAAATACGAATACCGCGCGGGCCTACTCCTACTCTATTCGCTCAATCTGCTGCTTTTGTTGGTCAATTTTACCGACCTGCGTTATGTCTGGTTTGGTTTTAGCGACTCAGAATTGCCCCACCTCAAAAACTTTGTCCACGAAGGCACCTATTTATTGATCGTTGCAATTCTATTGGCGATGATGGTCTTGGCCTATTTTTTCCGTAACAACCTCAACTTCTTCCCCGATGAGGACGGATGGTTGCGACGAGGGGCCTATCTGTGGATTGGTCAAAATGTGCTTTTGACCTTCTCGGTTGGAGTGCGCAATTATCATTATATCGATTATCACGGTTTAGCTTACCTGCGCATCGGAGTACTGCTTTTCTTATTGCTGGTGCTCTATGGCCTGTGGACGATGTACCTCAAAGTCCGGGATCGCAAAAGTCTGTTCTTTTTGCTGCGACGCAATGCCTGGGCCTTATACCTGGTGCTCCTTCTCGCCAGCAGCATCAACTGGGATATTTGGATTACCCGTTACAACCTCAACACGCCTACCAAAGGGGCCATCGATGTAAGGTTTCTCCTTTATGGCATGTCTGATAAAAACATCTTCCTCCTTCAGGATCATCTAGAGCATTTGAGTCAATTGCCAACTTACCCCGCCATTAATACTGCGGATACAGATTACTTTTTCCAACTAAAGAAAGAAAGCTTTGAGCAGCGTACCCATGGGCAAGGTTGGCCCTCTTGGAATTGGCCAGACTACCGGAATCGGCAGTTCTTAAGCACGGAGAACAAAGAAAAGTAGCACAGGCCGACAGTATTAGTCGCTGAGTCGAGGACGGATAGTGCGATTTAGCAATAATTTTAATATTTTATGCCCTCATTTGTATTAAGTGGCGGAAAAAAGCTTGAACCAATCCGTCGAACACCTTAAGCGCCAATGGAGGTAGAAAAATCTTTAATTCTGAAAGAGGTCGAGGACTATATTCGCCAGTACATTCCAGAGCGGGTGCCAGAGCGCTATTTATACCACGATCTACAGCATACCCTCAACGTCGTCAACTCGGCGAAGGAGATTGCGAGTTATTTTCCACTCACGGATGAGGAAGAGGAAAATCTTGAAATCGCCGCCTGGTTTCACGACATTGGCTATGATGAAGGGCCGGAAGGCCATGAGGCACGTGGCGCAACTCATGCTAAGAGCTTTCTCCAAGAACGCGAATTTTCGGATGCTCGCATCGAACAGGTCATGGCTTGTATCGTGGCCACTAAGATGCCTACTCAGCCTAAGCAGCTATTGGAAGAGATTCTTTGTGATGCTGACCTCAACCACTTGGGTAAAAAATCCTACTGGGAGCGTTGTAGTCGGGTTCGGCAAGAGCTGGTGGTGACCAAGAATGTGGTGATGTCGGATACCGAGTGGGTGGATTTTGAATTGAATTTCCTCCACCAACATCAATTTTATACCGCGGCGGCTAAGGCCCTTTACAACAAACGCAAGCAAAAACACATCCGGCAGTTGATGAAGCAAAAGTTGCGACTCAACCCCGATAGTTCTTCAGAATTACCGCCAATCGAGGACTTGGAAGGGGGGAATAAGAAGAAAAAGAAGGGCAAAAATAAATCTCTAAGTAAGGGAGAACTCAACCAGCTCAATTTGGGCCGGGGAGTAGAGACGATGTACCGGACGACTTATCGTACCCATGTCAATCTGAGTTCCATTGCCGATAATAAGGCCAATATCATGCTCAGTATTAATGCCATCGTTATTTCCATCACGCTTTCCTCGCTTATTCCGCGTTTTGGCGATGCCCCTCATTTGATTGCTCCTACCATTCTACTACTCGCGGTTTGTTTATTGGCCATGGTATTCGCTACCCTTTCGACCCGTCCTAAGATCACGGAAGGTAAATTTACGCGAGAAGATATCAAGCAAAAGCGCTCCAATCTGTTGTTTTTTGGCAATTTCTATAATATGTCGCTCGATGACTTTCATTGGGGGATGATGGAAATGATCAAGGATAGTGATTTCCTCTACAGTTCTATGACGCGCGATTTATACTTTTTGGGAATTGTACTGGCCAAGAAGTATCGTTATTTGAGGATTTGCTATGGTATTTTCATGTATGGTCTCATCTTATCTGTAGCTGCCTTCGCACTGGTCTACTTTTTGAAGTAAATTCTAAACCTTTTACCTCGCTCCATCGTTTAGTCTTATTACGCATTTCACAAAATTTATCAAACCAACAATAAAAGCCACTAACATGCTTTCAAAGACAATGGAATCAGCGCTCAACAATCAGATTGCGCTTGAAGGATATGCCTCTTTTCTTTATCTATCTATGGCTTCCTGGTGTGACACACAAGGCTTGGAAGGCACTAGTCATTTTATGCATCGCCAGTCGCAAGAGGAGCTCTCGCACATGATGCGTATTTTCCACTATATCAGCGAAGTTGACGGACACCCGATCACTCCAGCAATCAGCCAGCCACCGGTTGAATTCGATTCGGTTCAGCAGATGTTAGAGCAGGTGTATAAGCACGAGCAAAAGGTCACTCATTCGATCCACGAATTAGTCAGTCTGTGTAATCAGGAGAATGATTATACTACGCTACACTTTTTACAATGGTACATTGACGAGCAACGGGAAGAAGAGGCTTTGATGCGCAGTATCTTGGATCGCATCAAGCTAATTGGGGGAGGCCCACAGAGTTTGTATTATATTGACAAGGAATTGGAGCGGATCAATGAGGTGCAAGCGGCGGCGGAGGCCCAGGGCGGGGCTAATGAATAGGCGCTAGCGATTATTTGTAGGAATCCTCAAGCAGTGGTCGGGCTTAGTACCCGGCCACTGCTTTTTAATTTGGTCAGCAAATTTGGTTAAGGGAAAAATGTCCACTCTAGATTTACCACCGTGAAGTAGTATTTCTGAGTGGACTGCCCTATAGAAAATAACAACAAAACAGAAATTCTTGCTTTCCCCTAAGGGAAAAGAGTATAAGTTTTTGATCAATGGAGATTAGAACGCGGGTAAAACCGAGGGTAATTTTATCAATGCGATCATAACCTATTTCAAATCTATTGTGGTAGATTATATTGTAGTATCATGTTCTACATCGAACCAAGGTCTCTTTAAAGGTAATATCTATCAAGCTGCTTTGTACGTATCTTAACCCTCTATTTTCCCCTAAAGTTAATCCCTTAAACTCGCAGAATATCAAAAGAATAACCCGTTCTGCTACATTTCAGAGGAGCAAATACAGTTGGTGTAAAAAGAGCACTATGGATAAGAATTTTTTTTTTATCTTCACCGGACAAGTTAGAGAGGTAAATTGTGGTGTCGAAAGACTCCCCCTTCCCTGCTTCGTAAATAGCATTGTTATACCCGAACATCTTTTCAACGCAAAACCGTTTGACTCTATCGCTAGAGTATTGTTCTTCCCAATCATATTAAAGGAGGAGTAAATGTTGTAGCAAAATCAATGCGAGTTGGACATGTTATACTCAACAAACAGAAAGCTAGATCAAAGAACCTGTAATTGATATTGACTTAACATCAATGACTCTCCTTCTATTGATTTTTTCGGTATGACGAACCCCAGAAGTCCTTTGTAGCCCCATAGAAAAATAACACAGCAGCGTATTATTTAACATTCCTATAGGACCCTCCCCTAATAGTTGGTAGTCCTAAATAGGGCAAGACATCCCATGTACAAGAAGTTGGCGCTCATTGGGAGCTACCAACTGGGCACAAATTAGAAAACTATGAAGGTTCCAACTGACAATATTTACCAACTGATCCAGTCGATGACGGCTTCGGAGAAGCGGTATTTTAAACGTCACTACGCATCTGAGAAAAACCTGACGACTGATCTTTTTGATTTTATCAATAGTATGGATGAATACGAGGAAGAGAGTGTCAAAAGGCACTTCGCCAATTCTAAATTGGCTAAAAACCTCAAGGTCTATAAAGTACAGCTCATGGAGTTGCTACTCAAAAGCTTGACGTCCTACCACAACAAGAAAAGTATCCGCAGCAAGATTCGCATGGGCCTAGAGGAAGTCGAAATCTTGATGGATAAGCAGTTGCACAGCATGGCCCTTAGTCGCCTGCGCAAAATCAAAGACCTCTGCCTCAAACACGAAGAGCTGGAATATATCTTCGCCATCACCTACTTCGAAATATTCCTCAGCTCCTTCTTCGATGTCAACCTCAACCCCAGCGATTATGCAGTACTCCAAGAACTAGAATCTCATATCGATACCCTCAAACGTATCTACAACCTCAAACGCATCAACTTCTTCCTCAACGATAAAAACAATAACGAGCTAACTCAAACGCTGGCTCCTGAGGATGTGGTAGCGTATGAAAAATTACTCCAGCAAGAATTAGCGATTCCGGAAACCCATCCCTTGACCCTGAGCGAGCAGTACTATCGCAATAGCTCCCTCTCCATCATCCACAAACTGGCTTACCAGGATGCCGAGGCAGAGTTTCAATATAAAAAGAGCAATGTAGAGCTATTCGAGGCCAACCCCCATTTCATCAAGAGTAATGCCGGGTTCTACTTTGCCGCCTTGTTCAACTTTTTAGTTTGCTGCCGCCGCCTCAATCGATTCAAAGAGCTCGAAGCAGGCTTGCTGCGGATTAAGGCCCTGCTCCAACAGGCCCCCTTTCTCAAACGCAATTGCATCTTCATCTACTACCTCGAAACCAAACACCTCTTTCTTCAACGGCAGTACCATAGCATCGTGGAAGAGATGGAACCAGATACAATCAAACACATCAATAAGTATCAACAAAAAGGCGAACACCTAACGGCGCTAATTTTCATCTATTTTACCCTGACCCATTTGGTCCTCAAGGATTATCATAAGGTACACTTTTACCTCCGCCGCCTCAGCAATTTATCTAAAGACCTCAACCCCGGATATACCCATTTCTTCCATCTGCTTGAATTGATCAGTCATCAAGAAACCGCCGATCAATTCGTCATTCAAAACCTGCTGAGTTCGCATCGTCGAAAAAATAAAAATCGCAAAAAGCCTAGCCCCTTCTTTACCGAAACTTTGGAGTTTTTCCGCTTGCTAGGTAAAGTGAGTCCAGAAGAAAGACTTGCCAGTATCGAAAAATTTGAACAACAGTTGGACCAGATAACGACCGACGGCACCCTCAATATCGCCAGAGAATTTATTCTCGATGACTGGTTACGTGCCCTAAAAAATAATCATACTTATGCCGAAGAAATGACTAGTTCTTAACCCTTAATTCATAACAATCTAAAAACTTAACCTAGATGATGTTACTTTTTTAGTAAAGTCCGTCATAAAGGTGTCTTTTTCCCAAGCTTTTACTAACCCTATTCCTTCACAAAAGCTCTGCTTTTTTAGCATTTTCTCTGAACATGAAAAAACGAAACACCCCCCTATATTCCACCTCCGAGGTGGATGTAGAAGTTAAGATCTAGCTCATTAAAATGGGCGGACCAAAGTAATTTGATCCGCCCAATCTTTTTATCTGGTTGTTAATGTTAGAGTGTTCCGCGCAATTCTTGTTCGCGTTCGATTGCTTCAAAAAGCGCCTTGAAATTTCCCTTGCCAAACGACTTAGCGCCCTTGCGCTGGATAATCTCAAAAAAGACCGTAGGCCGATCCTGTACTGGCTTGGTAAAAATCTGGAGCAAGTACCCTTCCTCATCGCGATCAATCAGGATATTGAGTTTCTTCAAATCCATTAGTTCTTCTTCAATCGATCCTACTCTTTCTAATACCGTATCGTAGTAATTATCCGGCACCCGGAGAAAGTCAACGCCATTAGCACGAAGCTGGCCAATCGTCTGTACGATATCATCCGTAGCAATGGCAATGTGCTGAACACCTGCCGAACGATAGAAGTCAAGGTATTCCTCAATCTGCGACTTTTTTAAACCCTTTGCAGGTTCATTGATCGGGAATTTTACATAACCATTGCCATTAGACACTACCTTACTCATCAATGCCGTATACTTGGTAGAAATGTCCTTATCATCAAAGGTGACTAATAATTTGAAGCCCATCACATCTTGGTAGAATTTCACCCAACGATCCATTCCTCCTAATTCGACATTTCCAACACAGTGATCGACATATTTCAAACCTACATTCGGCACTTCGCCCCAATTGCTCCGCGCCTCAAACCCAGGCATAAAAGCACCATGGTAAGCATGGCGTTCTACAAAGGTATGGATGGTCTCGCCATAGGTGCGAATCGATGCCACTTTGATCTGCCCATGCTCATCTTCCAAGGTTTGAGGTTCTTGGTAAGCCTCTGCCCCACGCTCTATCGCAGTATTAAAAGCCTGAGTAGCATCGTCTACCCAAAGGGCTAATACTTTGACACCATCGCCATGCATCCTAACATGCTCTGCCACTTCGTGATCAGGAGAAAGGGCAGCCGTCAAAATAAAGCGAACCTTATCTTGCTGTACCACATAGCTAGCAGTCTCGGGATGCCCGGTTTCGGGCCCGCGATAAGCAACAAGGTTGAAGCCAAATGCTTTTTGATAGAAAAACGCGGCTTGCTTGGCATTGCCTACGTAAAATTCGATATGGTCCGTTCCGTTCAGTGGAAAGGTGTCCACTGCGTTTTGGTTTTGTGATTTGATTAAGGTATCCATCGTTTAATTTTTGTCTGTTTAATGATTTATTTTTTCTGGCCGGAGGATCGCCGATTTACGCTTGGTATACGTCAAAGTTGCGACGGCTCCGTCGGGCGCTACCTTAGTGTAGCCAAGATTTATAGTAATCGGGATCTTCGATACCCGCCGCATGAGTGGTCATTAGTAATGGTTTAAAGGTGTCTACCATCACTGCCAATTCGTGGGTATCTTTGGCTCCGATACTTTTCTCTACGGTACCGGGGTGAGGCCCGTGTGGAATCCCGCCGGGGTGCAGCGTAATCATTCCTTTTTCGACACTTTTCCGACTCATAAAATCACCGTCCACATAGTATAATACTTCATCGCTATCGATGTTGCTGTGGTTGTAGGGCGCGGGAATGGCCAAGGGGTGATAGTCGAACAAGCGTGGTACAAAGGAGCAGATGACAAAACCTCGCGTGGCAAAGGTTTGATGCACTGGTGGTGGCTGGTGAACTCTTCCGGTAATCGGTTCGAAGTTGTGGATGGAAAAGGCGTAGGGATAAACGTAGCCATCCCAACCCACTACATCAAAAGGATGACTCAGGTAATGATAAGGATAGAGGTTATCTTGCTTTTTGATGTACATCAAAAAGTCCCCTTGTTGATCGTGAGTTTCTAAGGTGGCTGGTTTGCGGATATCGCGTTCGCAAAAAGGAGAATGCTCCATCAACTGGCCAAACTTATTGCGATAGCGATTCGGGGTAATAATCGGACTCGTAGATTCTACAATCAGTAAACGATTGTCGGGAGTATCAAACTCCATTTGGTAAATGGTACCGCGAGGAACTACGAGATAATCGCCATAGGAAAAGGGCAGATTACCATACATACTCTTGAGGGTTCCCGTTCCTTCGTGGATAAAAATCACTTCGTCGGCATCCGCATTTTTGTAGAAGTAATCGGTCATACTTTGCCGAGGAGCCGCTAAGATGATTTTACAATCACTATTGACCAATACTGCCTTACGACTTTCGAGATAATCATCGACGGGCGCTACGCGAAAACCTTTGAGGCTTCGGTGCTTCAATTGTTTATCGTGGATTACCTCCGCCGCAACAGAGCGAGGCTCCCCTACTTGGACAATCTGCGTAGGCGGATTACAACGGTAAAGTAGCGAATACAAATCGCTAAAGCCTTCGGTAGAAAATAATTCTTCGTGGTAAAGACTGCCATCAGGCTTGCGAAACTGTGTATGGCGTTTGGGAGGAATATCTCCCATTGAATAATAGTGCATGATGGTTTGGTTTTATTTAAACAACTGCTTTGTTGAGATTTTGATAAATAAGATTTAGCGTCCGCATCAATTGCTCCAAATCGGTTTCGGAAAGCCCCTCCCAGCCTCGCTTTCGAAAAGCTCGAACGATGGGGCCAACTTCTTTGATCTTTAAACGCCCGGCTTCCGTAAGCCGAATGCTAAACCGCCGCCGATCCTCCGGATCGGCTTGCCGTTCGCAAAGCTCCTTTTGAACCAACAAATCAATAATGCGCGTCACCGTCGGGGCATCCTTATCGGTTTGCTCCGCTATTTCCAGTTGGCTCAGCCCATCCCGGTCACTCACCAATTTGAGCACCACCCACTGGTCGACGGTAATCCCGGCCCCAGCTTCCTTGAGCATCCGCTTGTAGACCTGCTTCATCCGCTTGGCCGTACGCTCAATAGTGTAGCCCCAGACGGCAGATTGACCACTTTGTGATTTGGCTTTAGACATGTAAATGATTTAGTTGTTATACTAACTATTCGTAAGTTAAGTATTATGCTTGAAATAACCAATAAATACAAGTCTGTAAATTAAAAATTGGCCCTACCAGCCGCGATAACGGGGTGGTTTAAGATCATTGAGACGTAGATAGACGATAGCTTGCCCCCGATGGTGGGTGAGGTGATCTGTCATTAGATTGAGGATTTGCCGTTTGTTCATTGGCCCAGCGAAGAAATCTACGACTTCTTCCAACTGCGCGGCCTCCAAGCCTTTTACCACCTCCGTAGAATAGGCAAAGGCTTCGCGGAGGATGGTGAGCACCTCTTCCTTAGTATAATCAGTACGTTTGAGATCCGTCGATAATCCGGCACCGCCGAGGTAGCTCGTACTCAGCCAAGTCATATTGCCCACCATGTGGAGCAATTGTCCCTGAAAGGTTCGGGTATCGGGCGTGGGTTGAAAATTATAGGCTTCAGCGGGCATTAATTCGGCCAATTCGAGGGTATAATCAGCTGCATTTTTCCACTTCTTCAAAAAGTCGGTCAAATAATCGCTCGATTGAGCACTGGCAAGATGGCAGAAAAAGAAGCTAATGCTAAGTAGAGATATCGATTTCATGGTCAGCGGCGACTTGGTTCAATTAAAATGAAATATTGTTCACTAGCTCAAACGGGTTGAGGTCGTTTAAGTTGAGGGTATAGGTGATTCGGGTAAAATAGTTGCCCCGTTCGTTATAGATGTTTTTCATATTCTCCGAATTGACAATGGGGAAATGAATTGCAAAGCGACCATCAAACCATTCCATCATCACCCCCAAACTCCACATCGTTTGCTCGTTAAAGGTAGCCCCTTCGCCCAGCGGGGTGGCATTATTGAAATAACCAAAATCAAAATAGGGCTTGAGGGGTAGTTTAAAAGGAAGGTCCTGTGGCAGATCGGCTTTGAGGTTAATCGCAAAAATAAAGCTATTGCTCAATCCGATATTGGTAAAATTACTCCCAAAAGCATTTTTCAATCCCCCATCGTTCATTGCTACCTGCTGCGACCAGATGCCTTGATCTTCATTCCGCCCCAAAAAGAACTGGTCGTATTTGTCGTCATTAAAACCTTGAGAGGTTAACGCAAAACTTCCTCGGGTACTACGATTGGAGACGTTGTCGTAAAAGTTACCAGCATTTTCTCGGGTGTTATTCAAAAAGCCTCCGGTAAAGATGCGTAGGTTAACGCTTTTGCCCCGATCGTAGGTATACTCGCCATTCCATTCCACACTGGCCTTTAAATAACGTTGCTCATTGCCAAAGAAATCATCATAAGTCTGCTGTTCCAAGGCCACTCGATACGACCAAGGGTTGACCGCCTTGCGATTGCCCCCCCAATAAGTGATCTCGTGAATCAGAGAGTTTAAATTCTCATTTCCTAGATACTCCCCTCGGGTCAAAGAATCTGTAGAAAACAGTGGTCGATCCTCATTGAGGATGATGGCGCGATATTGCAAGTGGTGATGAAAAGAACCATTGGGCTTAGTGGCCAAGTCTAAGCGTAATTTTGGGTTGAGCTTGGTATAACTCAGGTAATATTCGTTGGGCCAATTGTAGGTATAATTAAAACGCTTGGCGTTGAGTTCTACCGTAGCGCGCCGAATCCATTTATTATTGAGATAGCTATGATACTGCAAATTGGCCAGTCCGGTTAAGTCTTGAGAGGCCAGGCCATACATCGGAGCCACTACATACTCAAAGCGTTTGGCAGGCAGGGGGCTATTGTAAAAGGCCAAGCCCAGCATGGTTTTATCATAATTATTCCAAGCCAAGATCGGAGTAGCGTACACCGTCGACTGTGTAGAGTTTTCGATTCCAAAAGGGAATTTAAACTTTAGTGGTGCCGCCCCAGGGAAAAGGCCATTAATACGACGCGTATTATTTTTGCGATACAAATCAGGACTAATCCGCTCGGCATCAATCACCAGTCGATCATAATCTCCTGTGGGGAAATCTACTTCGGCCACTTTTTCCGTACCCGGAAACCATTGCGTGTGTACGATCTGCGAATCTCGCATTCCCGAAAGGGAATAGGGCGCGGCGATCTCTCCTTTGTTTTTCACTTTAACCGTCAAACCCGGCTTTGCCTCGGGGCCCTCTTTTTCCTTAATGCTCGCCAAGCTGTAATCAAGTTTGTCGTTGGAATATAAAAAGCCATCAAAAAACCACGCGAGGTCTTCCCCACTGCCTTTGATCATATGCGCTTTGAAATCATCAGGCCCGGGATGTTTAAATTTCCACTCCTCATAAAAGCTTTTCATAATCCGATCAAAACGTTCGGTGCCTAAATATTTTTCCAAATACTTAATTACTACGGCAGGTTTTTCATAAGCTCCAAGAAAATAATTGATCCGCGAAAAATCGTCGGAGCTAGTGGCGGGGGCTTGATCCAAATTACGACGCGCTTGGTAGAGGTAGGCCAATTCGAGCAGTGAATAATCCGTCGTTTTCATCAAAATTTCAGGTAAAAAATCAAAACCCTTTTTGGGATAAAAATCATCAGTATACCGATGGTCGTAGTAAGAGTTTATGCCTTCATCAAGCCAGGGATGAACCCGTTCGTCGAAGGCCAGGATACCATAAAACCAATTGTGCCCCACTTCATGTGTAATCACCTGATCGAGCGCAAAAGCATTGCCCGCCAAACCAATCACGGTAATCATAGGATACTCCATTCCTCCACCTGCACTCAAGGCGCTTTGTACTGCCGTAGCTTGAGGGTAAGGATACTCCCCTACCTTGTCGGAGTAAAATTCTACCGCCCGATCGACGTAGAAAGTGCCCTTTTTCCAAAGCTCTCCCTCTGCATTGGTGAAATAGGCCCAAGTATCAATGGTCCGACCCGAGGCTACTTGCACCGAGCTTTTTTGAACATAAAAACGCTTATCGGCAAACCATGCAAAATCGTGTACCTTTTCGGCAGTATAGTGAATCGTTTTCTGTTCTTCGCTCGATGGAGGGAAGTCAACATCTGAGGGTAATTCTTCGGCGGCCAACAGCCGGGTACTCTCCTCTATTTTTTCATTGAGAAAATCGATCTCTGACTCGGTTTGAAGGACGCCAGTAGCCGCTACGATATAGTTTTTGGGGAGGGTGATTTTGACGTCAAAAGAGCCAAATTCGGAGTAGTACTCGCCCATGTCAAGATAAGGCATGGGATGCCAACCTTCGCGATCGTATACCGCAGGCTTAGGATACCACTGAGTCATTTGATATGATTCTCCAACTCGGCCTAAGCGAGAGAAAGAACCTGGTATTTTGAGGCGAAAAGGAGTGCGGATATTCACTTTTGCTCCAGGAGCTAGAGGCTCGGGTAATCGCAGGATGGCAATATCGGGATTATCCGTTTGTAGGTCTAAAACCGCTTTCTGTCCATCGACGGTAAAATCTAAGTCACTGTAATTACCTAAATCCTTATCTTTAGCGAAGTAGAATCGACTACTCCCCTGGCGAACCTTCTGCCGGGCAAAAGCCGTATTGCGATCGCGAAAGGCATTGGCCCAAAGATGAAGGTAGATAAAGGTCAATTCATCGGGTGAATTATTGGTATAATCCATCTCAATGGTTCCTTTCACTTCGTGCAATTGATCGTCCAAGCTTAGTTCGATCCGATAATCAACTTCTTGTTGAAAATAGGCATCGGATTGTGCCCAGCTTTGAACGGTCAAAGAGAGAAAAAGGCAAAATAGGCAATTGATTTTCATACAATAGGGGCTTGTACAGGTTAAGATCTGATCGTGATTGCTTGGGTATAATACACAACAAATGCCAAGCTATTCAATAATTCTCAAATGCTCAACTTTATGTCCAATTTATCCCTCCTCATTAGCTTTCTTTGTCTAATTCTAACGGCTTGTAGCCCTAAACTAAGTCAGGCCCAACCTCCCGCGAGTACTCCCGACACCACGGTTACCGATACCCTTAGTTTTCCTGAAAGTTGGGTCGGTATCTGGACGGGAGAGTTATTGGTCAATGGTCCTAAAGGCCCCTTCAAAAATATACCGATGGAGCTCCACATTTTACCCCTCGATACCGTCGATCGATTTACTTGGACTATCATTTATGGGGAAGATAAAGAGGCGGGCGCTCGCAAATATGAACTTCAGGTGGTGGATCGAGCAAAAGGGCTTTATGTAGTCGACGAACTTAATACCATTGTGTTGGAGAGCTATTATCGCAGCAATAAACTCTTTAGTCGCTATCTCGTAGGGGAGGTAATGATTCTGATTACCAATGAAGTAAAAGGCGATACGATGATCTTTGAAGTTGTGGCGGGAGGTAGTGAGCCCGTGAGCATTACAGGCGATACCACTATCGATGACGAAGAAATACCAGAAGTCAAGACTTATCCAATCGGTGCGACTCAACAGGCGATGTTAACCCGCAAAAAATAACCTTGCCGAATTTTAACTCGGCAAGGCAACAAGACTATGGACACCCTATGACTTGTTCGTTAGAACCTAACCCATAGATTGTTGATTTTAGTCGTCCAAATAGCTCGGACGACTGTATACAAATATGCGTTTTTTTCCTCAATTAAACAATGGAGGGAAAGCATTAAAGCGGCGAAAAATGGGGCTTTCCTGACCTTTCAAGGCCTAGGAAACACTAGCAGTAGCGCTGCGTCGCTTTTCCCATTCCCAAGCCGTATGCATAATGTCCTCAATGCCCCGAGCGGGTTCCCAACCTAAGCGTTCAGCCGCTTTTTGGTAGTTGGAATAGATCGCAACCACATCGCCGGGGCGGCGGGCACCGATCTCGTAATTAAGGGCTTGTCCTGTTACCTTTTCAAAGGCTTTGATGGCTTCTAATACGGTTACGCCTTCTCCGATCCCGAGATTATAGGACTCGCAGGCCTCTTCGTTTTTCTGCTCCTGTAAATATTGCAAAGCCTTGGTATGGGCATTGGCCAGATCCATCACGTGGATATAATCGCGGATACAAGAGCCATCGCGGGTGCCATAATCATTGCCAAAAACGGTCACCTTAGCTCGACGTCCCATGGCTGTTTCGGTAATCACGGGCACCAAGTTGAGTGCCGGATTAACGGGTGACTCGCCGATCAAGGCGCTGGGATGGGCTCCGGCAGGATTGAAATAACGCAGGAGTACCGCCCGAAGATTAGGGTTTGCCTGTCCTACATCGTGGATAATCTGTTCGCCCATTTGCTTGGTGCGTGCGTAGGGACTTTCGGCTTCTTGAAAAGCCGTCGTTTCCGTAACGGGTAATTCGCGGGCATTCCCATAAACCGAGCAGGAGGAAGAGAAAATAAAGTTATTTACCCCAAATTCTTGCGATAAATCCAGCAAATTGAGCAAACTATTGAGGTTATTGCGGAAATAACGCAGGGGTTGTTCTACCGACTCCCCTACCGCTTTCAAGGCAGCAAAATGGATGATTCCAATCAAATCGGGGTGGTCGACAAAGATTTGTCGGGTGGCCTCATAATCACAGAGGTCAGTCCGGTAATTGAATACTTGCTGGCCCGTAATTTCGGCAATCCCAGCCAATGGTTTTTCATCGGCATTGGTTAGATTATCTACCGATACTACTTCAAATCCATGATCGATCAGATCAACGATAGTATGGCTGCCGATGTAGCCGCAACCGCCCGTTACTAGTACTTTTTTCATCACAAATGATTTTTTAACGCAAAAGGAGATACCAGGAATGGATAATTCCGAGGGAGTCAGATAGCAAAATTTTATATTTTTAGCGATTCTGATTACCTTTGCAAAGGTAGTGGAAACGCCTCAATCGCGAAACTCCGACGGTAAAAACCTTTTGTCCAGATGACGAATGCTTTTAATACGTCGATTTGGGCATTTTGTTGTGAAGGCTCCACCTTAGATAATAGACTATTCAAACACCAACACCATTAATTGATGATTCACCTCCCTTCTCTGGCTTCCGAAGTAGTAGCCATTGCAAAATTGGCCGGACAAGCCATTCTTGATGTATATTATGAAACTGCGGATGTAGAAATCGAACGCAAAGCCGATGATTCCCCGCTCACGCTGGCCGACCGCCGCGCCAATAAAGTCATCTGCGATGGTTTGGAGCAATTGTCGACCCTTTTCCCCATCATCTCCGAAGAAAATAAAACCATTGCCTATGAGGACCGTAAAGATTACGAGTACTACTGGCTGGTTGACCCTTTAGATGGAACCAAAGAGTTTATCAAACGCAATGGCGAATTTACCGTCAATATTGCCTTGGTACAGGGCCAGCGGCCCGTGATGGGAGTAGTCTATGCTCCCGATCTCGACGAAATGTACTGGGCCGCTAAAGATCATGGCGCCTACCTCCATAAAGATGGCGTAGATACTCGCTTGCATGCCAATCAATTTACCCTCGAAGATGAAGGGCTCCGTTTGGTTTGTTCTCGCTCGCACCTCAACGATGCGACCCAAGCTTTTGTAGATCGCTTCCGCAATCCCGAATTGGTGGCTAGCGGTAGTTCCCTCAAATTCTTGCTCATCGCATCAGGTAAAGCGGACATCTACCCTCGCCTTGCCCCAACGATGGAATGGGATACAGGCGCGGCACAAATTGTATTGGAAGAAGCGGGCGGCCAAGTGCTCAGCGATGAGGACCAACTGCCCCTACGTTATAATAAAGAAAACTTACTCAATCCTCACTTCGTCGCCTACGGCCAAAAGCAGTCTTAAAACCCATTGTCTGATTTGCAAGATCTGACCTTTCCCCGAATTTCCGCGGTGGTCATCACTTATAACGAAAGCGATAACATCCGCGCCTGTCTGGAAGCACTCCAGCAGGTTGCGGACGAAGTCGTGGTGGTCGATGCATTTAGCGAAGACAATACCGTCGATATTTGTGTAGAGATGGGGGTAAAGGTCTTGCAACGCAAATGGCAGGGCTATAGCTCTAGCAAAAACTATGGCAACGAGCATTGTGAAAATGATTGGATTCTCTCCATCGACGCGGATGAAGTTTTATCGGCAGAGTTGATTGAAAACATCAAAAGATTGCAATTGCGCAAGGGCCAGGTATATAGCCTCGATCGGATCAATAATTTCTGTGGCCAATGGATTCGTCATAGTGGCTGGTATCCCGATTGGAAGATTCGCATTTTCAACCGTACCGAAGTACATTGGGAGGGCGACTATGTTCACGAGACCTTACGCGTTCCTAGTAATTTTAAAGAGGAAAAACTCCACGGAAAGCTCTGGCATTATTCCTATAAATCTGTTGAAGATCACCTGCAACGCATCGAGCGGTATAGTGAGCTGGCTGCACAAGAACTCTTTGCTGGCAACAAACGCCCTTCTACCCTCCGCCAAATGCTATCGCCTTACGCGCGCTTTTGGAATACCTTCTTCTTTAAGCTCGGCTTTCTCGACGGTCGTAATGGCTATTTGATCAGTAAGCACAATGCGCTACTGGTGCGAAAAAAATACCACAAACTCGAAGGCCTTTATCAGCAAAAATCTTTTCGGACGTGAAAGTGATGCACCTTTCCTCGGCGCTGAGTTGGCGAGGTGGCGAGCAACAAATTGCCTGGCTCTACCACGGCCTGGCCCAACTGGGCATTCAACAGTGGATCGGCTGTGTTCAGGATTCCGAACTGGCTCAATGGTGTGCTCGCGAAAAGATTCCCCACTTTTGCTACCACAAAGGCGCTTCAATTAATCCACTCCCCGGTAAAAAAATTGCCGCTTGGTGCCGTCAAGAAAATATTGATCTACTTCATCTTCACGATTCACACGCCCATACCTACGGGCTTTATTCGCAGGTGCTTTGGGGCAATCGCTGCCCCATGGTGCTCAGTCGGCGAGTAGACTTTCCGATCAGTCCTAACTTTTTTTCCCGTTGGAAATACAACCATCCCAGCATTCACTACGTCATCTGTGTATCCGATTTTATTCGGCGCTTATTGCGAGGTGATATCAAAGAGGAAGGACGCTTGGTTGTAGTCCATGACGGCATTGACCCCGAGCGTTTTCGCTTTGCCAAGGATGGTAGATTACATCGCGAATTGGGTTTGCCTTCCGAAGTAAAATTGATCGCCAATGTAGCGGCCATTGCACCACACAAGGATTATTTCACCTTTGTAGATACGGTGGTTGAATTGGAAAAACGAGCGCTAGAAATCGAAAAACGCTATTTGATTATCGGGGCCGATGGTGGAGAAGAGCAGGCTATTCGCGATTATATCCGCGAACAAAATGCGGAAGATTTTATTCAACTACTAGGCTTTCGTCGCGATATCCCGGAGATTTTGCCCGAGCTTGATCTCCTTTTGTTTACGAGTAAGACCGAGGGTTTAGGCTCCAGTTTGCTCGATGCCTTTGCCTGTCGCGTACCAGTGGTAGCGACGCGGGCGGGAGGTATCCCAGAGATTGTGGTAGATGGAGAAACAGGATTATTGGCTAAGGTACAGGCTCCGGTACAGTTGGCGGATCGGGTAGAGGAATTGTTGTTGCAACCGGCCAAACAGCAAGCCATGGTGGAACGGGCCTATGCCTTTGTCCAGGGATTTACGGGCCAGGCCATGGCACAAAAAACCCTAGCCATTTACCAACAACTATTTAACACAAACCACTAAGAATTCATTGCTACCGTAGAATTTTCGCTTCTCCTACAACGTTGAGAAAAAATACTAGCATCATCAGGAACATAAAAGAAAAACACGTGAAACAATTTTTGCTACCGATCTTCCTCCTTGCCCTTTTTACTGCTGCCTGTGGTGGCACCAGTAAGACTTCGCGGCCGACGACAGATCGCAACAAACCAACGAAGAACAAACAAAGCGTTTATTTCGAAAACTCCGAAACCCTTACGCCCTTGCTCGATCAGGCTGCGGAAGAGGGTAAGATTGTCTTCCTCGATTTTTATACCGATTGGTGTCTGCCTTGCAAATTGATGGATGAAGATGTTTTTACCGACCCTGGCGTAGCGGATTATTTCAATGACAATTTCATCAACTACAAGGTTAATGCGGAGAAAGGCAATGGGGTCAATCTGCGGGTAGTCTTTAACGTTGGGGTTTATCCAACCTTGATCTTTGTCGATTCGCGAGGCCGGGAGTTGGTGCGTCGGGAAGGTGCTGCTTATCCTACGGATTTGATGGCATTGGGAAATGAGGCCTTGGCAAAATTGCAGGCGAATTAGGCGCTAGCGTTTATTCCTCTTCTTCCTTTTGCTGATCAAAATAACTACGGAGTTTTAAGGTTACCCCTTTGCCTACTACCGACTCCAAGGTATCATTAGATGCTGCTCGGATTTTTTTCACCGACTTAAATTCCTTGAGTAACTTCTCCGCCGTTTTATCGCCGATGCCCGGGATATTGGTCAATTCCGTGCCCGTAAAAAAGCGGGAGCGTTGGTCGCGGTGAAAGGTGATTGCAAAACGGTGGGCTTCGTTACGAGCCTGTTGGATCAGTTTGAGCGATTCTGATTTTTTATTGATGTGTAAAGGCACCGAATCCCCTGGAAAATATATTTCTTCCAATTTTTTGGCGATACCGATTACCGTTACCCTATCCATCAATTGCAATTTATCCAGACTTTTTACCGCCGCACTCAACTGCCCTTTTCCACCATCGATGATGATGAGCTGAGGAAGCGGCTGCCCTTCGCGCAATAAGCGGCTATAACGACGGGTGACGATCTCCTCCATCGAGCCAAAATCATCAGGCCCCACTACTGTTTTGATATTAAAATGGCGAAAGTCGCGTTTGGCGGGTTTGGCATTTTTAAAGACCACGCAGGAGGCTACGGGGAAATGGCCTTGGATATTGGAGTTATCAAAACACTCGATGTGTAGCGGCAATTCCGACATATTGAGGTCGGATTGTAAGGTCCGTAGAATGCGTTCAGCGGGCGTTTGTTTATTGAGCCGTGAAATCGCCTCTTTTTGCCGTTGCATCAGATAGTATTTGACGTTTTTTTGCGACAAATCTACCAACTTACGTTTATCTCCAATTTGTGGGATGACAATCTTGATTTCGGGATCAGCTAAGGTCACCTCAAAGGGCAAAAGAATTTCGGGACTGATGCTATTAAAGCGTTCCCGGAGTTCGGGAATGGCAAAGGCCAATAAATCTCCTTCCTCTTCGTCCAAATTTTTCATCATCTCCAAGGTATAGGTATGAATAATTGCCCCATTGATGATTTTGAGGTAATTAACATAAGCCTGCTTTTCATCCGTAGCGATAGAAAAAACATCGACATCCTTAATGGTGGTGCTCACCACGGTCGATTTGCCTTGGTAATCCTCAAAGACGACGAGTTTATCTTTAATATCCTGGGCCTTTTCAAAATCCAGGTTCTCCGCGTGGCGCTGCATCTCGTCCTTCAAATGCCTTTTTACCGCCCCAAAATTACCCCGCAAAATATTCCGAATCTGCTGAATGCGAGCATTATACGTTTCCTCTTCCTCCAAACCTGCACAAGGCCCCGCGCAATTTTTGATATGGTATTCGAGGCATACCTTAAACTTTCCCGCCTCGATATTTGCTTGCGATAAATGAAAATTACAAGTCCGAAGAGGGAAAAGCGTTTTGATCAGTTCGAGCAGAATCCGCACATTATGCTTGGAAGTATAAGGGCCAAAATAATTAGAGCCATCCTTAATCACTCGACGGGTGATAAATACTCGCGGGAAGCGTTCCTTTTTGATGCAAATGTAGCTATAGGACTTCCCATCTTTGAGCATCACGTTGTAGCGAGGTTGGTACTTTTTGATCAAAGTACTTTCCAGCAACAAGGCATCCGTCTCGGTTTCTACCATGGTGAATTCAACGTGGTGAGCATTCTTGACCAAGGCCCGCGTCTTCCGTGCCCGATCTTTCCGCTGTCCAAAATAGGAGCTGATGCGGTTCTTCAGATTCTTAGCTTTACCCACGTAGAGAATCGTTTCATTCGCATCGATGAAACGATAGACACCAGGTTCTTTAGGAAGGGTAGGGAGTAATTTTTTGTAATCGTCGTTTGTCATCTTCTTCGGCTAAACGAAAAAATTGGGGGATTGGTTTAGTTTATAGGGGCTGACTTTTATCGGAGAGCTGTTCTTTCAATTTTTCCAACAGCCAATACTTCTCGATAATTACATCCTGTTCGCGAATCCTCTTCGCTACCCGCGCGATACGTTTATCATTCTTAAACACACCGGGCGTAATGATTTGACGAAGGGCATTGATAAAATTATTATTGCCTTCTCGATGGTTATGCAACAGCTTTTTACGCGATAATCGGTGGATAAAGACCTTAAAAGCGTCCATTTTAGGTTCGAGTAGAACCGATTCTTGCTCGTAATAGACTTTAATTTCTAACCTTTTGGCCGAAATCCGGTAATACAGGTCATTATAATGATCCGATAGCGACTGCAAAGTCATATCGTAGTCCTTTAGTTCGAAGTAATAGTGAGCGAGGTTGAATTGGTAAATTTCCTCCTGATCTTCCACTCCGATGATCCGTTTGCGGTGGTTTTGGAGGAAATTGAGGACCCAATCATATTGTTTTTGCTTCAATCCAACCGCTGAAACATTGCGCATCAGGCCGGGAGTCAGGCCATTATTATGGTATAATAAT